>OGQV01000726.1_pt1 | contig 28899 bp, 24 predicted proteins | sample 1553311 | NCBI WGS metagenome assembly OGQV01 (sample SAMEA2579976, study PRJEB22360) | human gut metagenome
GCCGCCCGCGCCCAACTGCGGCTGGGTGCTTGTGCGGGAATCTGCCTTCCCGGACGGCATCCCAGCCTGCACAAGCCAGCGTGACGCCTGGAAGCTGGCCCTGACCGCCCAGAAAAACGGTGCCTATGCCGCCGCCTTTGAGCCGCTGACCCGGTCCGCGGCGCGGGCGGATATTTTAAATGAGTATGAGACCGCCGCCGCTCAGCCTGCCGCTGTAGCCAAGCAGCTGGGGCGGCTCGTCAAGCACAGACTGCAAAAGTAAAAGGGGAGACCACCCATCAAAAAGCAACGCCTGTTTTATCTTGATCTTGTCCGTGCCGCAGCGCTGATCTGCATCTTGATCGTGCATTTCAACGCGACGGTCACGGGGTATTTTACACTGCCGCACAAGCTCTTTACCAGCACGCTGCCGCTGGGCATTTATCTGGGGGATTTCGGCTCCTCGCTGTTTTTCATTGTGTCCGGCGCATCGCTGGCGCTGACCGTCCCGGCGGAGCAGAATCCTGCACAGTTTTACAAAAGGCGCGCGAGGGCTGTCTACCCGCTGTTCTGGCTCGCGTGGTTCGTCGTGTTCAGCTATCGGTTTGTGGCGCACCCCGGCAGCTTCGGCGGGGCCAGGACCGTCACGCTGGTGCTGACGCTTCTGGGGCTCGACAACTTTGCTGTTGCCGCGGGCTGGGTCGGAACAGACTTTGCCTGTGTGGGCGAGTGGTTCCTCGGCAGCATCCTGTTTTTATACCTGCTGTTCCCGCTTTTGCAGCGGGGGCTGCGCAAAAGGCCGTGGCTGACCTGGGCGCTGACGCTGGCGGTCTGCATCCCGGTGCACCTGCTGGGCTGGGACGCGCGGCTTGTGGCCGTGCATATCCCGGAATTTCTGTTCGGCATGACGTTTTTAACGCTTGCCGGACGCACACGGTATATTCTGGCCCCGCTGCTGCTGGCGGGGGCCGTGCTGGCACAGCCCTGGGACGGCAAGATCACCTGCGCGCTGGCCGGTGCCGGGGTGTTCATCCTGCTGGCGCTGGCGGCCCCGCTGCTGGACCGCCCGTGGCCCCGCGCGGTGGGCGCACAGCTTGCCAAAATATCCTACGCGGTGTTCCTTGTGCATCACGTTCTGATCCAGGAGCTGGCCGCGCACTTTGATCTGGCGGTGCTGTCCCGCCGGGACACAGCGTTTTTGTTTGTCGTCTATCTGGCCGCAACATTTGCCGCAGCGCACGCGCTGCTCTGGCTGCAAAGAACGATGCGCACCGGCCTTGCCGCCTTGCGCTCCCCAATATAAAGCTCCGCCCGCTGCTTCCACAAAAACAGCGGGTATTTTTTTAACATTGTGCGCCCGTGCCCTCTGTACAAAAACGGGCGGGTACGGTATAATAGAAAATAATGTTTGAAACTAGGAAAGGGGCGTTCCACTGTGTCCGAATTCTCTGTTTCCCTTGCAAAATTGGCCGAGGAAGCCAACCTGACGATTGCCTACACCCCCTGTGAGCTGGATAAAATTCAGGTCACAGCCACCGAGGTCTACCGTCCGGGCATCCTGCTGGCCGGTTACTACGAAAACTTTGACAGCAAACGCATCCAGATCATCGGCCTGACCGAGATGTCCTATCTGGATGAGCTGTCCACCTCACTGCGCAACACCCATCTGGAAAAGCTGTTCTCCTTCCAGCCGCCGGCCATCGTGCTGACCCGCGGCATGCAGCCGCTTTCGGAAATGATGCAGTTTGCCAAGCAGTACGGTGTACCGATCCTGATGTCCACCGAGATGACGTCCGCTCTGATGGGGCAGCTCATCACGACCCTGAACACTGAGCTGGCCCCCCGCATCACCCGCCACGGCGTGCTTGTCGAGGTCTATGGCGAGGGCATCCTGATTCTGGGCGATTCCGGTGTCGGCAAGAGCGAGACGGCCATTGAGCTCGTCAAGCGCGGCCACCGCCTGATCGCTGATGATGCGGTTGAGCTGCGCCGGGTATCCTACCGCAAAATTTTGGGCACCGCGCCCGCCAACATCCGCCACTTTATTGAGCTGCGCGGCATCGGCATTATCAACGTGGCGCGGGTGTTCGGCATCGGCTCGGTCCGCTCGAGCGTCGAGGTAGAGATGGTCGTCCAGCTCGAGCCTTGGGACCGCACCAAGAACTATGACCGCACGGGCCTGGAGACGGAGTATTACGACATCCTCGGTGTCAAGGTGCCCAGCATGCTCATTCCCGTTATGCCGGGCCGTAACCTGGCCGTCATTCTGGAAACGGCTGCCATCAACAACCGCCAGAAGGAGATGGGCTACAACGCCGCCAAGGAGCTGCTGACCCAGCTGGGCCTGGCAGACGACATTACAAAATAAAAGAGGTTTTTCCGTTCCATGCAGATGATCGCAGACCTGCACACGCATACCCTGTGCGCAACGCACGCATACAATACTTTTACGGAAATGGCCGCAGCCGCTAAGGAAATCGGCTACTGCGCGCTGGCTGTGACCGACCATGCGCCCGCCATGCCGGATTCGCCCCACGCCTGGCACTTCCAGAACTGGAGCGCGATGCCCCGGGAAATCGGCGGTGTCGTCATGCTCTACGGAGCGGAGGCCAACGTCATGGACACCAAGGGCGGGCTGGACCTTTCGGAAAGCCAGCTCAAAGCGCAGGATTGGGTCGTCGCATCCATCCATAGCTCCTGCGTGCCGGGTCTGCTGACCCGCAGGGAGGCTAACCGCCTCTGGCTGGCTGTGGCCGAGAACCCCTATGTCGACATCATCGGTCACTCCGAGCAGGAAAACTACCGCTATGACTACGATCTTGTCGCGAAGGCATTTGCCCGAAATCACAAGGTCGTGGAGCTGAATGGCAACTCGTTCAACGTCCGCAGGGACGGCATCCCCAATATGCGCGCCCTGCTGCGGGCCTGCCTTGCCAACGGCTGTCATATATCAGTGGACAGTGATGCCCACAGCACCCACCAGCTGCAGCACGGCCTGACGGCCCTCTACGCCATGCTGGAGGAAATGCAGTTCCCGCAGGAGCTGATCGTGAACGCGACGCGGGAAAATCTGGTACAGGAATTACAACTGCACGGCAAGCCCTGTGCAGAAGAAATAGGAGGAATTCTGTTATGAGCAAATACACGATTGGTATCGATCTGGGCGGCACCACAATGACCGCCGGTATTGTCAACGAAAATTATGAGATCGTCGGCAAGCTGACCTGGGCCACCCGTCTGCCGCGCCCGGCGGAGGATCTGGAAAAGGCACTGGCCGACCTGTGCCGCACCGTGGCCCGGGATAATAAGGTCGATTTTGCCGACATCAAATATGTCGGCATCGGCACGCCCGGCAGCGTGAACTTTACCACCGGCTTCGTCGGCTTCAACACGAACTTCGGCTATTACGACTGGAACCTCGGCCCTGACCTCGAGGCCCTGCTCGGCTGCAAGGTCTATGTCGAGAACGACGCCAACGCCGCCGCCTACGGCGAGTACATTGCGGGCGGTGCAAAGGGGTACAACGATGCGGTCGTCATTACTTTAGGCACCGGCATCGGCAGCGGCATTATCCTGGGCGGCAAGATTTTGCGCGGCTTCAACTTCGCCGCCGGTGAAATGGGTCACAACGTCATTGTCAAGGACGGCATCCAGTGCACCTGCGGACGCAGGGGCTGCTGGGAGCGCTACGCCTCCGCCAGCGCGCTGACCCGCGAGACAAAGGCCGCCATGCAGGCCGACAAGAACACCATTATGTGGAAGATGACCCAGGACATCGACCACGTCAACGCCAAGCTGGCCTTTGATGCCGCTGCCAAGGGCGACGAGACCGCCCGGAAGGTCATCGACAGCTGGATCGAGTATGTCGGCGTCGGCATTGCCAACGTCATCAACACGTTCGAGCCGGAGGTCATCTGCATCGGCGGCGGTGTGTCCAACCAGGGCGAGGTCCTGCTGGCCCCCGTCCGCGCCTATGCGGAGAACGAGACCCGGAACATCACCACCGGCAAGTTCCCGGTCATCTGCGCCTGCCAGCTGCACAACGATGCAGGTGTGATCGGCGCTGCCGCACTGGGCAGTTCTATTTGATAAAACGCTGATACTACGGAGGTTTCCATGCAGGAACAGACGATCACGGCTCTGTGCGCGGCGCTGACGGCACAGCAGCTGCCCTTTGCGCAGGGGGAACCGCTGGCCCCCCACACGACGTTTAAGATCGGCGGCCCGGCAGCCTTCTGGTGTACGCCCCGGGATGCAGAGCAGTTGCGCCGCACCCTGCAGCTCTGCCGGGAAAACGGTGTCCGCGTCTACCTGCTCGGCAACGGCTCCAACACACTGTTTGACGATGCCGGGTTTGACGGCGCGGTCATTGACATGCGCGGCCTGTCCGGGATGGAAAACTCCGGCCTTGATACGGACGCGATGCGCATCACCGCCGGGGCCGGGCAGACGCTGGGGCGGCTGTGCAGCAAGGCGCAGACGCTGGGCTTGACGGGTCTGGAATTTGCCTGCGGCATCCCCGGTACGGTGGGCGGTGCGGTCTATATGAACGCCGGTGCCTACGGCAATGAGCTGAAGGACGTGCTGGAGAGCGTGACCTTCCTTGACAGTGATTTGCAGCTGCGCACACTGCCTGTGGCAGACCTGGCCATGGGCTACCGCACGAGCATTTTTGAGCAGAACCCCGACTGGTGCATCTTGTCGGCCACGGTGGTGCTGCACCGCGGTGACGGAGCCGCCGTGCTGGCCCGTATGCAGGAGTTGCTGGGCAAGCGCAGGGAAAAGCAGCCCCTTGAATGGCCGAGCGCCGGCAGCACCTTCAAGCGGCCCCAGGGCGCGTTTGCGGGCAAGCTGATCGAGGACTGCGGCCTGCGGGGCTTTACCGTGGGCGGCGCACAGATCAGTGAAAAGCACTGCGGCTTTGTCATCAACCGCGGCGGCGCGACCTGCGCCGACGTGGTCGCACTGACCGAGCAGGTCCGGCAAGTTGTTGAGGCCAGGACCGGCTTTGTGCTGGAACGCGAAATTCGCGTGGTAAAATAAGAGAGCGGTGGGGAAGATGAATTTTCTGATCGTGACCGGCCTTTCCGGCGCGGGCAAGTCGATGGCTGTCAACGCGCTGGAGGACATCGGCTTTTTCTGCATTGACAACATCCCGGTGGCGCTGCTGCCGCGTATCGTGGACTTCGCCCTGCAGGGCGAAAACCAGCTGAACCGCGTTGCCGTCGTCATGGACGTGCGCGGTGTGCGCAGCATTGAAAAGCTGCAGGATGCGCTGGCCGACCTTGATGAAAAGAAGATCGACTACGATATTCTTTTCCTGGATGCCAACGATGCGGCCATTCAGCGCCGCTACAAGGAGACGCGCCGCCAGCACCCGCTGGCCGCCGCCGAGAAAATTCCCATCACCGAAGCCATCGCGCGGGAACGCCGCCTTCTGCAGCCGCTGCGCGATAAGGCAAAATATGTCATTGACACGTCGCTGCTCTCGGCGGCGCAGAACCGGGAGCGAGTGTGCAGCCTGTTCCTGGACAAGGGCGAAAGCCCGATGGAGCTGATGGTCGTATCCTTCGGCTTCAAGTACGGGCTGCCGCAGGAGGCAGATCTCGTGCTCGATGTGCGCTGCCTGCCAAACCCCTTCTATGTGCCGGAACTCAAGCACAAGACCGGTCTGGATCAGGAGGTCGTTGACTACGTCATGGCCTCCGAGGAGTCGCAAGAGCTGCTGCACCGCTATGAGTATATGCTCGAATACGCGCTGCCGCTCTACGTGAAGGAGGGCAAGAGCCAGCTGATGATCGCGGTGGGCTGCACCGGCGGCAAGCACCGCTCCATCACCTTTGCGCGTAAGATCGGTGAATTTTGCGAGAAGCTCGGCTACGCACCCAGCGTACAGCACCGCGACGTGAACCGAAGTCTATAATAAGGGAGAACACCGCCTTGAGCTTTTCTCAAGAAGTGAAAAACGAAATACTGCGCCGCAAAATTTCAAAGCCCTGCTGCAACATGGCCGCCGCGTATGCGGTGGCCTGTTTTGGCAAATACTTTGATGACCGCGGCGTTGTTCTGCAAACCGAAAATGAGGGCGTGGCCCATTTTGCCCAAAAGCTCTACCGCCGCTGCGGCGTGCAGGGGACGGTCATCAGCAAGGAGCGCCCCACCGGCCCCGTGTATGAGTTCAGCGTGAAGGACCCTGACGAGGTCGCCAAAATGCTGGCGCTCTTTGGCCACACCGGCAAGGAGCCGACCCTGCGCATCCGCCCGGAAAACTTCAAATGCCAAAACTGTATGCAGGCGTTCATCGCCACGGCGTTTCTGTGCTGCGGCACGATGACAGACCCCGAAAAGAGCTATAATCTGGAGTTCCTCTCCACGCGGCATTACCTTTCCCAACAGCTGGAGGCCATGCTGGCGGAGCATAACTTCCACCCGCACCGCGCACTGCGCAAGGGCGCGAACACGATCTACATCAAGGCGGCGGATCATATCGAGGACCTGCTGACCTTTATGGGCGCGGGCGGCGCGGCCATGCGTATCATGGACCAGCGCATGTACAATGAAATGCGCAACAAGACGAACCGCCTTTCCAACTGCGAGACGGCCAACATCAGCAAAAGCGTGAATGCCGCCGTGCAGGTGCAGCTGGCGATTGAAAAGCTGCAGGCGGCGGGGGCGCTGAACACCCTGCCCGAGACCCTGCGCCACACCGCCAGGCTGCGGATGCAGTACCCAGACCTGCCGCTGGCCAAGCTGGCGCAGAAGTTTGACCCGCCGGTCAGCAAGGCCGGACTTTCCCACCGCATGAAGAAGATCCAGGAGGCCGCCGCCCGTCTGGATGCTGCCCCGGAGCCTACCGAAAAGGAAGCAACGAATGCCTGAAACGACCCAAAGACAATTTACCCACCTGCATGTGCATACCGAGTACAGCCTGCTGGACGGTGCCTGCCGCATTGACCGGATGTTTGACCGACTGAAGGCGATGGGGCAGACGGCGTGCGCCATCACGGATCACGGCGTCATGTACGGCTGTGTGGCGTTTTTTGACGCCGCCAAGGCCGCAGGCATCAAGCCGATCATCGGCTGTGAGGTCTATGTGGCGACCCGCACCCGGTTTGACAAGGTCAACCGCATCGACGGCAACAACCACCTGATTTTGCTGTGCAAAAATGAGACAGGCTACAAGAACCTTATCAAGATGGTCTCCGCCGGCTTTACCGAGGGCTTTTACTCAAAGCCCCGCATCGACAAGCAGCTGCTGGAAAAATACCACGACGGCCTGATCTGCCTGTCTGCTTGTCTCGCAGGCGAGATCCCCAAGGCACTGCTGGCGGGGGACTACGACCGCGCCAGACAGACGGCCCTGTGGTACCGTGACCTGTTTGGTGCGGAAAACTACTATATCGAATTGCAGGACCACGGCCTTGAGGAGGACCAGGCCGTGCTGCCGCAGCTCATCCGCTTAGCGCGTGAGACCGGCATCCCGATGGTCGCAACGAACGATGCCCACTACATCACGAAAGAGGACGCCAAGATGCAGAGCATTCTGCTGTGCATCCAGACCGGCAAGACCATCAACGATGTGGACCGCATGGAGTTCCAGACCGACGAGTTCTACCTGAAATCCACCGACGAGATGTACGACCTGTTCTCGATGGTGCCGGAGGCCTGCGAGAACACGAACAAAATTGCCGAGCAGTGCAATTTCGAGTTCACCTTTGGCGAGACAAAGCTGCCGTACTTCAAGGCCCCGGACGGAATGGAGAACCAGGAATACTTTGAAAAGCTCTGCTGGGACGGCCTCGAGCGCCGCTATCCCGGCAGGGTCACGGACGCTTTGAAGGAGCGCCTGACCTATGAGATCAATGTCGTCAAGACGATGGGCTACACGAACTACTACCTTATCGTCTACGACTTTATCAACTACGCCAAAAGCCACGACATCCCCGTCGGACCGGGACGTGGCTCCGGCGCGGGCAGTTTGGCGGCCTACTGCGTCGGCATCACCGACATAGACCCCATCCGGTACAATCTGATTTTTGAACGCTTCCTGAACCCCGAACGCGTCTCAATGCCCGACTTTGACGTTGACTTCTGCTACGAGCGCCGTCAGGAGGTCATTGACTACGTCAACGAGAAGTATGGCCGCGACCATGTGGCCCAGATCGTGACGTTCGGTACGATGGCCGCCCGCGCCGCCGTGCGCGATGTGGGCCGCGTTATGGGCATGAGCTATCAGGACGTGGACCGTGTGGCAAAGCTCATCCCCACAGACCTGAAAATGACGCTGAAAAAGGCGCTGGAGGTCAGCCCCGACTTAAAGGCGCTGTACGACGCCGACAATCAGGTACATGAGCTGATCGACACCTCGCTGAAGGTCGAGGGCATGCCGCGCCACGCCTCCACCCACGCGGCGGGCGTCGTCATCACCCGTGACCCCGCTACCGAGTATGTGCCGCTGTCAACCAACGACGGCCTGCCCGTGACCCAGTTCAACATGGTGGAGATCGAGCGTCTGGGTCTTTTGAAAATGGATTTTCTGGGTCTGCGCACGCTGACGGTCATCCATGATACCGAGCTGGCCGTGCGCCGCAAGGACCCGGATTTCCGCATTGCGAACCTCGACTATGACGATCCCGACACCTACGCGATGCTGGCAAAGGGCGAGACCGAGGGTATCTTCCAGCTTGAATCCACGGGCATGACGCAGGTGCTTGTCGGCATGCGCCCGAAAAACCTCGAGGACATTATCGCACTGATCTCGCTCTACCGCCCCGGCCCGATGGACTCCATTCCGACCTATCTGCGCAACCGCAAGGACCCGTCCCATGTGACCTATAAGACGCCGCAGATGGCGCACATCGTCGATGTCACGAACGGCGTTGTCATCTATCAGGAGCAGGTCATGCAGATCTGCCGCGAGCTGGCCGGCTTCAGCTTCGGCCAGGCTGATAACGTCCGCCGCGCCATGAGTAAAAAGAAGCTCAAGGTCATGGAGGCGGAGCGTGAGCACTTCGTCCATGGCTGCAAGGAGCCGGGCAAGGAGTGCGCGGGCTGTGTTGCCAACGGTGTGCCGGAAAATATTGCCAACGAAATTTACGACGATATGATCAGCTTTGCGTCGTATGCGTTCAACAAATCCCACGCCGCCTGCTACGCCTACGTGGCGTTCCAGACTGCGTATTTGAAATGCCACTACCCGCATGAGTTCATGGCGGCGCTGCTGACGAGCGTGCTCGACAACACATCCAAGGTCATTGAGTACACGACGGAGTGCCAGCGCTTGGGGATAAAGGTCCAGCAGCCTGACATCAACGTGTCGCGCGGCGGCTTCACAGCGGACGGCGAACGGATCCGTTTTGGCCTGAACGCTGTCAAGAGCGTGGGCCGCGACCTGATCGAAGCCGTCATTAAGGAGCGTGCCGAGCGCCCCTATAGCAGCCTCTATGACTTCTGCAAGCGGCTGCACGGCACGGGTCTCAACCGCCGCGCACTGGAGAACCTCGTCAAAGCCGGTGCATTCGATACTCTGGAGCCGACCCGCCACGGTATGCTCGAGAGCGTCGAGGGTATTCTGAAAAGCGTCGAGACCGACGCCCGCCAGAATCTGGACGGCCAGATGGACTTGTTCGGCCTGATGGGCGGAGGGGAGAACGAAAAACCAGCAAACGACTATAAGGTCCCGAACCTGCCGGAATATTCCGCCTCTGATCTGCTGAAAATGGAGAAGGAGGTCTCCGGCCTCTACCTGTCCGGCCATCCGCTGGACGCCTACCGTGCCCAGATCGCGCAGGTTTCCACCTGCACGATTGCTCAGCTGCTGGGCGAGGACGCAAAGCAGTTTGACAACCAGACGGTGACGCTTGTCTGCACAATCGTCAAAAACAAGATTATGACCACCAAGTCCAACACGCTGATGGCCTTTACCACCGTCGAGGACCTGACAGGCAGCATGGAGCTGCTGGTGTTCCCGCGCATCCTGGCCGAGTGCCGCGCGGCCTTGCAGGAAAACGCCGTTGTGGTCGCCAATGGCCGCGTCTCCGTTAAGGAGGACGAGGCCGCCCGCCTGATCGTCGAGGGCGTGCAGCCCATCGAGACCTACGACCCCGGTAAAAACTTTGGCATGAACCGCGTGGAGCGCGTCAAGCGTGAGACAAGCGGGGGAGGGGCCGCCGGGTATTTCCTGACCGTGCCCTCCCGCGACAGTGCGCAGATGCACAAGGTAGAAAACCTGCTTTGCAACATTTTCGACGGGGGCACGGTGCGGGTGTATTTCCGCTTCCAAGATACCGGCAGGGCCATGCTGGCACGGCACATGGCGGTAAAGGATGACCCGCTTCTGCGCGCCGAATTGGAGCGCATTTTGGGCAAGGACTGCGTAAAAGTTCAGGATGTTGAACACTCTGCAAAATAAATCCATACGTTTTGCGCGATTTATCCATAATTTCAGGGCGCAAAGTGTGGTATAATGTCTATGGTCGCGAGATTGTTAAAAATTTATTGTAACGTGATGACCACGCCTGAATAAATCGTAATGGTTCAGGCGGGTCCATAGTTCCCGAAATAGGAGGGGCTCGCTTTATGGCTAAGGAAATCAAAACGATCGGTGTGCTCACCAGCGGCGGTGACGCACCTGGCATGAACGCCGCTGTGCGTGCCATTGTTCGTGCAGGCATCAGCAAGGGCTACCGCATGATGGGCATCCAGCGTGGTTACAACGGCCTGATCAACGGCGAAGTTTATGAAATGAACGTCCGTAGCGTATCGGAGATCATCCACCGCGGCGGTACGATTCTGTATACCGCGCGCTGCCTGGAGTTCAAGACGAAGGAAGGCCAGGCCAAGGGTCTTGCCCGCTGCAAGGAGCTGGGCATCGACGCACTGGTCGTCATCGGCGGTGACGGCTCCTTCATGGGCGCCCGTGCGCTGGCCAATCAGGGCATTCCCTGCATCGGCCTGCCCGGCACCATCGATAACGACATCGCCTGCAGCGAATACACCATCGGCTACGATACGGCTATGAATACCGCTGTCGAGGCCATCGATAAGCTGCGCGACACCACCCAGAGCCATGACCGTTGCTCTGTCGTTGAGGTCATGGGCCATCATGCCGGTTATATTGCCCTGAACGTCGGTATCGCTACCGGCGCTGTGGCTGTTCTGCTGCCTGAGATCCCGTTCGATTTTGAGCGCGATATTCTCGAGCGTATGCGCCAGACCCAGGTCACGGGCAAGAAGCACTTCATTATCATCGTGTCCGAGGGCGTTGTCGGTGCGCAGGAGCTGGCCAACCAGATCCAGGCGGCCACCGGCGTTGACTCCCGTGCAACCGTTCTGGGCCACATCCAGCGCGGCGGCTCCCCGACGGTCCGTGACCGCGTGAACGCCTCGCTGATGGGCTACCACGCCATTGATTTGTTGGACAAGGGCATCTACAACCGTGTTGTTGCCGTCTCCGGCGACAAGATCGTTGACTACGATGTCAATGTTGCACTGTCCATGCACAAGACGATTGACCGCGATATGATCGACATCGCCAAAGCAATCTCCATCTAAAAGTACAGCTTGCAGGGCCGCGTTCCGCAGGGAATGCGGCCTTTTGGCATTGTGAAATATTTTATAAGCGTAACCCAGCTTTTATAAGATTTATAAGATAAGATTTTATAAGATTTTTGCAAAAACCTGTTGACATTTGAAAAAAGGTTTGCTATAATAGCAAACGTCGTCAGGAGCGAACGCACCAAGGCGACGCCAGCTATGGGGGATTAGCTCAGCTGGGAGAGCGCTTGCATGGCATGCAAGAGGTCATCGGTTCGATCCCGGTATTCTCCACCACAAAGACCTGTCAGAGAATTCTGGCAGGTCTTTTTTTACATATTCGATTATTAGCGCATCCTGCATGCAAAGAACCCATCCGCTTTGTCACACGCCGCGTAAAACACCTCGCCATGCTGGCCGATGCCCTGCGCGTGGAGCCGGGCGTCCAGCCAGCGCTCGTCGTGGCCTGCAGCCTTTAAATTGTCCTGCATGAGATGGCCGTCTATAATCAGGTCATACCAGGTGCTGGCGGCGTCCGGGTGCAGCTGCATATCGTCGGGCGTCAGGGGACGGTTGCAGCTTTTGGGCAGAAAGCTGATCTGGCCGTTTGTCTCTAAAATTGCCGTTTCTATTTCGTTCGGGTCAAAGTACCCGGCCACGCGGGCCTGACCCAGGAACTCGTTCACGTCTATGGCAGCGCGCTGCAGGCTGCTTTTCAAGATAACACCGTCGTCCATCAAAATCAGGCTGCGTCCGCTCCAAAGGCTGCGCATAGCGTTACTTTTGCAGGCAGTGTAGTGCACGAACCACGTTACCAGCCCATAGACAATAAGCGCAGAGAAGGGCCGCCACCACTGCTCAAGATTCGTCGCCAGCTCTGCGCCGATGGAACCCACCGTGACGGCGTTCAGGTAGTCGAACGGGCTCATCTGCGCAATCTGCCGCTTGCCGCCCGCGCGTGTGAAAATAAACATCGCGGCCAGCGACAGCAGGCTCGTCAGCACGACCTGCCCGACCTCCGGAAAAACGTCAGCCATAAAAAACACTCCTCTCTGCGTTAGCTTTTGCGCAGTTATGACCTTTTATGCGGAAAAATCAGTTGACAAGCGGCGCGAAACGGCATATAATAAGCCTGTAAAAAGGAAAATAGCGATGAAAGGGCCAATGCCGTCCGTTCCGTCCTTCAGAGAGAAAGCCGTTTGGTGCAAGGCTTTCACGCGGAAGCACGGCAGAGCCACCCCGGAGCTTTCGGCGCAGAGCCGAGCGTACCTGCGGCGTTAACGCAGACACAAAGCGGCAGTGCTGTTGTATTATATTCTTGCGGCGCTGCAAACCGGGTGGTACCACGGAAGCATAACAGCCTTCGTCCCTGTATTGGGGCGTGGGCTGTAATTTTTTGTGGCGGACCCTGCATCGCAATTTTATGGATTGGAGAACAACACCTATGCAATGGACCGGATTGAACGAGCTTCGCGAAAAGTACCTGCATTATTTTGAGACGAAGGGCCACCTGCGTCTGGGTAGCTTCCCGCTGGTTCCGAAGGATGACCCCAGCCTCCTGCTGATCAACAGCGGCATGGCCCCCATGAAGAAATGGTTCCTCGGCCAGGAGGAGCCGCCGCGGCATCGCGTGACCACCTGCCAGAAGTGCATCCGCACCCCGGATATTGAGCGCGTCGGCATCACGGCCCGCCATGGCTGTTTCTTTGAGATGCTGGGCAACTTCAGCTTCCAGGATTACTTCAAGAAGGAAGTCATTCCCTGGGCGTGGGAGTTCCTGACCAAGGAACTCGAGATTCCCGCTGACCGCCTGTACATCTCGGTTTATCAGGAGGATGACGAGGCCTACGACATCTGGACGAAGGAAGTCGGCATCCCCGAGGATCACATGGTCCGCCTGGGCAAGGAGGACAACTTCTGGGAGCACGGCTCCGGCCCCTGCGGCCCCTGCTCTGAGATCTACTATGACCGCGGCCTGAAGTACGGCTGCGGCAAGCCGACCTGCGGCGTCGGCTGCGACTGTGACCGCTTCATGGAAATCTGGAACCTCGTGTTCAGTCAGTATGATGCCGACGGCAAGGGCAACTATGAGCTGCTGGCCAAGCCGAACATTGATACCGGCATGGGCCTGGAGCGTCTGGCTGTCGTCATGCAGGATGTCAACAACCTGTTCGAGGTCGATACCGTTGCCGCCGTTCTGCACCACGTCGAGCGCATCGCGGGCAAGAAGTACGGCGAGAACGAGAAGGATGACATCTCCATCCGCGTGATTACCGACCACATCCGTGCCACCGTCTTTATGGCCTCCGACGGCATCCTGCCGTCCAACGAGGGCCGCGGCTACGTCATGCGCCGTCTGCTGCGCCGCGCCGCCCGCCATGGCCGTATGCTGGGCATCAACCGCCCGTTCCTGACCGAGCTGGTCGAAACGGTCATCGAGTCCAGCGAGGCCGGTTACCCCGAGCTGCGCGAGCATGAGTCTTATATCAAGAAGGTCATCGGCACCGAGGAGCTGCGCTTCGGCCGCACCATCGACGCCGGTCTGAACATCCTGACCGGCATGATGGGCCGCCTGAAAGAGGCCCATGAGAAGGTCCTGTCTGGTGTCGAGGCGTTCAAGCTGAACGACACCTTCGGCTTCCCGCTTGACCTGACCCGTGAGATTGCCGCCGAGGCAGGCTTTGCCGTCGATGAGGCCGCGTTCCACATCGAGATGACCAAGCAGCGTGAGCGCGCCCGCGCCGAGCGCCTGGCCAAGGATATTTCCGGTTGGAGCGCTGACCTGTTCGGTGAGCTGACCGCCGAGCCCACCCGGTTTGACGGTTACGAGACCCTGTCCGAGAAGGCTAAGGTTCTGGCTCTGTCCGACGGGGAGGAGCTCGTCGATGCCATCGCCACCGACGAGGCGGGCGAGGCCAAGGACGGCGTGCTGGTCGTGCTGGACCGTACCCCGTTCTATGCAGAGATGGGCGGCCAGGTCGCTGACCACGGTTATCTTGTCAGCGGCGACGCCAAGCTGAAGGTCACCCAGGTCAAAAAGACCCCGAAGGGCTATTTCGTCCATACCTGTGAGCTGCTGGACGGCACCATCCACGTTGAAGACGAAGTCACCGCTTCTGTCGATGAGAAGCGCCGTGCCGCCATCTGCCGCAATCACACCGCCACCCACCTGCTGCAGAAGGCCCTGCGCGAGGTCCTGGGCGAGCATGTTCATCAGGCCGGCAGCTATCAGGACGATCAGATCACCCACTTCGACTTTACGCATTTCAGCGCCGTCAGCCCCGCCGAGCTGGCCGAGGTCGAGCGCCGCGTCAACGAGAAGATTTACGAGGCTCTGCCCGTCACCGTTAAGAACCTGCCCATCGAGGAAGCCAAGAAGATGGGCGCTATGGCTCTGTTCGGTGAGAAGTACGGCAGTGTCGTCCGTGTTGTCGACGCCGGCGGCTGGAGCACCGAGTTCTGCGGCGGCACCCATGTCACGAACACCGCACAGATCGGCTGCTTCAAGATTTTGAGCGAGTCCAGCGTGGCTGCCGGTATCCGCCGCATTGAGGCTACCACCGCCTTCGGCGTGCTGGATCTGCTGGATGACCGCACCGAGATTTTGGCCAAGACCGCTGTTGCCCTGAAGGCCAACAACCTGAAGGACGCTCCGGCCCGCGCCGAGGCACTGGCTGCCGAGCTGAAGGAGACCGCCAAGCAGCTTGAAATCCTGAAGGCCCAGATGGCTGCCGCCAAGATCGACGGCCTGTTTGAGAACGCCGCCGACATCGACGGCGTGCGCATCGTCTCCGCCTACCTGACCGGCACTGGTGCCGATACCCTGCGCGACATGGTCGATAAGGTGCGCGACAAGGCCCCCAACGCCGTGACCGTGCTTATCGGCAGCGATGGTAATAAGACGATGATGGCTGTCGGCGTTTCCAAGAACGCCATGGCCCGCGGCCTGAAAGCAGGTGCCCTCGTTAAGAAGATTGCCGCTATCGCAGGCGGCAACGGCGGCGGCAAGCCCGACTTCGCTATGGCCGGTATCCGCGACACGTCCAAGATCGACGACGCACTGAACGCTGTGCCCGAGATCGTCAAGGCGGAAATGAATCAGTAATTCTTTGCCATAAAATCCACTGCAAAGGAGGGATTCCGGATGGAGGATTGTCTGTTCTGCAAGATCGCCGCAGGCGAGATCCCCTCGAACAAGCTGTTTGAGGACGACAAGCTTCTGGCATTCTACGACATCGACCCGCAGGCCCCCGTGCATTTTCTCGTCATCCCGAAGCAGCACATTGCGTCTGCCGCAGCCCTGACCGAGGATGACGCCGCGCTGCTGGGCCACATCTACGCGGTCATTGCGCAGCTGTGCAAAAAGCTGGGCGTCGACGAGAGCGGCTACCGCGTTGTGACCAATGTCGGCGCGGACGGCGGCCAGAGCGTTAAGCACCTGCACTTTCATGTGCTGGCCAAGCGCAGCCTTGCATGGCCTCCGGGCTGATGCCGGGCGTTGCACAAAACACTTGTGAATCAATAAAGAGAGGTAAACTAACATGGCAGATACCTATACACTGCACATTGCGGGTCTGACCCGTGAGCTGCCCATCTGCAAGGTCAATGACCACATGGATATTGCCGCTTTCATCATGTTCAGTGATGTGGAGCTGACCGAGGCATGCGCCGCCGCTCTGCTGAAAAAAGCCCCCGAGTTTGACGTGATCTTGACCGCCGAGGCCAAGGGCATCCCTCTGGCCTACGAAATGGCGCGCCAGAGCGGCAAATACTGGATACCCGCCCGCAAAGGTCCGAAGCTGTATATGCGTGAGCCTGTCATCATCGAGGATCAGTCCATCACGACTGCCGGTAAGCAGACGCTGGTCATCGACAAGAAGGACATCGAGTATATGGACGGCAAGCGCATCCTGATCGTGGATGACGTTATCTCCACCGGCGGCTCCCTGCATGCACTGGAAACGCTGGCCGCCAAGAGCACCGGCACGGTAGTCGGCTGCTGCGCAGCACTCGCTGAGGGCGACGCTGCCAAGCGCACTGACATCTTCTTCCTGGAGCCGCTGCCGCTCTTCCTGCACTAAGCAATGAAACGAAAGCTCGGTTGGTTTGGTCTCGGTTTTGCCGGGGCTGAGCTTGCTGCGGCCATTCTGCCGTCGCTGGTCTGTGTGCCCGCGGCGGCATTTTTGGTATGCCTGGCGCTATTATGGATAAAACGCCGCAGAGACAGCGCCATCCCGGTACTGGGTGTGCTGTGCGGTCTTGCGTGGTTTCTGGCGTTTACCCTTGTATGGGTGCGGCCCGTCAAGGCACTGGCCGGGCAGACCGTGACCTGCACGGCGGTGGTGGAGACGGACGCCGATGCTTCCTACAGCGAAAGCCGCCTGCGCGGTACGCTGCGGCTGACTGAAATTGACGGCAGGGCGGCCAACGTAAAGGTTCAGTGCGCGTCCTTTCCCGGCGAGAATGCGGGGGAGCGGTTCACTGCAAAATTTGCGCTGACCGAGCTGCCCGACAACAAATACCGCCTGAGCCGCCAAAGCAAGGGTGTCTATTTGCAGGCGGAGTATCTGGGCAGCTACCACCCACTGGACGCCAGCCGCGCGCCGCGGTTTGCGCTGTATCGGCTGCGGCAGCGCTGGTCGGCCCCACGGCGCCGCGGGCTGCGGCGGCAGCTGGACGGCATCGAGGCCGCCATGCTGCTGGCGGACAAAAGCCGTCTGGATGACAGCGTGCAGCAGGCCTTCCGCGCGGCGGGGGTATCGCATCTGCTGGCGGTGTCGGGGCTGCATCTGGCGCTGCTCTGCGGGCTGCTGGGCTTTGGCCGCAAATGGAAATTTTATAAGCCGCTGATTCTGCTGCGCGCTGCGGCGGCGCTGTTTTACCTGCTGCTGACCGGAATGCCGGTCTCTGTATCGCGCGCCGGGATCGTGCTGTTGGTGGCGCTGGTGGGGGATTTCTTCCTGCTGCCGCCCGACCTGCTGACCTCAACGAGCTTTGCGGCAATCCTGCTGGGGCTGCAAAACGCCTATGCGCCGTGCGACCTTGGCTTTCAGCTGTCGTTCTGTGCTGTGCTGGGCGTGCAGGCTGCGGCAGCACTGGCACGCACCGAGCAGCGCGCAGCACAGGACAAGCCCGCCGCCGTCAAGGCGCTATGCCAAGTGGCAGAGCCTGTGCAAACGGCAGTGCTTGCCAGCCTTGCCACGCTGCCGGTGCTGGTGGCCCACGGCATGGCGGCCAGCCTGGTCGGGGTGCTCTGCAACCTGCTGGTCGTCTGGATGGTTCAGCTTGCCCTGCAGCTGGGCATCCTGCTGCTGGTATGCAGCGCCGTGCCGTTTTTGGCGGCAATCACGAACCTGACAGCCCTCGTGCTGAGTCTTTGGCTCAAGGGGCTGCTCTGGCTGGTACAGACCTGCGCCGCTCTGCCGTTTGCGTCGATTTGCCTGCCGCAGCGGTACACGCTGTTTGCGCTGGCTGTGCTGGGCGCGCTGGCGGTCTGCTTCTGGCATGCCAGGCGGCTGCGACTCTATCTGCCCGCGGCGGCGCTCTGCACAGTGCTGGCCGTGGGGCTGGGTGTCTGGATGCAGCGAGATGTTGTGCAGATCAATCTGGTCGGCGCATCCAACAATCCCTGCGTCGTCTGCGTGCAGAACGGGCAGGCTGTGGTGTTCTTCCGCGGCGGGGAGAGCAACTGGAGCGCCGTGCAGAACTATCTGGCCGGGCGCAGCAGACAGGAGCCCGCGCTGATCGTTGACCTGCGCGCCAAGCCGACGCAGATGGAATTTTCCGCGGCAGAGATCGTGACGGTGCAGGAGCTTGCCGACTTTACGACCCGTCCGGTGCTTGACGGATTGACGCTGGACCTGTATCATAATAAAAGCGCAAACCTCGCTGTGCTGGGCGTGGGGGAGCGGCACATTGCCGTGGGGGCAGGCAGGCTCAAGCTGGCAGAGCCGGTGCGGGTGGATGTCCTCTGCGCACCGGGCACGCTGTCCGATTCCGTGCGGCCCGACGCAATTTTGTACACCGCTGCCGCACCGCGCTGGCTGGACGACGCCGCAGGCTGCACCCTGCGCTATGGCGAGGACACGCCCGGACTGACCCTGCGCCCGGGTCGTAGCATGATTTGGGAGGAGGCACAGACGATTGCTGTACAGTGAAAAGGAGCTGGAAAAATGCCTGAAGGCAGGTTGCGCGCTCTACTATTTCTACGCATCGGACGAGGCGCTCGTCCACACGGCGGCGCAGAAGACGCTGAAATATCTGAACCGCGACGACCCCGAGACGACGGTGCTGGACGGGCCGACTCCCTCGGTGGAGGAGATCGTGCTAGCTGCCGGTACGATTTCATTTTTCGGCGGCAAACGCCTGGTACTCATGCCGCTGATCCGTCCGTCAACCTATTCCGACAAGGATTTGCAGGAGCTTTGCGACACGCTGGCCGACACCGAGAACGCCATCTTTGTGCTGACGAGCATCATCGAGGAGAGCTACGGCAAACTGCGCCCCGGCAAGCGGGAGCAAAAGCTCATTGCCAGCTGCGAGAAGCTCGGCTACTGCGTGCAGCTCAACCGCCCCACGGGCGCGGCTTTACAGGCCATGGCCCGTGATTGGGCGAAGGAGGCCGGTGCGGACTTTGCCTCCGGCGCCGAAGCTGCGCTGCTGGCCCGCTGCGGCGAGGATCAGTTCCTGCTTAAAAATGAGGTGGAAAAGCTGGCCGCGCTGGCCAACTACAGCACAATTACAAAAGAAATGGTCAGCCGGCTCGGCACAGTCACGCTCGACGCGGACACGTTCGATATGGTCAAGCTGCTGACGAGCGGCCAGGCCGATAAGGCCCAGCAAAAGTTGAAAACGCTGCTGGCGCTGCAAAACGAGCCGATCATGATTACCGGCGCACTCATCAGCAACTATCTGGATCTGTACCGCGTGCTGCTGGGCCGCCGCAGCCGCCGGGGCCTCGGCGATGTGGCCAAGGACTTTGGCTACAAGGGCAATTGGAATTACCGCCTCAATTCTACCGAAAAAACCGCGTTGCGCTTCAAGCGTGCCCAGCTGGAGGACTGCCTGCACATCCTGCAAAGACTGGACACCGACCTGAAAAGCAGCAAGCTGGACGCCGACCTTTTAATGCAGAAGGCGCTGTGTGAGCTGGCGCTGGCCGGGAGGGCATAAATGCTGAAATTGGAACAAGCCCTGCTGGTGGAGGGCAAATACGACGCCGCACGCCTTAGCAATATCGTGGACGGCACGATCCTGACGACGGACGGCTTCCGGGTGTTCAAGGACGGCGCGCTGCAAAGGCTGCTCAAGCGCATTGCTGCAGCGCAGGGGCTTATCATTTTGACAGACTCCGACGCCGCCGGGTTCAAGATTCGCCACTTTGTCACGGGTCTTGTCGGCGCGGAGCATGTCCTGCAGGCCTACGTCCCGGCGATTGCGGGCAAGGAGTCACGCAAGGCCGAGCCCGGCAAGGAGGGACTTCTCGGCGTCGAGGGCGTATCCGACGATTTGATTGTACAGGGCCTTGAAACCGCCCTGGCAAGTAAAACTGCTTGCCAGCAGAAAACGACCCGGTCACGCTCCATCACGTACACCGATTTGTACGACTGGGGCATCTCCGGCACGGCCAACAGCGCCGAGAACCGCCGGGTATTTTTGCGCCGCCTCGGTCTGCCGCCGCGGTTGAGCAAAAAGGAGCTGCTGCAGGTGCTCAACACACTCTACACCTACGACGCACTGAACGCCGAAATCAAAAAGCTATAAAAAATGCCCGGAACCGTGCAAGTGGTTCCGGGCATTTTTATACGCGAGTAACGCGATCAGACTTCCAGTTCTTCTAATTCTGCCATCCACAGCGTATTGCAGGCGTCGCTGGGCATGCGCCAGTCGCCGCGGGGGGACAGCGTGACCGAGCCGACCTTCGGGCCGTCGGGCAGACAGCTGCGCTTGAACTGCTGGGCAAAGAAGCGGCGGTAGAAATTTTTCAGCCACGCCAGCAGAACCTCCGGCTCATACCGGCCGTCAAAGGCTGTGCGGGCCAGATGGTAGATTTTTGTCGGACTGAACCCAAAGCGCAGCACATAGTAAAGATAGAAGTCGTGCAGCTCATACGGGCCGACGAGTTTTTCGGTCTGCTGGGCAATCGTGCCGTCTGCGGCGGTGGGCAGCAGCTCGGGGCTGACGGGGGTGTCCAGAATATCCACCAGCACGTCCCGCAGCGTGTCATTGCCGCAGGTGTCGGCCACGTACTGCACAATATGGCGCACCAGCGTTTTCGGCACGCCGGTGTTGACGCCGTACATGCTCATGTGGTCGCCGTTGTAGGTGGCCCAGCCCAGCGCCAGCTCGCTTAAGTCGCCGGTGCCGATGACAAAGCAGCCGTTCTTGTTGGCATAGTCCATCAGCTCCAGCGTGCGCACGCGGGCCTGGCAGTTTTCAAACGTGACATCGTACTTATCGGCGGGCTGGCCGATGTCCGCAAAGTGGCTCTTGACGGTCTCGGTGATGTTGATCTCGCCGAACGTCACGCCCAAAGCCTCGCACAGAATCTCGGCGTTGGAGCGGGTGCGCTTCGTCGTGCCGAAGCAGGGCATCGTCAGGGCCACAATATCCTTCGCGTCGCGGCCCAGCACCTTACAGGCGCGCACGGCCACCAGCAGGGCCAGGCAGCTGTCCAGCCCGCCGGAGATACCCAGCACGCCGCACTTGGCGTGGGTGTGCTCCATGCGCTTGGCAAGGCCCTCGGCCTGGATGCGCAGAATCAGCTCGCACCGCTCGGCGCGGGTCGCGGCGTCCTGCGGCACAAACGGCGTGCAGGAGACAGGGCGGATCAGCGCCAGCTCCACGGGCGGCAGCTCAAATTCCACAGTGGTGTAGCCGTTCGTTTCCGGCATAAACGTCGTGTTGCGCTGGCGCTCCTGCACCATGCGGCCCAGGTCCAGCTCGGTCACGGCATCCTCGCCCGCAAACGGTGCAGCGTCGGCCAGCAGACTGCCGTTCTCGGCAATCAGGTTGTGGCCCGCAAACGTCATGTCGGTGGTGCTTTCGCCATGGCCTGCGTCGGCGTAGAGGTACGCACACAGCAGACGTGCGCTCTGCCCGCAGACAAGCTCACGGCGGTAGGCTGCCTTGCCGACGGTTTCATCGCTGGCGGACAGGTTTGCCACAACGGTAGCCCCGGCCAGTGCGTGGGCACAGCTCGGCGGAATGGGAGACCACAGATCCTCGCAGACCTCGGCTGCCAGCACAAAGGCGGGCAGCTGTTTGCAGGCAAACAGAAGGTTCGTGCCGATCAGCGTCTCCTGCCCGGCCAGCTCGATGCACTCGGGCTCACGCATACCGGGGATAAAGTGGCGCTTCTCGTAAAACTCGCCGTAGTTGGGCAGGTGTACTTTCGGCACCAGACCCAGCAGCTCACCGTTGCAGAGCACCGCCGCACAGTTGTACAGCTTGCCGTTATGGCGCACAGGCAGGCCGACGAGGACAACGACGTTCAGTCCCTCGCTGGCCTTCAAAATCGCGGCAAGGCCGTCCTCGGCCCCACGCAACAGGGTATCCTGCAAGAACAGGTCACTGCAGGTGTAGCCGGTCAGCGCAAACTCCGGCAGGCAGAGCAGCTGCACATTTTTTTCGGCGTACTCGCGCATGACGCCGATGATCTGGTCGGCGTTGTAGGTGCAGTCGGCCACGCGCAGGGCGGGGCTGGCCGCAGCAGCGCGGATAAAGCCGTTTTCAAAAGCGGGAAAGCTGTACTTCATAGCCAAACTTCCTTTATCATAATCTATAAAAACTATCATAGCACAGTGGGCGAATTGCCGCAAGTGCGGGTTTTGCAGGGAAAATTTATTTTTCAAAAAGTAATATATACTTGACATAATGTAAGGCACGTGCTATAGTAAAGTCACAGCAAGAGGAAAGGAAACGAAGGCAATGGCAAAGAATCTGAAGCTGAAGGCCGCCCGCGCTGCGCTGGATATGACCCAGGCGGATCTGGCGGTGGTGGTGGGCGTGTCCCGCCAGACCATCAATGCAATCGAAAAAGGCGAGTACAACCCCACCATCAACCTCTGCCGCAGCATCTGCAGGGTGCTGGGCAAGACATTGGACGAGCTGTTCTGGGAGGAATGAGCGATGAATCTGAAGGAATTTTTTAAGCACGATAATCTGGACGAAATGCAAAAACAGACCCTTTTAAAAATCGAGTCACGCGGCTTCTGGGCGTTATGGGTGCTGCTGCTGGCGGCGCTGATCATCGAAAGTCTGCTGGGCTTTGCCCCGCGGGAGATGGCGGCGGAATTTTTTATCTTTATGCTGGGGTGCGCCTATTCGGTCCTGAGTGATCTGCGTGCCGGTATCTGGGACCGCCGCTTGAAGCCGAATACGAAAACCAATGTCGTTGTGTCCGTTGCGGGCGGTGCTGTCGTGTTTGTGTGGGGGCTTATCAAATTTGCAGCGCTTGGCGCGGGTATTGCGGTGCTGCAGGCGGTCATCATGGGGGTCTGTACCTGGGTGCTGTGCTTTGCATTGCTGCAGCTCAGCATGAAGGCTTACAAAAAGCGCCACGCTGAGTTGGAAAACCCAAAGGAGGACGACGATGAAAACGAATAAAAAAGAGCTGACTGTCTTTGCGCTCTGTGCTTACGCAATTCCGTTTCTGATGATGCCGCTTTTGTACATCTGCCTGCAAAACGGGCGGGATACCTCGATTTTTGCCAACGCCCAGATGTTCTACCCGGCGGCGGGCGTTATGCTGGCGTTCTTGCTGGCAAGACGGCAGGGAACGCCAAAGCGGTTTTACATCCTGCACATCGCGGCCACTGCACTGATGCTCGCCATGAGCGTTCTGTCTGCGTTCCTGCCGCAGGAGGGCTGGCTGAATATTGCAAACTTTGTCATCATTATCGCGTCGGTGCTGGGCTGGATCTTCCTGCTGACCGAGAAAAAGACAAAGCGCGAAGACTACGGTCTGCGCCTGCACGGCAAATTCCTGACGGCGTTTGTCATCTGCGTCTATTTCCTTGCGGTCAAGACCGCTATGGTCTTTCTTTCGATGGCGATGCAGGGCGGTGATAGCTGGGCTGAATATCTGGCCTACTGGCGCACATCTGCACCGTGGGTTATGGCAGTGGTGCTTGTACCGAACTTCTTTTTGAGCTTTCTGCCGTTTTTTGGCGAGGAATACGGTTGGCGCTACTACCTGACGCCAGCCCTGCAAGGCCGCTTCGGCGCACGGCGCGGCGCACTGGCCGTTGGTGTGCTGTGGGGCCTGTGGCATCTGCCGCTGAATCTTTTCTTCTACAGTCCCGATACCTCACTGCAGAGCATTGCCGCACAGCTTGTTGTCTGCGTGACGCTCGGTATATTTTTCACCTTTGCGTATGAGAAGTGCGGCAAAAATATCTGGCTCCCCGTGGTGCTGCACTACCTCAACAACAGCATGGTCTTAGTCTGGACCGGTACGGCGGATATTTCAAATCAGATCATCAGCTGGACAGATGTGGCAATCAGTGCCATCATGTATGGGGTTGTATTCCTGCCATTTCTGGCAGCAAAGTGCTACCGCAAGAATAAATAAAAAACAGGTGCAGCCCTTTAAATGGGGTTGCACCTGTTTTTTGATTGCCGTCAGACTGCAAACGCCTTATGCAGGGCATCGAGGGCGGTGTCCTCGTCCTGCTGGCGGATCAGCAGGGAGATGTCAAGGTCGCTCGTTGTGATGAGCACGATTTCAATACCTGCACCGGCCAGTGCGGCCAGCGCACGGGCGGCGACGCCGCAGCTGGTGACCATCTCCTCACCAAAGAGGTTGATCTTGCTGTAGCCGCCGGAGACCAGCGGGGGATTGGCCTTGGCTGCGGCAGGCAGAGCCTTCATAACGGCGGCAAAGTTGTCATAGCTCGTCGTAAAGCTGAAATCCACCGCGGAGCCGCGGGGCGCGCTCTGGCAGATCATATCGACCACAATACCGGCCTTGGCAAAAACGTCTAGGTGCTCGGCCAGGCTCTGTGCGCTGTACTGGGCACCGGGGAAAGTGGTGAGCATAATGTTCTGCTCGCTGCTGATCTTGCTGACACCGTACATAAAAATCATCCTTTCATTCAATCTAACGTGAGGAACTCCTCGTCAATCGTGCTGCGGAGCATGCTCTCTATGTATTCGCGGGAGAGGGTGAACTCTCCGTGTGCTGCACCCAGTTCGTCTGTGTACTGGCTGTAGGGGATGACCCGGATATTCTTGTACCCGGCCTCATACTGGCTGATAACGCAGTGCAGCTTCGGGTCACGGATGGCAATGCTCACACTGCCGTCAGGCTGGGTCGTCTTATCAAAATACACGTCCAGAATCGCGCCGATGACATTATCGCGCGAGGACTGCGCGTTGATGAAGTTGCCCAGGCTGTAGACGATGAAGGTCGTGTTGCCGTTTGCGCCGGTCAGCCATGCGGCGTTTTGTACTACATGCGGGTGGGTGCCGATGATGACATCGACGCCCTGGTCGGCCAGCCACTGAGCAGTCTCCCTTTGAAAGTCGTTGACCTCGTGCGTGCCCTCGGTGCCCATGTGGGCGCTGGCGATAAGAACATCGCAGTTCGGGCGCATATCGGCAATCTGTTTGGCAATCGTTTCATGGTCGTCCAAATACACAACGCCATAGTCTGTGCCGGACGGCGTGGGCAGGCCGTTGGTGTGCTCCGTATAGGAGAGATAGCCGAACGTGATGCCGTTGACGGTCTGGTAGGCGTAGTTGTCATAGGTCTCCAGATTGTAAAAGCCCATTGTGACCACATCGTCCGGCATGGCAGCCCAGTGTGCCATGGATGCCTCAATGCCCGCCGCCCCCTTGTCGTAGCTGTGATTGTTGGAGAGGCTGAACACGCGGAAGCCCAAATTATACAGCGTGTCGGTGATCTCGCCGGGGGTGGAGAACATCGGATAGCCGCTGGCGGCGAACTCATCGTTGACGAGCGTCTCCTGATTGAGCCAGTTCACATCAAACTGGTCGTAGTAGCCCTGCATGGCTGCGTAGGCGGCGTCAAAATCGTAGTGGTCGCCGCCGCGCTCCCTGGCCTGCAAAAAGATACCATCGTGAATCAGGTCGTCGCCCGTGGCGGAAAAGTGCACGGTCTCGACGGTTGGCGTCGGCTCGGGGGTCGGCTCCGGTGTAGCGGTTGGTTCCGGCTCTGCCGGCATATCCACGACTACGGGCTGCGGATTGACCGCAGGCAGGGTCACAGCCTGATTGCCGACGCCCAGCAGAGAGCCGACAACTACGCCGCCGACGCCCAGTGCGATGACCGCGCAGGCGGCAAGGTCGTTGCCGTTCATTCGCATATCAGTTTACCTCGCAGCAGGTCGGTCATCGTGTAATAGCCGGGGGCCAGCGCAGCAATATAGAGCGCAGCCTGTACGGCACCGTCGGCAAAGACGCCGCGGCTGCCCGCGCTGTGGCTCAGCGTCACGACCTCGTCGGGGCCGCAGAACAGCACATCGTGCTCGCCCACAATGCCGCCGCCGCGGATGGAGCTGATGCCCAGCTCCTGTGCGCCGCGCTTCTGGCGAACCTGCGTGCGGTCATAGACGTACTCATATTTGCCGTTCGCCTCGGTGTTGATGGCGTCGGCAATCATCAGTGCTGTGCCGCTGGGCGCGTCCAGCTTGTTATGATGGTGCTTCTCGATGATCTCAATGTCAAACTCGCCGCCCAGGATCTTCGTAGCCTGGCGGGCCAGCTCGATCAGCACGTTGACACCCACCGACATGTTTGCGCTGCGGAAGATCGGCGTCCTGGTGCTGGCAGCCTCCAGTGCAGCCTCATCCTCCCTGGAAAGGCCGGTGGAGCAGATGACGCAGGGCAGACCGTTGGCGGCACCGTACTGCGCTGCTGCAACCGCCCCGGCGGGTGAGGAAAAGTCGATGATGACGCCCTTGCAGGGCAGTGCGTCAAACCCGGCGTAAACGGGGATTTCGCCGATCCGCCCGGCTTCGCGATCCACACCGGCGACGATGCGGCAATCCTCGCGCGCACCGATCTTCTCGACCAGTGCGCGGCCCATACGGCCATAGATGCCCTGAATGATAATATCCGTCATGTGTTATTGTTCCTTTCATGCAAAAGTCGTGCAAAAGCAAAAAGCCGACCCGCGGCATGGCAGTGGGTCGGCTGTGAAATTATTTCAGCAGGCCGAACTCCTGCATGGCAGTCTCCAGCTGCGCCTGCACTGCGGCAGAAGGCGCAACGAGCGGCAGACGGCAGTCGCCGGCATTCCAGCCAAGGCGGTTCATGGCCCACTTGACCGGGATGGGGTTGACGTCGGCAAACAGTGCCTTGATAAGCGGCACCGCCTTGAGCTGCATGGACAGGCTCTCGGCAGTCTCACCGGCGAACCATTTGGCGCAGATGTCATGGGTGTACTGCGGGGCTACGTTGGACAGCACGCTGATCACGCCCTTGCCGCCCAGAGCCAGCAGCGGCACAATCTGGTCATCGTTGCCGGAGTAAATGTTCAGGCTGTCACCGCAGGCCGCTGCGATCTCGGCCACGTGGCTGATGTTGCCGCTGGCCTCCTTGACGGCGTTGATGTTCGGGTGCTTCGCAAGCTCGGCCAGCGTGGCGGGCGTCAGGTTGCAGCCCGTGCGGCTGGGCACATTATACAGGATGCAGGGGATATGCACGGCGTCCGCAATGGCTGTGTAGTGGGCCAGCAGGCCCGCCTGGCTCGTCTTGTTGTAGTAGGGCGTGACCAGCAGCAGTGCGTCGGCACCGTCGGCCTCAGCCTGCTGGGACAGCCAGATGGCGTACTTCGTGTCGTTGGAGCCGGTACCCGCAATTACCGGGACGCGGCCTGCCGTCTTTTTGACGGTATAGCGGATGCACTCGGTGTGCTCCTCGTCGGTCAGCGTCGGGGACTCACCCGTCGTGCCGCAGATGACAATGGCATCCGTGCTGTGGGCAATCTGGTCGTCGATGATGCGGCCAAGCTGGTCATAGTTGACGCTGCCGTCGGTGTTCATCGGGGTGATGATTGCCACGGCGGCACCGGTAAATACGGGTCTCTTCATACGGATTCTCCTTACACCAAGGCTGCCATGCGCAGCCGATCAGTCAAAATAGCCCTTGGCAGCCAGCAGCTCGGCCAGCAGCACCGCGCCGCCGGCAGCGCCGCGCAGCGTGTTGTGGGACAGGCAGACGAACTTGTAATCGTACTGGTTATCCTCACGCAGACGGCCAATGCTGACAGCCATGCCGTTTTCCAGCATACGGTCCAGTTTGGGCTGCGGGCGGTCATTTTCCTCAAAGTAATGCAGGAACTGCTTCGGGGCGCTGGGCAGCTCCAGATCCTGTGCGGGACCGTGGAACTCCTTCCATGCCTGCAGAATTTCTTCCTTAGAAGGCTTATTCTGAAAGCGCACGAACACCGCGCCCATGTGGCCGTCAGAGACAGGCACGCGCAGGCACTGGGCCGTAAAGCGGGGAGACTTGGCCGAGACGATCTTGTCGCCCTCGATGCGGCCCCACAGCTTCAGCGGCTCCTGTTCGCTCTTTTCCTCCTCGCCGCCGATGTAGGGGATGACGTTGTCGATGATCTCAGGCATCCGGTCGAAGGTCTTGCCGGCACCGGAAATGGCCTGATAGGTGCAGACCAGAGCCTTGCTGACGCCGAAATCCTTCATCAGGGGGTGCAGGGCAGGGACATAGCTCTGCAGGCTGCAGTTGGACTTGACGGCGATGAAGCCGCGCTTGGTACCCAGGCGCTTGCGCTGAGCGGGGATGATGTCGATGTGGTCGGCGTTGATCTCAGGCACGACCATCGGCACGTCCGGGGTGAAGCGGTTTGCGCTGTTGTTGGAGACGACGGGGCATTCTGCCTTGGCGTAAGCCTCTTCCAGAGCCTTGATCTCGTCTTTCGGCATATTGACGGCGCAGAAGATAAAGTCCACCTGAGAGGCGACCTCCTCCACCTTGGATGCATCCAGCACTACCATCTTCTTGACACTCTCCGGCATCGGGGTGGTCATGGCCCAGCGAGAACCGACAGCCTCCTCATAGGTCTTGCCCGCGCTCCGGCCGGAAGCGGCCAGAGTCGTCAGCTTGAACCAGGGATGATTTTCGAGCAGAGTAACAAAACGCTGGCCTACCATACCGGTGGCACCGACGACGCCCACTTTATATTGTTTATCCATTTCCAGCACCTTTCCTTTCAAAAAAAGCCAATTCGCATAAGACTCCGCTTGCAAAGCAGACGTCTATGCAATATAATAGATACCGCTATACAGATTTTATGATAACATTGATACGGCATTCGTGTCAATCATCGGAAAGGCAAATGCTAACTATGTTAAAAAAAGATTTTTGGTATGATTTACCCAAAGAGCTCATTGCACAGGA
>OGQV01000739.1_pt1 | contig 28412 bp, 22 predicted proteins | sample 1553311 | NCBI WGS metagenome assembly OGQV01 (sample SAMEA2579976, study PRJEB22360) | human gut metagenome
GGCAGGTGCGGGGACTGCAGGGGCAGCGCCCGCCGTCCGGCGCGGCTTCTTGCGCACCGACCAGCCGAAGTGGCCGATGGCCTCGCCCAGGGCGAAATATTCGCCGTGGGAGTAAACGATCGGGCAGGCGCGTTCGAGGCAGAAACGCCCCGTAACAGGGTCGATATAGGCGGCATCGACCTGCACGGCGACCACCTCGGCCAGGAACATGTCGTGCGAACCGAGGGGCATCACCTGCCGCACGCGGCACTCGATGCTTACGGGCGCCTCTTCGACGATCGGCGCCGCGACCTGCAAGGCCTTCCCGGGCGTGAGCCCCATTTCGCGGAATTTGTCATAGTCGCGCCCCGACCGCACCCCGCACCAGTCGGCGGCGCGGGCCAGGTCGCGGGTCGTGAGGTTGATGACGAACTCCCCCGTGCGGCGGATTATTTCGTAGGAGTGGCGTTCGGGGCGTACCGAAATGTAGCACATCGGCGGGTTGGTGCATACCGTGCCCGTCCACGCCACGGTCAGCAGGTTATACTCTTCGGGCGTCGCACCGCAGCTCACCAGCACGGCCGGCAGCGGATAGATCAGCGTCCCGGGTTTCCAGCTCTCCTTCATCGGCGGCGTCAGTTAGCCTTCGCAAAGAAATTGCGGAAGAATACGATCTGAAAGTCGATGGCATTGCCCCAATAGGCACCGGTATGCCCGCCGGGGCGTACATAGAAATCGTGCATGATGCCCCGGCGCAGCAACTCGTCGTGGAAATCGTTGTTTACCTCGAAGAAGAAATCGTCGTAGCCGCAGTCGAAGACGATCGCCAGGTCGCCGTTCCCGAGCTGCGGGATGAGGTTGATGGGCGTAGCCTCTTCCCAGGCTTCGGGATGCTCCGTAATCTCGCCCAGCAACTGCGGGATCTCCCAGTTCTGCGGGAAAGGACGTATGTCGAGCCCGCCGCTCGTGCTGCCTGCGGCCCCGAACAGCCCCTTGTGCTTTATGGCGAGCGACATGGCCCCGAAACCGCCCATGCTCAGGCCCGTGATCGCGCGTCCCGAGCGGTCGCGGGCTACGGGATAACGCGCTTCGACGGCGGGCAGCAACTCGCGTATCATGAAGGTTTCGTAGAGGCTCTTCTCGCGCACCTTGCTGTCGAGGTACCAACTGTTCCCCACGCCGGGACAGACGAAGGCGATCCTCTCGCGGTCGGCGATTGCGGGCAGCGAAGGCTTGATCTTCAGCCATGCCGTCTCATCGCCCGAGTAGCCGTGCAGCAGGTAGACCACCGGACAGGGCTCAGCGGCGGATGCGCCCTCGGGCACGATCGCCACGACGGGTACGTCACGATCCATCGAGGGACTGTGCACGGCAAGCGTGTCGACCGTAGCCGCAGAAACGACCCGCACCGCCAGCAACAGCAAAAAAGTAAAAATAAAAATCCGTTTCATGGTATATGGGTTTAGTGAAGGCAAAAATACGAAAAAAACGTATCTTTGCCATATGCTAACGGAATTCATCCGATACCTCAGCGCCGAACGGCGTTACTCCCCGCTCACCGTCCGCAATTACAAACACGACGTCGGGCAGTTCCTGGCATGGCTGGATTTCGACGAGGCGCGCTCCGACCCGCACAGCATCACCGCAGACCAAGTGCGCGAATGGATCATCCACCGCACGGAGGAAGGCAAGATCGGCGCGGCGTCGATGAACCGCGAAATCGCCTCGATCCGCACCCTCTTCCGGTGGCTGCTCCGCACGGGGGCCATCGAAAAAGACATCTGCCGAACAATCCCCTCGCTCAAGACCTCGCGCCGCCTGCCGGCCTTCATCCCCGAGAGCCGCATGACGGCCATCGTCAGCGAATGCGAAGAGGCGGACGGGGATTTCGAAACGGCACGCAACTCGCTCGTCATCCTGATGTTCTACGCCTGCGGCCTGCGCCTTGCCGAGCTGGTCGGCATCGACCGCGACGACTTCTCGGCCGACTACGCCTCGCTGCGGGTACGGGGCAAGGGAGACAAGCAGCGGATGGTACCGATCCTCGAATTCGTACGCGAAAAGATTTTAAGTTACCTCGACCTAATTGCGAGGCAAAATATTTGCAATTCTGCGGAAAAAGCACTATTTTTAACACACAAAGGAAAGCGCATATCGCGGAGCGTCGTTTACCGCATGGTACGGGCGGAACTGACCCGTGCGGGCGTACAGGGCAAGAAAAGCCCCCATGTGCTCCGCCATACGTTTGCGACGCACCTGCTGAACGGCGGAGCCGATATGCGCGAGATCCAGGAGCTTCTGGGACACGCTTCGTTACAGGCCACGCAGGTCTATACGCACAACAGCATCGCCAGGCTCCGGGAGATATACGCAAAGGCCCATCCCCGGGAAAAGGGAGGGAAGTGATTAACTTTTATAAACTGTAAGGCTATGAACGTACAGATTCAATCCGTGAAATTCGACGCCGACAAACGGCTGGTCGAATTCGTCGAGAACAAGATGGACAAACTCGACCGCTTCGCAGAGCGTTCGACGGGTGCCGAGGTCATTCTCAGACTCGATAAAGACTTTGAAAAGGGAAACAAGATAGCAACGGTCACACTCCATATGCCGGGCGAAGACCTGGTGGCATGCCACCAGTCCAGATCGTTCGAAGAATCGGTGGACGAAGCGATCGACGCCATCAAGCGCCAGCTGGACAAATTCAAAGGCAAACTGGAAAAGTAACCCCACCAACCAACCAATAACCTAAAACGAAGCCGCAGCCGCCCCTCATGAGGCGGCTGCGGTAATTTTCAGCCCGGCAGTTTGCGGCGGGCGCACTCCGGCTGACGGGTTCCTGCTGACGATTTCCGCCCGGCGGCATGCCGTCCTGCACTTTCTGCCGGCTTGTCTTAAGGAGCCTCCGGCCCGGCTGTTCATCAGCGGCAACAAACCGCCGACTCTCCCAAATGCCCGCCCGGCAATTTCCGACCGGCGGCTTCCTGCTGCGGCAATTTGCCCGCCCCGGCCGACTGTCCTGCACCGCAATTCCGCCCCCCACACAAGACTGCAAACGGACGGCAGCCGGAAACAGGAAACAGGAAACGGCCGCACTTGCGTGCGGCCGTTCGGAAGCCTTGTAGTGGATAGGGGATTCGAACCCCTATGTCGTGCGTGAGAGGCACGTATCCTAACCCTTAGATGAATCCACCGTGTCGGTTTTGTGGTGCAAAGATAACGCCTTCTTTGAAAACTGCAAAATTTTCCTGCAAAAACTATGATTTTTTTTCATAATGCACACAGCTACACGCATTTTAGCTATCTTTACACGAAATACAACACGTCCCGACAAATGAAACGCATCAAAACAGCAATCCTGCTCGCAACAGCAGCGGTGGCAGTCACGGCCTGCAACAGGAAGCCCGTCGTTCCGGAATTCGGCATGTTGCCGATCGACACGCTGCTCGGCACACAAGACAACGGCTGCAACATAGAATACCGCTTTGCCACGATCGGCAATGCCGGAAAATCGGCGGCACTGGAGGCCATCGAAAAAGCGAATATCGAATATTTCTTCGAGTTGGAGGAGTTCGCCGGTACGGCACGCCAGGCCGCGGACTCGGCCATCCTGCAGGTCGCCGCGGACATCGTACTGCCCGAAGGGATGTCACAGGGCATAGGCGCCTACGAAATCTCCGTCGAAAGCGAAGGCTCCGTGCAGGACACGCTCGTTACCTACTCGATCTCCCGGTGGAGTTTCACGGGCGGAGCGCACGGCATGTACGGCATCGAATACCATACCTATTCGATCACAGACGGATACGAACTCTCGCTGGCAGACCTGTTCACGGCCCCGCAATTGCTCGGCATGGAGAAACTGCTCCGCGAGAAACTCTACGCCCAATACGGGACGGACAACGACGAAGGGCTGGCCGAACAGGGCTTCTTCCCGGAATACATCGCCCTGACGGAAAATTTCCAGATCACTCCCGAAGGCATCACCTTCTATTACAACCCCTACGCGATCGGATGCTATGCACTCGGGGCCGTCGAAGTGGCGATAGGCCGCGAGGAGCTGGAGCAGTTCTGACATCCGGGCGGGACGCCGCCCCGGCGTATCCGGGCTCACGCCCCTACATTCCCGGAACCCGCACCCCGGGACAATAAAAAAAGGCCGGAGTCTCACGACTCAGACCTTTTTCTTTTGTCGGGGAACCACCCCCTTCAAAAATGAGGTACAATCGGAGGTATTCGACTTTCGGACGAGCACCGCCCTTCGAGTCTTAGTAACGGATTGCCGCTACAACCTGCCGATTTCCTCAACCAACCTAAAACTACTAACCTAAATGAACCTTAAAACTTCACTGCAAAGATACGTGCCATTTTTGAATTATGCAAATATTTTACGAATATATTAAATATATTTAACAATTTGGTAACATTAGCCCGTCAAAAAGGGCTCAGGAGGCTTCCAGGAAGCATTCGGGCAGAATGTTAAAGATAACGGAACGCCCTTCGGCGACAAAAAACCGGGGTTTGGAAAAACTAATTTCAGGTAGACCACCATGCTCCCGATGCTGACAAAATTCTAAAGTCCGCACCGTCGGCCGGGAGGGGAAGGGCACAAAAAAAGGAAACCCGGTATTCCGATGGAATACCACAGTTTCCTCACCAACCTAAAACTACTAACCTAAATGAACCTTAAAACTTCACTGCAAAGATAAGGTGAAAAAACATGCCGTGCAAGTTTTTATTAAAAAATTTTTCGAATTTTTTGATATTTTTTAATAAGTCGCATGCATTCCGTTATCTAATAACATGTAAACATGCAAGATAGCCGGGTACCGCCCATCCCGGGTGATCGAAAATATTTTTTCATATTCTGCGCAGTATTCCCCTCCGGCGCACATTTATATAAAACGGAACACGATAAAAATGGAGTGCACATACCCTGAGCGGGGATAAATCACTACCTTTGTACGATGGACAAGAAGCTACGCGTTACCCTGAACGTGAGAATACAGCATCCCGGCAGCGGGATGCCGCGGCAGGAATTTTGCGGCCGGTTGCGTACGGCCGCAGCGACAACGACGTCTAAAACCCTAATTTACCAATGACGGTATCACTGATCATCTCCACCTACAACTGGCCGCGGGCCCTCTACCTGTGCCTGGACAGCGTAATGCAACAAACGGCCATGCCCACGGAAATCCTGATCGCCGACGACGGCTCGGGTATCAGCACCCGCGATGTCGTCCGCCATTTCGAGGCGGTGTCGCCCGTCCCCATCCGGCACATCTGGCACGAGGACAAGGGGTTCCGCCTTGCCATGATCCGCAACAAAGCCATCGCGGCGAGCCGCTGCGAATACATCATACAGATCGACGGCGACCTGATCCTGCAACGCAACTTCATCCAGGATCACATGATCTTCGCACAACGGGGCTGCTACGTCACCGGGTCGCGGGGCATCATCACCGAAATGCTCACCCGCAAGGTGCTCAGCGGGGAGATCACCTCGCTCACGCCGCTGATGCGGGGCGTACGCAACAGCAACAACGTCATCCGCATCCCGCTCATGGCATTCCTCTACCGGACGCTGGGCCCCACCCGCTTCGTCAAAGGCTGCAACATGGCCTTCTGGCGCAACGACCTGATCCGCGTCAACGGTTACGACGAATCGTTCTGCGGCTGGGGACGCGAAGATTCCGAACTGGCGATCCGCCTCGACAACAGCGGCGTGCGCCAGCGGTGCATGAAGTTTCGCGGCGTGGTCTTCCACCTCCACCACGGCAAATGCGAGCGTAACAGCCTCTCGGCCAACGAGGAACGTTACCAGCAAACCATCCGTGAACACCGCACCCGCTGCGAAACCGGGCTTGCACGCCACTTGGCAACAACGGAACAGACCCGCGTCCCCGAAACCGAGGTAAAAATCCCCGTTCCCGCCGGCACGGGCCATTGAGCCCGGGACAGAAACATCCGGCTCTGGAAACGGCATCCATAAACGTCAGTGCCGCCCCGGTCGGGGCGGCACTGACGTTTTCTATCGGCGGCGGAATTTTTCCAGCAGGGGATAATAATGCAACTGCCGACGCAGTTTCCATTTGCGCACCAGGTTCAGGGGCTTGCGTTTCAGCCCCGCATGCCCCCGCACGATATAATCGTCCACGGCATCGAGCACCCGCGCCGAACAGCGGCAGTCGCGGTGCGGTTCGTGGTGCATGGTGTAGCTGCGGATCTCCCCCATCAACCCCTCCGGCCGCGTCAAGGCACGCTCGATGGCCGGGCCGACGGCCTCCGGCGTATCGACGTCGATCAGATGGGGCCCCGGATGCGAATTGCGGAACGTCACGACCGGCTTGTCGAGGAACATGAATTCGAGGATGATCGACGAACTGTCGCACAACATCACGTCGGCCTGCTGCAGAAGCGGCATCTTGTCGGAACCCTCATAAAATATGACGTTCTCGTTCTCCTCCGCAATACGTTTATAGCCGGCTATGATCCCGGGGTCGGTCAGCTTGGGATGGAACGTAATGACCCAGTCCCACGGATGGGTTTTGGCCAGACGGTCGATCTCCGCCATCAGATGGGGCGCCGAACAGACATTGCGCGTGAAGGTCGGGGGGTAAAGAATCACCGGATGGTCATTCTGCGGTTTACGCTGCACTTCGGGCGAGAAATAGGTGTCGGCTTTGGGCCAGCCGGTCTCGTAGACCCGGAAGAAGCCGTATTTCTTTTCCAGTTCCTTGAAATAAGGCGTGCTGCTCGGCCCCTGCGTACAATAGATGTCGAACCATCCACGCACCGTGAAGTGGTCGTCGACGGCCTCGATCCGCTTCTGGATCGCATAGCCGTGGAAAAGCGCCACCTTCACGCCCGGGATAAAATCGGGGATATAATTGCCCGGTGCAAAAACCGCGACCGGGTTATAAGCGACCGCCTCCCGGATTGTCCCCAACCGCACCTCGCCCTCTTCGAGCACGACGGGACACCCCTCTTCGATAAACCAGGCCGCCTCGCCTCCGCGGCGGCGGATTTCATGTTCCAAAGGCCTCAGGATCGAATAGGCATAAGGCAAAGTAACGTACAACAGGTATCTTTTCATCGTTCCAGGTTTAGGTTACAACATTCAGCGGTTCAGTGCGCCAGCCGCCGCTTCAGGCTCTTTCCCCAGCGCATCAGGGTCGAGACGGCGAGCACCCCGGGGCGCATCCACCGCCGCCTGTCCATCCTCAGCAGCAACCGGTCGCAACGGCTGAAGAACCCTCCCAACTCCGCGCGGTAGCGTCCGGCCTCCGCATTGATCCCGCGGGCAAACTCCGTACCGCCGGCCCACGGGTTGTGGCTCTTGCGCAGGTAGACCAGGTACCAGCGCATTTTGTTGAGCAGCAGGTAGAACTCCAGCCGGTCGCCGAGGATATCCCGGTGCCGCACCAGCTCGGCACGCACCGCCTCGCTGAATTTAACGCAGTAGCCGATATCGAGCGGCGAACGGTTGGCCGACCCGCCGCGCTGCACATACCCGTAGCCCACGTAGTCGATAAACCGGACACGCGGCTGCTGGCAGCCGATCTGGATGTTGAGCAGGCTGTCTTCCCCCAATCGCAGCGGATAATGGCGCAGCTCCTTTTCGAACAACGCCCGGCGATAGAGCCGCCCCCACACGGTCACGGAAATGGCATGGTAGAGCGACGCAACGAGGAAATCAAGCCCTTGCATGTCCGATGTGCGCATCTCGCGCCTGGGCGCTTCGTAGGTCTTGCAGATACGTTTGTAATCGCAGCATACGATATCGTACCCACCGTTTTCCCCGATGGCCGCCACCAGTTTCTCCAGCATGCGGGAGTCCCAGACGTCGTCGCCGTCGAGAAAACAGATGTAGTCGCCCTGCGCATGGCGGATACCCGTCTCACGGGCCCTGGCAGTTCCCTGATTGACAGTCCTTACGACGACGATGCGCGCGTCGCGCTCCGCGTGGCGGCGTGCCACGGCCTGCGAACCGTCCGTCGACCCGTCATCGACGACGATAGCCTCGAAATCCCCGTACGTTTGCCGTCCGACCGAATCGAGGCAGGTATCGAGATAGTTTTCCAGGTTGTAAACCGGAATAATGACCGATACCGCGGGCTTTGATTTTTCCCTTTCCTCCATCTATGCAATCCAATTTATCGCTTTCACGATCCGGCTGCCGGCTCCGTCGTAAAAATCCATGTTTCTGTATAATATCCCTTTATCGTGCCAGACGCCGCCGCAAACTGGTACGCCAGCGCAATCCTGTCGTCAGCATGACGACGACCGGGCGCATGACCCGGTAACGGTCGAGATCCAGCAAAAGCATCCGTGCCCGCGAATAGCGCGCCCTGAGCTCGTCCCGGTAACGGCCGGCCGATTCGCGCAGGTCGCAGACAAACGGCCGGTTCCCGACCCACGGGCTGCGGCTTTTGCAGACATAGACCGAATACCAGCGCACCTTATTCAGCAGCGCATAAAATTCGGCCTGCCCCCGAAGCGATTCGCCGTGCCGTTGTAACTCCCGTTCCACAATACTACAAAATAAGCAGCAGTAATCAAAATCGAAACTTCGGTGATTGGACGACGACGGCCGCTGTACGTAATCATATCCGACGTAATCGATGAAATGAACGCGGGGAAGGCGGCAGGCGATCTGGATGTTGATCATCGTATCCTGCCCCAGCCGCAACGGATGGTGGTTCAGTCCGTTATCGAAAAGTTCCCGCCGATAGAGTTTGCCCCAGAGGGTCACCCAGATCGAATGGCGAAGCGTCGCCTCGAGGAACTCGAGCCCTTCCATATCCTCCGTCCGGGATTCACGGTAGATCGCCTGGTAGGTCTTGCAGACCCGCTTGAAATTACAGCATACGATATCGTACCCGCCATTCTGCCCGATCGAGGCGGTCATCTCCTCCAACATGCGCGGCTCCCAAAAATCGTCGCCGTCGAGGAAAGCGATGTATTTTCCCTGCGCCCGGGCAATACCCGTCTCGCGGGCACGCGCAACGCCCCGGTTCGGGGTGCTCACCACGATGATCCGCGGATCGCGCTCAGCATAGCGACGCAGAAGCCCGGGCGTACCATCCGTGGAACCGTCGTCCACGACGATGGCCTCGAAATTCCCGAGTGTCTGCGCCAAAACCGATTGCAGGCACGTATCGAGATACCCTTCCAGATTGTAAGCGGGGATGATTACAGAGACCTCGGGAGAGGGTAACTTGCTTAAAGATTCGTTCATTTATTTTATGTAGTTTGTTACTGCTTCTGCGATACGTTCGCCGTCCAGGGCGGCAGAGATGATGCCCCCGGCGTAACCGGCACCTTCACCTGCGGGGAAGAGCCCCGCGGTTTGGGGATGCATGAGCGTCACGGGGTCGCGCGGAACCCGGACGGGCGACGAGGTGCGCGACTCGACGCCCACCACGATGGCTTCGTTCGTCACAAATCCCCGCATCCGCCGCCCGAAGGTGGCGATCCCCCGGCGCAGCCCCTCGCCGATAAACGAGGGCATCCACTCGTCGAGCCGCGAAGGGATAATACCGGGGATATAGGAGGTCTTGGGCAAAGCCGCGCTGGGGCGTCCGGCTACGAAATCGGCGACGCGCTGCGCCGGGGCGACCTGATGCTCGCCGCCGTGCTGCCGGGCCAGCTCTTCGAACTGCTGCTGGAACTTTAACCCGGCCAGCTCGCCCCATTCCGCACGCAGGTGCTCGAAATCCGCGGGCCGCACTTCGGTCACCATGCCCGAATTGGCATAGGGTGACGTGCGGCCGCTGGGCGACATGCCGTTGACCACCGACTGCGCGGCATCGGTCATGGCCGGAACGATGAACCCGCCGGGGCACATGCAAAACGAGTAGACCCCGCGGCCGGCCTCCTGGCTCACCAGCGAATAAGCCGCCGCCGGAAGGTATTCGCCCCGCGTCGGGCAGTGGTACTGGATCGAGTCGATCAACGCCTGCGGATGCTCGATACGCACGCCCATGGCAAAGGCCTTCGCCTCGACACGCACGCCCCTGCGGAAAAGCAGCTCGTAAATATCGCGTGCCGAATGTCCCGTGGCCAAAACCACGGCCGCCCCCTCGACAAACGTGTCGCCGCACCGCACGCCCCGGATACGGCCGTTGCGGATTTCAAGATCCGTAACGCGGCTGCCGAACACGAACTGGCCGCCCGAGCCAAGGATCGTCTGCCGGATATTCTGCATGATGCGCGGCAACTTGTCGGTTCCGATATGCGGATGGGCTTCATAGAGGATTTCGGGCGTGGCGCCATGGAACACCAGCGTCTGCAACGCCTTGTTATAATCACCGCGCTTCTTGCTGCGTGTGAAGAGTTTGCCGTCCGAGAAAGTCCCCGCACCGCCCTCGCCGAAAGCGTAGTTCGAATCGGGATCGACCGCCCCGTTGCGGTTGATCCGCGCAATGTCGACCTTGCGCGCTGAAACGTCGCGCCCCCGCTCCAGGATAACGGGCTTCAGCCCCAGCTCGATCAGCCGCAGCGCCGCGAAAAGCCCTGCCGGGCCCGACCCCACGACTACGACCTCGGTATGTCCCGACACATCAGGATAATCGAAATGCACGGGTGCGGGCTGCGGCTCCCGGTCGACATAGACCTCCAGCGTCAGGTTGACCTTCGGTTGCCGCTGCCGAGCGTCGATCGAGCGTTTGACGACCCTCACCAAGGCAATATCGTGCTCCGGCACACCCAGACGCCGCGCGGCAAGCGAAGTGTAATACTTCGCGTCGGCAGCCTGGCGGGGCGTTAAAACGAGTGCGACATTCTGCGGCATAAGCGGATAAATTGCCTACAAAAGTAAATAAAAAAGGCTTATAATCACCCGCTCCGGATTGTGAATTGTGAATTTTTATATACCTTTGCACATAGCGAGCGGATATGGTGTAATTGGTAGCCACGTCAGACTTAGGATCTGATGCCTTACCGGCGTGGGGGTTCGAGTCCCTTTATCCGCACAAAGGAGCCTTTTTCCGGGGCTCCTTTTTTGTTGCCCGTTCGGTGCAAAAAGAAGAAAATCGACTGTATATCATCGTTTTGCAAAGGCTTCGAACGATTCCCCGAGCCGGAAGCGGAAAGCAGTTCGCGGCAAACTCGCGGGAGCACGAAAGGGAACGGCCCCGAAAAACGGGCCGTTCGGCGGAGCTCGCTCCCGAATACGGATATAATGCGCTGTTTTTCTGCATTTTACATCGCAATAAATCTCTCTTGCAGGCGTTTTGTTAACCCCTAAATTTCAACTTGGCAGAACAACATGAATTTTTTTGACGGCCTCCTTTACGAATCCCACAACCGAGCAAAGCTGATAGATCATAACTGGCAACACTCTAACGTTATTCGCTCTACGATTGCTGTACTCTGGAATTTTCTTCGTATCTTTAAGAAACCGTAAAAACTATTTGAGCCATGAAATTCTTTATCGACACGGCCAATCTGGAACAGATCCGCAAGGCGCACGAACTGGGCGTCCTGGACGGCGTAACGACCAACCCATCGCTGATGGCCAAAGAGAATATCCGGGGTACGGAAAACTGCAACCGTCATTATGTTGAAATCTGCAACATCGTCGAAGGGGACGTGAGCGCCGAGGTCATAGCCACAGACTTCGAAGGAATGGTGCGAGAGGGTGAAGCGTTGGCGGCGCTGCATCCCCGCATCGTCGTGAAACTGCCCTGCACGGCCGCAGGAATCCGGGCTGTAAAATATTTCGCGGCGAAGAATATCCGGACAAACTGCACGCTGGTATTCTCCGTGGGGCAGGCGTTGTTGGCGGCAAAGGTCGGAGCGACCTACGTGTCTCCGTTCGTGGGACGTCTCGACGACATCTCCGAAGACGGCGTGGCATTGGTAGCCCACATCGTGAAGGTCTACCGCACCTATGGTTACAAAACGCAGGTGCTGGCCGCTTCGATCCGTCATACGCAGCATATTATCCAGTGCCTCGATGCGGGAGCCGATGTGGCGACATGCCCCCTTGCGGCAATCGAAGGGTTGCTCAGACATCCGCTGACGGACAGCGGGCTGGAGAAGTTCCTCGCAGACCATGCACGGCTGAATACCTGAACGGAAACCGAATTGCGACATTTCCGGATGACATCTATACGCTTGAATGTACAAAATGACAAAAGTCCTATATACGAACATAGGACTTTTGTTATAAATATTATAGTCGGCCGCCAAGACGAACAACGCATTAACATGATCTAATTCAACACAATACACAATTCTAAGCAAAAGTCAACGAGGTAACGCTTTGGATACCGAAACCTCGTTTACAATTACGTTTTTTACTCTATAAGCGATATACTTCTTATCTAAAAAGCGACATAATGTCCTATGAATCAAACATCTTTCCACCCGCAAAAGATCCTTCGTACAGTAAGCATCGGTCTTCATATCAAAAAAGATGTCACCTCCTCTTTCGAAATCGTTGTATCTGCCGCTGCTGTTCTTCATAGGCCCGCGCATCGGCCAGATCCAATACCGTATCGACAATTCCGGAGAGAGAACTTGATGGGAAAATCCGTTCAAAAAGACAAAAACACATTCAAACATTCCTCCAGCAAACGGGTTGAAGTGGACGAAGACGCGTTCCGAGAGATGCTCCTTGGACAGGAGTTACCGGCTAGGGATGTCGCACAAAATGATCCAAAACAGGATGATGCTGAACCGACAATACGCAATAAAACCGTTGACTCAAAAGCCGAACCGCCGGTTCCGGCAGCCGGGACAATACCGGCCGATTCCAGAACAACTCCGGACAGATCAGGATTCCAGCGAAAAAAGATTTTGCTGCCCGATTTCGAGCAGACGTTTTTCCGTCCCGTAAAGTGTTCCGATGGACGGGCTGCCATATATGTCAGCCTCGAAACCAAGCACAAAATTTCAAAATTACTCCATCTGCTGGGGAATGAGCGCACAAGACTGACAGCCCTTGTCGACAATATGCTGCAGTTCGTGATCGGCATTTATAGCGATGAGTTGAATTATCTCCATGAAAAGAAAAATAACAGACGCCCATTTTGAAAAAGCAATGCGGAATAGAGCGGACAGCAGAACCAAAACGTTGAGAGTGTTGTATATTGCGTCATTAAGGTATGGATATGCGTATTGTAAAGTCAATAACCCTGCTCTTCAGTATAGGAAAATGCATTAAGCCTATGTTGGCCATCAATTATTAGTGATGAAATTCCAGTCGGAATTTCTATTTCAAAGCAATCCGGAACAGATGTTGGATAAATATTCCATCTTTTTAATGGATCTTCTATAATATTTCCTTCATAGTCAACATTTGCAGCAACTAAAATAGAAGTGGGGAAGCTCATCTCGGCAGATTTGATAAAATTCGCAATCGCTTTTAGCCTAGGTAGTTTTAGAGGTCTTTGATTCCCGACTAACCTCCCTTCTTTATTATAACGTGCAACAGAAGACGTTGAAATTTCGAGCAAATCTCTAGCTTTGATTTTTGCGATGAAAAAGTCTCCAAGAGGTTGACTAACTTTTATTCCATGTATTTTTTTCATACGCTAATATTTTTACTGGATTTTTCCTCCAAGTGCACTTGTTGGCTCTTCAAAAATCTCTTTTTCTCGATTTTGATACCACCATAATATACAATATGATATGTAAACTATAACAGATAAACCAAAGGCAAGTAATTCTGATTTTTTGAGTATACCTACAACAATAATTGATATTAATAGCGGAATTACAACAGCTGCTAAACCAATGATGTCTTCATTGTCTATTCGTCTTTGTGTACGCACGGTTTCCAATACTCTTTCAGCAGATGCACATACAGACGCAATCGCAATAGTTATTAATCCAATTGCAACATCTTTAAGACCTACTTCAAGAAATAGAAATGACATCCATATGCTACTAGATCCACATATTAGAAAAAGACAATGAAGAAAATCAATTTCTTTTATGTAAACTAAAGCAATTCATGTTTCCTATTTATCTTTTTCTTTCCAATATTGAACGACTTCAAACAAATCGCCTTTTTGCAACTCTTTAATGTTTGATACACACTGTCCGTTATCCAATTTTTCAAGATTTCGCATAGTACGAGTTCCATCTTTTTCACTCAAACCAAGGAACTTGTTTATTGCTTTTGTGTTATTGAGGTCGTTTATCGGTAAAAGAAATGCAGTTTCACACTCTTGCGAAAAATCGAAATTACCTTGATTATATTCCGATATGCCTTGAGAGAGAAGAACGATAGAAACTCCATATGAGCGAATCTTCCTAAGCAAGACTTCTAAAATCTCCAAAGACTTCTTTTCACGGAATAGATCGTGAGCCTCATCAATCATTAACACGTAACGCATACTTCGGTTGCCATCAACGACTTCTGTACCACCCATATTTGTGAAAACATTGAAGATGTAGTTAATAATGAGAAAGATTGATGTGAAACGAACTGTACTATCAAGTTCTCCTGATAGTGAAAAATAATAATTGTTGTTTAGGAAAATGCTTGGATCGTTTACTTTTGAAGTAAAAAGCTCGTACTCGCTGAGACGTTCCATAATTTCTGTAAGAGTATCACGGTTATCTCCTACAGTCTCAATTACTAAGTCATAAATTTCTTTCAATGAGGGATGTTTGCCATCCTTATGTTGAACAAATGCTTCCTTAGTGGCATCTTTTAGTGTTTGCTGTTGTTTCTTGCCAATATTGGAGTATTTGGCAATTATATCAACAAACTTGTTTATACCCACTAATTTATTCTTCTCATTAACATTATCAATGAAAGAAACAGGATTTAGTGGGAACGGAGTATGAGGAGCACTGACACATTCGGTATGAGTTTCTGTAAAGAAATCACTCATTTTGGCCTTGTCATCTTCACTCAACCCTTTAAAATCAAGGAAAAGAAAATTGACTTGACCTTGTGTCTGCTTATATAGTTGACGAAGAAACTCAAGTGCAAATTGAGTTTTTCCAGAGCCAGACTTTCCTGCTACAGCAATATGTTGATTATTGTAACGAGTGGAATCATTGAAGCAACAATATATATCCTCTTTTGTCGAGATATTATAGCCTACCTTGATTTGAATAGGTCCCGAAAAAACACTTTTTGTAATGTGTTGATTTCTGTTCTCAACGCAATCGAATCTTTCGGGAGTATCCTCAATCATATCAATTCCTTTTCTGAAATATTCAGTTAAGAAATCAAAGAAAGTATATTGCGGATTATTTTCAAATAGATAATTTATCTTTTCTAATCCATGGTCAATGTGCAGTTTTATATATTTGGGAATGAGTTCGTCATTTTTAGTCATTCCATATGCCTGACAAATTAAGGCAATGTAGAAATCTCTATACTGCCCATCAAACAGAATATGGTCTTTGTATTCCTTTCCTTGTGAATCATAAGCTGAGAACTCCTGCTGGGTAAAGCGTTTACCCGTAGATAAAGAATAGCCTAATGCAATACGAGCTATCACATTTTCTTTTGTACCCCCAGTAAGTTTTTTTGTTAATTGGGTTACAATGGCTTGATTTTCGCCTGATGTCTTGATATTAATTTGCATGTTCGCTATTGTTATATTCTTCGAAAAGATTTTCGGGTATCACTTCAACGAAGTGCGAGCCATTCTTTTCATTGTTTATCAAATAGGATTTACTTACAATCGGTTGAATGTATTGGTATTCTTCTTCCGTCAATTCTTTTTTAAGAAGAGGGAAAAGTATCACTTGTTTAGAAACATTCGGATAGAACTTCGTTAGCACATTCTTTGTATGTTGCGGGTCAAATTTCTGCATTGGGCTATCTATGAAAACAGGGAACTCAATTTCTGTTTCATCAACCAAAGCACTTAATAGTGCAGATGCAAACATCTGGCGTTCACCCATGGAAAGAATACTATTGTCGATTTTTTTATCATCATATCCAAATAAACAAATGTCAACATCATCACCGTTACCGTTGATGTCAACAATCACTTTCTTAACTAGATTAGTCTTATGCAAATACGATTGAAGTTTTGCCTCCAGTTTCTTCGCAAGAGCCTTTTTCTTTTCTTCCTTAAAGCGAATAAGAAATTTTTGTATTGTGTGGATAAGGCGTGTAGCCTCGTTATCAACCGCACGATTCTGCTCCGAAACATTTATTTTTTTTGACAGAGTTTCCTTTTGCTTTTTGTGAGCAATCACTTGGTCTTTAAGTGTCGCTATTTCGCTTTGTTTTTTCCCTATATCCTCTCCTATAGAGTCTATCTGACGGTCGATATTTTCCTTTCGTGTCCTCAAATTTTGAACATAATCACTCTCTGCCTTTTTCTCCGCCTCGCGAATGTTCTTCTCAATTGTGTATAATTCAGCTTTAGCTTTGGTATATTTATTGATTAGATTTTCAAAAGAAGATTTATTATCTTTGATTTTCACAACGATACGCATAAACTCTTCAACCTGTCCTTGGCTAAAGTCATGTAATGTAATGTACTGAAATGCTCAAACTTACTTTCATCTGAAACATTGTAAAAATGCTTTTTGATGAGCTCTCTGATTTGGGATTCGTAGAAATTCCGAGCTTTTATATCAATTGGAAAAGGCAGTTTCCTCTTAGCATTTTCAATATCACCGAGTATGACATCAGTTTTATCATTGACTCCTTCCAGTTGGAGTTTATTCTGTTTATACGCTTTTTCCGTCTCTAATTGAGCTGCAAGTTCAGCCATAAGACCTCCGGCCAAACCAAATGGAATAAGACTGTATAAATCTTTAAGACTGTCATCTGCTTCCCCTAACACTGTTTCAAGTTCCGTCTTTCTATCGTTTAATCTCACCAATTCGTCTGCTGACATCATGTCACCTTCACGAATCAATTTTGATTGAAGTTCGGCCGAGTTATGACGTTTGATCACTCTGTCATCTTCCAAATTGGCGATTTCTTCAGTCAATCTACCAATTTCACCTTCTTTGAAATCAATATCTGCGATTAGCCCATTAAACTCACGTTTCTCTTGTGGTTTAGCAGATGCTTTTCTATAGTCGTCCTGAATTCTGACCAATTCATTTTTCAAGTCTTCATATTTTTGTATTCCAAGAACTTGGGAATACGCAAGACTTAAATCTTTTCGTTGTTCTGGTGTGTTGATTTGAGCAAATGAAACAATCTTCTCTGCATCAAAGAAAAAGAATTTTGCAATTTCAATGGGAAGTATATAATCACGGATGAATATTTCCTCTTCTTTTGCAATTTCCTCTTTTGATCCCGTGAACAAATCGTTCTTCCGACCATCAATCAAAATTTCTAACTCGTCATCATAATTCGTTGCACTATCATATGATCGAACAATTGTTATTTCGGTACAAGGCGTGTCTGGAATCTCTACATCTGTAAATGTTACAGATACAGAGAAACGAGTTTCACCTTCTTTCTGTGCAGCAAAATTGAGACTGTTACCGATGTATTTACTATAGCCTCCTTTTTCGTCAATTTCTTTGCGGTATAGTTCATCAACCTTCCCCATGTTCTTGCCATATAGGCACCAAACTAACGACATGAGAAAAGTTGTTTTTCCAAAACCATTATTACCACTAACGATAATCAGATTTCTATTTCCATCTGGGAAAAGTTCAATCTTATTCTTTCCTTTATAGATTCGGAAATTATTAAGTTCAATTTCTCGTATGATCATGATTTCTTTTTATTTACAAATTCCTCTAAACGAGACTCTATTTCCGTTTTTAAGCCACGACGCCGTTGCATGAGAGACTTGCTTTTCTGGAGCATCAAAAGTTGTTCGATCAATTCACCTTCTTCAATGTTTTCTTGGCAAATTTCTCGCATCAAGTCTGCCTCCAATTTATTTTTTATCTTGCCCTCTTCCATATCTAATGAGGAATTATAGATTTTGTTATATATTTCTGATACTTGATGTGCAAAATTAAAATCTCGATACCAATTCACTTGAATTGCAATCAATTCTTGATCGGTAATGAGTTTTATTTCAGGATTATGTTGTTGCAATTCATGTTGAACATTCAGCAGACCTTCCAACATATTCGCTCTATATGTAAAGGTATAGGACCCCATATCGTTTACGGCTCTTCTTCCATCACGTCGTAACGGAAATCGGTTCTCGATAATATTTCGTTCTTGGTCCAACTTCAATCTAAAATCATAAAGCGGTTGCATCCATTCTCGTCCATTTTTAATAAGTGAACGCATAGATTTATCGTCTTTTACAACAGTACAAGTCCAACAGCCAAAACGACTTTGACCACAAGAGCCATGACTTTTGTCTGTTACAACTGTTGGACATTCGTAATCATCCGCACTTGCATCAACATAAATATTGAACAAGATTTTGTTGTCAAATCCCCAAGGTGAAGGAATTGCGTTTATTATATACCATACTTCCTCTAACTGCAATTCTTTAATTGGAGCATAGACATATGTATTTGCCAAAAGTGTATGGTTTGTAAGCCGCTTACCATGAATTTCATGCTTCTTAATGGAGCGAGCACGAGTTGCACTTTCTGCTTTTCTTGTTCCAATTAAAATTATAGCTTCGCCACACTCGTCAACTTGTTCTATTATAAAACGAGCTGTAGGCTTAATTTTCATCTTCTCGGTACACCATCTAAATGCAGTGTTGGGAACTGGATATCCCTTTCCGATAACATTCACCCAAAATGAATCTTCAAGTCTAGGGGTTGTCTTTCGAACAAAAATAGGCAAATCTTCTTCTCTTGCTTTCCGTTCTATTTGTTCGAGAACTTGGTCAACATATAATGCAATTATAGGATTTTCAACCATTGTATCATTACATACTACATATATTGGCCTGCGAAGCTGGAATGGACCGGGTAGCTCTTTTAATTTTTTGAGTGCTATCCATACAAGCATTAACAGCACTGTCGAATCTTTTCCACCACTGAAACCTATAATCCATGGACGGGCAGATTCGTCAGCATATGCATACTGATCTAGAATTTCATCAATTATATATTCAATACGTTTATTTCTCATTTCAGATTTTTATCATAAATCAGACACTTGATTTATTTGCTGAGAATTTATCAATTTCTTATTCACTAAATCGTCCAATTCTACATCTAATAGATGCGATATTTTAACTAAGGTTTCAAGGTCTGGTTGAGAGCTGTTCGTACACCATTTAAAACTGTAGATGGATTAACGTTTAATTGCTCGCATAAACATTTATTTACCTCTTCTTTTCTGCTAAAGCTACCTTTAGACGGGTTATATCAGTTTCCATATCAACAAAATTTGTTATTTAACTGCGAATATAGTGATTTCCTTTCACTTGGCAAAAGAGACAGATTGTTTTATGGCAAAACCGACCTGAAATACTGATTTGAAATAAATTTCACTGTTATAATACTTGATTTTGACGAATTTAAACTACTGCTGCATCAAGACACGGACATGATAGCAACTCGTAGCAGAACGGAGAAACAGACACAGTTGCCAAGTCATTACCTTAATTTCCCCTTTCTTTCTAACTTCTTATAAATAACGAAATTATAAGAATTTTTCCAAAATTATAAAATATTATACGAAATTATTCTTATCTTAAATAAAAGAGATAATGAGTAAACGAGGTGAATACGGTCGTTTTGAACGTGAATACAGTAGATTCAAAGTCGATAAGACAGGGGCACAAAATCACAAAGCAGAAAGCAGCATTGAATATTTGCATTGGCTTATTTGTAAATAGTCTAAATCATTTATAAAACGATTTTAAACAAATTAATCCAAAATTTGCTACAAGATCTTATAAAAGATTTCAAATACCGTTCTCAACACCCTTGTTCATCATAAGTTTAGTTATTCTTGTTAATCAGATTCACCACCACCTTCGTCATCACGTCCTTTTCCTCCGTGCGGCTTTCGGCAATCATCAGCGTCAGGGCAACCAGTGTATTGTTATCCAAAAGGCGCGAACCGTCAGCACGGTAAAGAATCCGATTGTTTTCCAAAAACCAAAGGAACAGGAAGGCAGCGATACGCTTGTTACCGTCGCTGAACGAATGGTTCTTAACTGTCAGATAGAGTAAGTTGGCCGCCTTCTCCTCGACGCTCGGATAGAGATCCAGTCTGCCGAAAGTCTGATAAATCGCTCCCATTGTGCTTTTGAACGACTCGTCCTTCTCGTGGGCGAACAGTTCGCTACCGCCGAACTTATTGCGCAGTACCTGCAACGCTTCCATTGCATTCTCATACGTCGCATGAAATGGCTCCTCGGGTGTGGTATCCGACACCTCCAACTGCTGGTAATCGTAGCGGTCGAGCGTATCGAGACCGTAAGTATAGTCCGTAATCACGCGCAGCAACCCAACCGCCTCGGATTTCGTCACCTCCTTTGCAGACAAAACATTGGAGAGCAGGCGAACGGTTTGCTTTAGCCCTTCCAACTGCTCGATCTTCGCTTGGCTGTTGACGGCGTAGCCTTTTATAAGGTACTCTTTCAAGACCTTGTTCGCCCAGATGCGGAACTGCGTGGCATTTTTGGAGTTGACGCGATACCCCACCGATAAAATCATATCGAGATTATATGTATCAATTCGTCGTTTCACCGTGCGCTTCCCCTCCTGACGAATCATTTCCATTTTGGAAACAGTTGCCGCGCGCTCCAGCTCTCCGCTTTGGAAAACATTGCGGATATGTTTGGAAATTGCTGGAATTTCCGTTCCGAACAATTGTGCAATCTGCGCCTGCGTCAGCCACACGCTGTCGTTCTCCATGCGGACGTCCAAACAGGTCTCACCGTCGGCAGTCTGGTATATGATAATCTCTCCTCTGTCCATATAAACAAAAGTAGAAAAATCCACCCGCATCTCCAAAAAATTCCCGCATTTGGATTTTTCGGCGAAAATAACTATCTTTGTGCTGTCTTGCAAGAAGATACGATTGTAGTAAAGGCAAAACACGCAAGCCGGCGCAGACCCATGCAAAAAAGCGGTAGGCAATGCGGGGAACAAGATCGAAAAACCGACACAAACAACTGATATACATATAAGTTCATTTAGTGCGGAAGCACCTTTATCCGCACTTTTCAGTCTCCTTTGGGAGACTTTTTTTGTGAGCGAATTTGCGCAAATAAGAAAATTTTAATCTGTATATCAACACCTTACAATCGAATTTACGATCTTCCTTCGGAGCAAAGCTGTTCCGATAAAAGCACGTTTCGCTCCTGCCAATTCGGATTCTTTTCATCGCAACGTTTGCAATATGACAACCCATAACGGGTCGAAGCGAGCTTAAAATTTGGCACGAAGCCGGGAATCGGTTATCTTTACTTCGAATTGTAAACATTATGACTATGCAGGACATGATAAACGGACGGTGCGGCTGGTGCGGAACCGACGAGCTGTATGTGAAATACCATGACCAGGAGTGGGGGAAATTGGTGACCGACGACAAGACGTTGTTCGAATTTCTTGTCCTGGAGAGCGCCCAGGCCGGGTTGAGTTGGATAACGATACTCAGAAAGCGTGAGGGGTATCGCAAGGCCTTCTGCGATTTCGACGCCGGACGGGTGGCACAAATGACCGACCACGACGTCGAACGGCTGATGCGGTTCGACGGCATTGTAAGAAACCGGTTGAAAATCAAATCCACAATCACAAACGCAAGGCTATTCCTCGCCATACAGGAAGAGTTCGGCAGTTTCTACAACTACACCTTGTCGTTCTTTCCCGACCGGAAGCCGATTACCAACACCTTCCGGTCGTTGAGCGAGATTCCGGTATCCTCGCCCCAATCCGATGCCATGAGCAAAGACATGAAAAAACGGGGATTCAAATTCTTCGGCAGCACGATTTGTTACGCCCACCTGCAGGCGGCAGGATTTATCGACGATCACCTGACGGACTGCATTTGCCGAAAAAGATAAATAACACATAGATTGACAGTCAGGCTGCTGAAAATCCAAACGGGTATTCCTTTGTCCTCCTTTATCCGCACATCGAAGTCGCCTCCTTGGCAGATTTTTTTTGGGCGGCAGGCCGGACAAATGCGAATCGCAAGCCGATAAACCCCAGAAGCCTTCCATCCCCGTATTGGGCGGAAATTGCAGATTTATTTTGCAAATGCGTGTTTATTTCATACCTTTAAATCGAAATCCGAGGGGGGGGGTGAAACTGAAACCAACCCTTATGACCGATGCGGGCAACACCGCGCAGGGACACGCATATTTTCAATCTGCCTCTTCCCCCAATCGTTTAACTAAAACACTTTTTAGGATGAAACATTGGGGTCTTTTCTTTTTGGCGCTCTGCTGCGCGGCCTGTCACGACGATGAACCGGCGCAGAGGTATTACATCACCCTCGATGAAGATGAAATCAGGGCAGATTATTCCGGGATTCAGCAACGTATAGCAGTTTTGGCCAACTGCGACTGGAGTATCCGAAATATTCCGCAATGGTGCATTATCGAAAAGGCCGTTGCGGATAACGCTGCGTATCTGGATATAGAGGTGTTGCCGAACGACACGGAAAATCCGCGCGAGGCAACAATAACGCTTGCCTGCCCGCATGACAGGTACAAACTGACAACCGCCGACCTGTTCGTTTCCCAAGCCGGGCAAAAAAAGCCGGAATACGACCCTTTGCAGTGGCACACGTTCGCAGTTAATAAATTCAACGATAACAAATACGACCTCCTGCCGGACAATGTCACGCGCAAATACCGGCTTTCGGCCGAACAGTCATTTGTAAACCCGGCGTTCAGGACGCAGGTTTATCCGGGACATTTGATTAACTGCCATACTGACAACCGGACATTGACGGTCTACGACCAATATACTTACAACCCGATTAACATCAGTGCCTCTATCAATGGGAAGCTTTATGAAAAGGAAATGCTGCCCACGTTCGACGGTATGAATGAAATGGTGCAGCAAATAACCTCCGAATTACCAGCTCAAAGTCAGCAATTCAACTATATCGGCCCTTTGCAATACCACTCACACAGGCATCTGCACCTGCTGGGGGTAGGCAACCTGGGTCTCAACCTCGATGAACTGCTAAGCGGGAAACCCTACACCGAAAAAGAAATGGGGAAACGGACGGGGTTTTTCTATAACTATTCCCGGGAAATGTTTACTATTATGATGGACTATCCTGATAAATTAATCCGAGAAACAATCAGCGAGGAACAACTGCCCGATATGTCCTATATTACCCACATGACCTTTGGCCGAATGTCTTTGCTTTTCGTTGAGACAGACCAGGAATATACGAAGGCAATAAGCGTTGTTGATAAAATTATCAAAAAGGAAGAGTTGAGTGCGGATGACATTCAGGTTAAAGCCGATCTTCTCGTCTATTATGTCTATTTCGACAAAGGCAACAACCCGCAAACGGTTACGGGCGGCAGCGAACTGATCGGAAGATTCGTGAACGAGATCGGCTCGCTGAATATCACGCCTTTAGGGTTCACCACAAATAAACTATCCAACAATCAGGTTGGAAATTTAGTCATAGAATTTGCATTGCCGTAAACCGGATCCCTTCGGAAAAGGCAACCGGAGAGGGAATAAATTCCGGTTTCAATACAGTGCGGCAATCCCCGCCTCAGCGCATCAGCAGCTTATACCCCACTCCCCGCACGTTCACCAACTGGATCGACGGGTCGGCCGCAAGGCGGTGGCGCAGGCGGGTGATGAAGACATGCAGGCTGCGGGCATTGAAAAACGAATCGTCGCCCCAGATATTCACCAGCAGGGTTTTCATCGGCACGATCTCGCCTGCATTCCGGCAGAGGTATTGCAGCACTTCGGATTCGCGGGCCGAAAGTTCCGTCACCACGCCGTCGCACGAGAGCCGCTGGCGCTCGGCGTCGAAACGCATACGCCCCAGTTCGAACACACGTTCCGTACGCGCTTTCCCGACGCCCGCACGCCCGGCAAGCGCCCTGACCCGCACGATCAGCTCGCTCATGGCAAAGGGCTTGCGCAGGTAATCGTTACCCCCGGTCTCGAATCCCTGCACCACGTCTTCGGCCGCCGAGCGCGCCGAAAGGAACAGCACAGGCACCCCGGGCGCTTCGCGGCGCAGGCGCCCGACGAAGGTGAACCCGTCCATACAAGGCATCATGACATCCGACACGACCACATCGGGGCGCGACCCGCGGAACGCCTGCAACCCGGCCTCGCCGTCATGGGCGACCGTCACCTCAAACCCCTTTTCGGAAAGGGTATCGGCAATGATCCCCGCGAGGGTTTGCTCGTCCTCTACGAGCAGCAGCCTGATCTTATCGCCCATCGTCCGGAAGTATCAGGGTGAAAGTCGTACCACGCCCCTCGGTGCTCTCCACTGCGACCGAGCCGCCGTGTTTGGCGGCGATCAGCCCGACGTAATACAGCCCGAGGCCGAAGCCCTTGACATTGTGAATGTCGCCCGTAGGCACGCGGTAGAACTTATCGAAGATATGCGCCTGCGCAGCACGCGGGATGCCCACGCCGTCGTCGGCAACGCGCAGGACGACCCGGCCGCCGTCCCGCCCGGCCGAAATGCGGATATGCACCTCCTCGCCGGAATATTTCAGGGCATTGTCGACCAGGTTGTCCAGGGCATGCGAGAGGTGGAAGCGGTCGGCGAAGGCAGTCAGCCCTTCGGGTGAAACATCCACCGTGACCCGTGCGGGTTTGGCCGCCTGCATCCGGAACTTCTCGGCCAGCGCCCCGAGCATCCCGGCCAGGGGGATACGTTCGCGGCGGAGCGTGAAATCCTCGCGTTCCTCACGCGACATGGTGAGGATGCGCTCGACCATCTCCGACAAAGCCGTCAGCTGGCTGCGGATCACACCCAGATACTTCGCACGCCGCACCCCATCGTCGGCCGCCCCGAAATTCTCCAGCGCGTCGTTGGCCGCATAGGCCACGGCGATCGGGGTCTTCAGCTCATGGGTGATATTGTGCGTGAAATCCATCCTCATCTCCTCGAGCGTCTTCTGCCGGAACAGCGTCCGCAACAGGTAGATGACCACGAACGCGACGACGAGCAGCATGAGCACCGAGGTGAGGATGATGCCGAACAGCTCGCGCAGCAGTTCCCGGTGGGGGTTTTCGATCTTCACCCGGAAAAGCAGCTTGTCGTCCGTGGTAACGCGCGAGGTGAACACCTTCGGGTTCCGTATCTGCGGAGCATCCTTCTGCGAAGCGATGACCGCCTCCTCCCGTTCCGCCCCCGTTGTCCGCGCCGCCAGGCTGTCGAGCCGGATTTCGGCAACATCGCCGCCGTCCCGGCCGCGGATCACGTCGACGCTGTAGGGCAGGCCGATGCCGGCATCGGCCAGGTAGCGCGTCAGCAGGGAGTCGTAGCGGGACAGGTTGAACTGGAGGGCCGTGAACGAAGGCATATACACCTCCTGATAAATATAACGGGTCTTGTCGCCGCGGCGCAGGGCGATATTCGTCCGCACCGTGTCGACCTTCGGCCTGAGGGAGATCACCTTGCCGGCAGTTCCGAGGTTCTCCACCGAGATCGCACCGATCATATCCGTCCTCACGGAGTCGATATTGCCCGTCGTCACGACCGACGTCCGGGTCTGCGACGTCCGGCGCCGGTTACCTATCAGCAGGTCGTCGTACGCCGCGCGGTTCATGGCGAGCGTCACCTTGCGCGAAAACTCCTCCGCACGGTCGGCATACATCCGCCACAGGCTCCACGCCTGCACGAGGGCCAGCGCCAGCAGGGCGCCGATCGCGCAGAACGAGATATTTCTGAAACGGTTCTTATCCACGGCCAAGGGGTTTATACCGCAAAAATACGAATAAAAACACTCCTGCCGCCGGCGTTAACATTATTTAACACTTCTTAACGCGGCGTTAACCATCGCCCTTCGTTTTTCGGGGTAATATTGCACCGTAAACCAACACACCGAAGCCATGAAAACAAAACTCACCTTCCTTATCATCGCCGCCGCGCTGGCAGCCGCAACCGCAGGACGGGCGCAGACCGTCATCTCCTACTCGACCGACGGCGGGGCACAGGCCCTCGAAACGGGCGACATACCACAGACTGTACTGGACACCGCCACGCTCGAAGTGAGCTACCGCATGGAGTGGCTGCGGCGCCCCGACAGAGAGAAGCCGATGCAGGATCTGCTGCTGTTGCAGGCCGGCGGGAAGGTTACGAAATTCTTCTCCTACAAGACGCTCCAGCGGGACTCGCTGCTGCGCATCACCCCGGCCGAGCAGGTGCTGGCCAACGTGGGCAACTTCAAGGGCGGCCTGGAGGCCGTCGTATTCCAGAACTACCCCGCAGGCGAGATGACCTGCACCGACAAGATCTCACGGGACAACATGCTCTACACCGAGCCGCTGCCCGAAATCGAGTGGACGCTCCGCGACGGGACGCGCGAGGTCATCGGTTACGAATGCCGCCGGGCGACCTGCCGCTTCCGCGGGCGCGATTACGAAGCCTGGTACACCGAGGAGCTCCCGCTCGCCACCGGCCCCTGGAAATTCCACGGGCTGCCCGGACTGATCCTGGCCGTGAACGACACGGGCGACGACGGGGGTATCATCCGCTTCGAGGCGACCGGGATCCGCCGCGCCGAAGTTCCGGTGACGATGGCCGACCTGAACTACCTGACGACCTCACGCAAAAAATTCATGGCCACCGAGCGCAAATACATGACCGATCCGATCGGCTACATGCAGGCCAATTCGAACATCAGGATCACGGTAAGAAACGAGGACGGAACGCCGCGCGAGGGTGCCGACCTGCTCCGCGAATACAATCCGCTGGAAACAGAATAGCCCCGCGGCGCGATGAAGTACCTGCTGACCCTGCTTTGGTTGCTGGGCGCAATCACCGCCCAGGCCCAGGAGTACACGGGCCACGTAGCCGACAAGGAGGACGGGGCGCCCGTCGCCGGGGCCATCGTCACGGCGCGGGACTCCCTGGGCAAGCCGCTGGGTTACACGACTACCTCGGCCTCGGGCGATTTCGTGCTCAGGTCGCGCGGGGACGGGACAACCGCGCAGCTCGACTTCTCGACGATGGGCTACCGCCGGCAGTCGGTTCCGGCCAACGCCGGGCGGATGCTCGTGCTGCTGACGCCCGAGACGACCGACATCCGCGAGGTGACGATCCGCGCCCCGCGGCTGAGCTTCCGGGGCGACACCGTAAGCTACAACGTGTCGCGCTTCACCGAGGCGCAAGACCGCTCGATTGCCGACGTACTGCGCAAGATGCCGGGCATCGAGGTGGCGAAATCGGGCGAGATACGCTACAACGGCCAGCCGATCAACAACTTTTACATCGAAGGGCTGGACATGCTCGACGGCCGTTACGGACAGGCGACCAACAACATCGCGCCGCAGGACGTGGCGAGCGTCGAAGTGATGGAGAACCACCAGCCGATCAAGGCGCTCAAGGACATCGTATTCAGCGACCGCGCAGCCATCAACCTCCGGCTGAAGCCGCATGCCAAAGCCCGATGGACGGGGACGCTGCGCGGCGGTGCGGGCTGGTCGCCGGCGTTGTGGAACGGCGCGCTCTTCGCCATGCGCATCGGTGCCCGGGGGCAGTCGATGGTCAACCTCAAAACCGACAACACAGGGCAAAACCCCTCGGCCGAGACCGAACGGCTTTCGGTCGAGGACATCCTCAACGGCGGAGCCAACGACTACAATCCCGCCGCACACCTTTCGGTCGGCACTTCGTCCGCGCCGCTCGACGATACACGCACGCGCTTCAACCGCTCGCACATGGCCGGGCTGAACAACCTGCGCAAACTCTCCGAGGACTACCAGCTCAGCAGCTCGCTCACTTGGGGTTACGACCGCCTGGCCTCGGATCGCGCCGCCCGGCAAAGCTGGTACCTGGCGGACGGCACGCGCGTGGACACCGAGCAGGAGTCGGCCGCTTCGTGCCGGCAACAGCTTTCGGCACGCATCGCACTGAAAGCCAACACCGAGCGGTTCTACATGCAGGAAAAACTCGAAGCTTCGCTGGCATGGAACGACATCCGTGCCGTGCTCTCGGGCAGCTACCCCAACCGCCAGCGTGCCGTGGCCCCGGCCTACGGCATCGAAAACGACCTGAAATATATCCGGCGCACCGGCACACGTTCGCTCACCGTCACCTCCTACCTGAAATACCTTACCCGCCCCCAGTCGCTCGATGTGGTGCGCGAAACGGGCAGCCAGCGGCAGACGATCGCCGACCGCGCTTTTTACATGAACCACAACGCGGCATTCGGCACGCAGGCCGGGCGGTTCGCCTTCGCATTCAAAGGCGGAGTTTCGGCACTCTTCCGGGGGCTCGTAACAGACCTCACGGGCACCGGGCTCGGGACAGGCACCGCGAACGACCTTTCGGCCGGTTACGCGGGCGTCTACCTCCAGCCGGGCATCACCTACCGCTCGCAGCGGCTGCGGCTGACGCTCGACCCCGCCCCCGCGGGCTCCCGTTCTTGTAG
>OGQV01000742.1_pt1 | contig 28329 bp, 28 predicted proteins | sample 1553311 | NCBI WGS metagenome assembly OGQV01 (sample SAMEA2579976, study PRJEB22360) | human gut metagenome
TGCACAACCGAAAAGTGCTCATCGGCTGCTCGAAGCTCGATGAGGGCGATTACACCGAAAAGCTGACGGAGATCATCCGTCAGAACGATATCAAGAGCCTGACAATTGTGCGCATGCAGGTGCCGTGCTGCGGCGGCCTTGAGCGAGCAGCAGTGAACGCACTGAAGGTGAGCGGCAAGTTTATCCTGTGGCAGGTGAAGGTCATCGCGACCGACGGCAGTCTCGTAGAATGAGGACGGGAAATCAAACGTGGGATGCGCTGCTGGGGGCGCTTGTGGGCGTTGTCCGCGCGGAGCAGAAAAACGCGAAGACCGTGAAAACAGACAGAGTGCTTTTTGAGGGCTTTGCCGCGCTTGCGGAGGATGATGAAACGGCGTTGCAGAACATGCTGGCGTGCGCCCACGCGGAGAAAAACCGCATTGCGCCGGACTGTGCGTATTGCGCCATGCCGTGCGGCAGCACGAGCGATTTAGATTTCGGCACTGTGCGCAACGCGCGGGAGGCTGTGCGGAAGCAGAAATTTGCCATCACCGAACGGTTGATCGAAATCGCGCCGGGGATGCTTTGCAAGCTCGAAAGCAGTGAGTTGGGTGAAGACGAGCTTTTTGTGTTTCACAAAGCCGTGTTTGCGCTCGGCGAAGATTGGAGCCCGGAGGAGCTTGAAAAGATGCTTGAAACTCTAAACTGAACCGTTTTGTTGCAAGGAGGAAGCTGCGGCTTTCCTCCTTGACTTTTTAAACTTGATATTGTATGATAAGCGCAAAGAGGGTGAGATTTGTGACCGATTATACATTGCAGCCGATTCCCGGCAAGACGCTTTCGCACCGGCTGCCTGAGGGCACAGCGCTCGTTTTAGAGGGCGGCGGCCTGCGCGGCTATTACAGTTGCGGCGTGATGGAAGCGTTCATGGAAAAAGATCTGCTGTTTCCGTATATTATCGGCGTTTCGGCGGGCGCAGCGAACGCGCTTTCGTATCGGGCCAACCGGGGCGCAGCCGAGAGATCATTGAACACTATGTCGGGAACCCCGACTATGTGAGCACGCGAAATCTTTTGACAAAGCACACGATGTTCGACTTTGATTATATTTTCGGCACGGTGCCGGAAAAGCACATTTTTTTCGACTGGGACAAGTTTCATGAGCAAGACACGCGCTTTTTGACCGGCGCGATGAACTGCGCGGACGGCAAGACCGTTTGGTTTGAAAAGGACACGCTAAAAGCGCCGTTTATGGCTTCGCGTGCATCGTGCTCCGTGCCGCTCATCACGAAAATTCAGCATTATATGGGCTATGACCTCTTGGACGGCGGCATCAGTGACCCGATTCCAATCGAAAAGTCGCTTGCAGACGGCAACACGTTCCATGTGATCGTTTTGACGCGCAACAAGGGCTACCAAAAGGAACCGTTTGGGCACACGGCGTTTTTGAAAGCGGCGTTTCGCAAGTACCCTGCTGTGGCAGAAGCGATGCGCACGCGGCATGAGATTTATAACCGCCAGTTGGCGTTGTGTGAAAAGCTTGAAAAAGCGGGCAGGGCGGTCATCATTCGTCCGTTAAAGCCGCTCAACGTCAGCCGCACAAAGGCGGAGGTTCCCGCGCTGCTCGCTTTACATGACGAGGGACTTTATGAGGGGCGCGCGGCACTCGGTTCAATTGAAGAAATGCTTAGTATTAAACTCTAACAAAAATAAAGGAGGCATTTTCATGACACTTTTTAAAATGGAAAACCGCAGAAACTTTGGGTTTTCCGCAGAAAATCCAACAGGCACAAAAGGCGGCGGCACACGCGCCAAGGACTGTGAAAAGCTGAGTCCATGCATTCAAATTCAGCCCGGCGAGACCGTTACGCTGTGTGACACGGACGGCCCGGGCATGGTGACACACATGTGGTTCACGGGTTACGTGGGACACTCGTTTATTCTGCGAATCTACTGGGAAAACAATGAACAGCCGTCCGTGGAAGCACCGTTTTCGGCATTTTTCGGTTGCGCGTATGACGAGAATTTTTCTGACCGCGACGGCAATTACCCGGTTTTGAACTCAGCTGCGATGCTCGTCGCACCGGGGCGCGGGTTCAACAGCTACTTTGAAATGCCGTTCAGAAAACACTGCCGTATTACAATGGAAAATCGCGGTGAAAAGCCAGAGACGCTTTTCTATATGATTTCCGGATGGTATGGAGAGATTCCCGAAAACAGCGGTTATTTTCACGCGACATATCGGCAGGAGCACCCTGTGCAGAAGGGACGCTCGTATGTGATCTTGGACGGCGTGCACGGCAAGGGCTGCTTTGCGGGCGTGACGCTGGCTTCCGGCATGAACGGGCACAACACCTGCTGGGTGGAAGGCGAAGCCAAAATGTATATCGACGGCGACACATACCCCACGATGAACTACACGGGCACGGAGGATTACTTCGGCGGCTCGTATGGCTTTGGCAATGACATTTACCTCAACCGCTACCAGACGTTCAGCGGGCTTTATACGGGCTTGTATGCGATTTTGGGCGACACGAAGGAAATGTATAACCACCAAAAGCGCTTTATGCTGTACCGCTGGCACGTGAAAGACCCGGTTTATTTCGATGAGGACTTTAAAATGACGATCGATAATCTCGGCTGGACTGGCCCGCGCTATGACGATTACACAACGGTAGCGTATTGGTACCAGACAGAGCCGAAGCCGGTGCCGTTTACGCTGCCGGAAGACAAAGAGCTTATCATGGAATAAAAGGGGTAGGCACATTGAAAAGAGTTTTGGTCGGCGGATTTTTGGCGCTTATCGGCTCGATATGGGGCGCGGCAATCTTTATTGCCTGCGGCATGAACCTTGTAAGCGGTTGGTCAACGCCGCCGGGGCAGTTTTTCTCGACTATCTCCGAGGTCGGCTTGAACCGGCCGCTGGTGCTTGCGGTTATCGTTACGCTCATTGGGCTTGCGATTTTGGTGAAAGAGTATTTTACGAGAGATAAAAATTAAAAACAGCTTCCGTTTTGGGATTTCTCCGAACGGAAGCTGTTTTGTTTTATTATAGGGTTACTGTGCCGTTATTTGATGCAAAGAGCCGGCGCATTTCGGCGCGCAGGCCGCGCAGGGCGGGGGAGCTGAGCTCCGGGTCGCGCTCGGTCAGCTCTTTGGCGCACTGCTGCGCTTCCTGCAAAATTTGCATGTCGTTTAACATATCGGCAATTTTGAGCTTCGGCAGGCCGTGCTGGCGCTCGCCGAAGAAATCACCCGGACCGCGCAGGCGCAGGTCTTCGTCCGCGACCTTGAAGCCGTCCGTGGTGCTGCAAAAGAGCCTTAAACGCTGTAATGTTTCATCGTTTTGTGCTTCCGTCACCAGAATGCAGGTGGAGGCGTATTTGCCGCGGCCGACGCGTCCGCGCAGCTGGTGTAACTGCGAAAGGCCGTAGCGCTCGGCGTTTTCAATCATCATGATGACGGCATTCGGCACGTCCACGCCGACCTCGACAACCGTGGTGGACAATAATAATTTCGTGCGGTTTTCGGCGAAATCGGTCATGACGGCGTCCTTTTCCTTCGGCTTCATTTTGCCGTGCAGAATGCCGATGGGCATGTCACCGAAGTAATCGCGCACGATCTTTTCATACGCCGCGATGCTTGCCGCGTCGCTTTCGCCCTCTTCGATAAGCGGGCAGACGATGTACGCCTGTCGTCCCTCGTCAATGTGCTTTTTGATGTACCCGAACGCGCGGCGGCGCTTTGGCGGGTCGATGAGATACGTTTCGATGGGCTGACGTCCCGGGGGAAGCTCATTCAGAACGGAAACGTCGAGGTCGCCGTAAATCATCAGCGCCAAGGTGCGGGGGATTGGTGTGGCGCTCATGACAAGTGTGTGCGGGAAGTTGCCCTTTTTCGCGAGCGCGGTGCGCTGATTGACACCGAAGCGGTGCTGCTCGTCCGTGATGACGAGCGCGAGGGACGAGAACTCCACGCCGTCACTGATGAGTGCGTGCGTGCCGACGGCAAGCTGAATCTCGCCGGTCTTGAGTCCCTTAATGGCTTCGCGTTTTGCTTTGGCGCGCATGCTGCCCGTGATGAGCACCGTTTTGATGCCGCAGGGGGCGAGGAGATTGGAGAGGGACTCGTAGTGCTGCGCCGCCAGAATTTCCGTAGGAGCCATGAGCGCCGCCTGAAATCCGTTTTGAATGACCGTGTGGCACAGCGCCGCCGCCACGGCCGTTTTACCGCTGCCGACATCGCCCTGAATGAGGCGGTTCATCGGGTGCGGGCCCTGCATGTCGCGGATGCCGTCCTGCACGGCACGTTGCTGTGCGCCGGTCATCGTGAAGGGGAGCAGGGCGGCAAACTCTTTTGTATAATCCTTTTTGAGCGGATACGGATTTTCGCGCACACCTGCGCGGCGGATTTCCGCCATGCCGAGCTGCAAGACGAGCAGTTCCTCGAACACGAGTCGTCTGCGCGCCGTGGAAAGCGCTTCGGGCGAATTCGGAAAGTGGATCGTTTTGAGCGCGTATTCGAGGCGGCACAGCGCGTATTTCAGGCGAAGCGCATCGGGCAACGGGTCTTTGACGGTCTCGGGGAGCAGGCGCAGGGCTTCTTTTACCGCGTTTGCGATGATGCGAGAGGTGAGGCCGCTCGTCTGCGGGTAAACAGGCACCATGTCCTGCATGCGGCTTTCGGGAACGAACTCCGGGGAGGCCATTTCGCGGCGCATGAACGTGCCGGTTACCTTGCCGCGAAACGCGTAGACCGCGCCCTCCGTGAGCAGACTTGTAATGTAGCGGTTATTGAAAAATGTCAGCTGCATGTCGTCTTCGCCGTCCGTGATGGTCGTCTTGTAAAGCGTCATGCCGCCGCGGATACGCTGCTCGACAGGACGGCGCAGCACTGTGCCTTTTACGATATTCACTTCGTTTAAGAGTGTATTGCGGATGGGCACCGCGTCGCGCCAATCCTCATAAGCGCGGGGATAGAGACGCAGCAGATCGCCCACCGTGGGCGCGCCGAGCTTGCGGAACAGCTCCGCACGCTTTGGGCCGACTCCCTTTAAAGACGCAATGTCCGCTTCAAATAAAGACGCCATGAAACCTCCGACATAAAACGAAAAAGGGCAGGGCATAAAGCCCCGCCCTAAGCTGCTTTGAAATTATTCCACGGAAAGAATGAAGTAGTAGACCGGCTGGCCGCCGTTTACGAGGTTGATGTCCACACCGTCGCCTGCCTTGTTCTTGATGAGACGCAGTGCTTCGTTGGCTTCTTCCTCGGTGATGCCTTCGCCGTAAATGAGCGTGATAAACGAGGTGTGCTTATTCATCAGCGCCTTTGCGACCTTGTAGACGGAACGCACCGGCGTGTCGCCGACAAACTCGAGCTTGCCGTTCGTCATGCCCATGGTGTCGCCCTCTTTGATTTTGAAGCCGCCGAATTCGGAATCGCGTGCGGCGAACGTGACCGTGCCGGTCGCGACGTTTTCCGCTGCGGAAAGCATGGCAGAAGCGTTTTCGTCTGCGGAAGCATCCGGGTCAAAGCTCAGAAGAGCGGAGAGACCCTGCGGGATGGTGCGGGTCGGTACGACGATAATCTTGCGGTCGGTGACGAGCGGCACGGCCTGTTCTGCCGCAAGGATGATGTTTTTGTTGTTCGGCAGTACGAAAACCGTCTTTGCCGGGGTGGCAAGAACGGCTTCGACAATGTCCTCCGTGCTGGGGTTCATCGTCTGGCCGCCGCTGACAACCTGTGCACAGCCGAGTTCTTCAAAGAGTGCACGCAGACCGTCGCCTGCCGCTACGGAAACAAAGCCGAGTTCCTCTTCGGGGGAAACGGGCTTTAAGGTCTCCTTTTCCTCTTTGCTGGCCTGCGCCGCTTCGTAAGCCGCGCGGTTTGCGTTATTGAGTTCGGCAGCTTTTTTGTGCTGCTCTTTCATGTTTTCGATTTTTACGGTCAGCAGGGAACCGAATTCCAGCGCTTTTGTGAGCGCCACACCCGGCTGCTCCGTGTGTACGTGCACCTTGATGATCTCCTCGTCATCGACCACAACAACACAGTCGCCGAGGGTTTCGAGGAACAGGCGCAGCTCGTTCGGCTCGGTGGTGACCTCCGGGTCGCGGCCGACGATGAACTCCGTGCAGTAGGTGAAGTTGATCTCGCTGTCAAATTCCGCCGCAACGCTTGCAAAGAACTGGGCGGTCTCCTCGGCCTTTTCGGCTTCGGTCATGTCGGTTTTGACGATCTCACCGTACTTGAAAACCTGCATCATGCCATCGAAGATCATGCAAAGGCCCTGACCGCCGGCATCGACGACGCCTGCTTTTTTCAGAACGGGGAGAAGATCCGGTGTGGTGGCCAGTGCTTCCGCCGCGCCCATGCAGATGGCATCCCAAACGTAAATGGGGTCGTTGTCGATCTCGGCTGCCGCAGCGCCTTTTTCCGCCGCCACGCGGGCAACGGTCAAAATGGTGCCTTCGGTCGGCTTCATAACGGCTTTATAAGCGGAATCCACGCCGATGGCGAGCGCCGCTGCGAGCTGTGTACCGTCTGCTTCTACGGTGTCCTCGAGACCTTTCGAGAAGCCGCGGAACAGAAGGGAAAGGATAACGCCGGAGTTGCCTCTTGCGCCGCGCAGCATGGCGGAAGCCGCCGTCTTTGCGACCTTAGCGGTTGTTTCGTTATCCGCAAGCGCCTGCATGGCGTCGCTGCCTGCACCGATCGTCATGGACATATTCGTGCCCGTGTCGCCGTCCGGAACGGGGAAGATGTTGAGGTCATCCACAAATTTCCGGTTTTTCAATATGCTGTTCGCGCCGGAGATGACTGCGTCGCGAAGCTGTTTACCTGTAATCACTGCATACACATCCTGTCTAAAAACGTTCGGAAGGCGAAAAACCGGCTTCCGATAGATATTTGCATGTATTTTCAAACTACACTATACCATAGTTTGCGGGAAAAAACAAGGGTAATACCACACAGAAATCACGTTTAGCGCAGGGAGAAACGCTCTGTGCTGCGGGTGAGGCCTGTTTTTTCATCGATATCGAACAAAATGCAGTCGAGCTTGCACGAACCGTCCGCAAAATCGAACCGCACGGGCATTTTGCTTATCTGCTTTTTGATGACGAGCTCCGCTCTGACGCCGAGTACGGACTCGATGGGGCCGGTCATGCCGACGTCGGTGATGTATCCGGTGCCCTTCGGCAGAACGGTTTCATCGGCCGTCTGCACGTGTGTGTGCGTGCCGAACACGGCGGAGACGCGGCCGCCCGCATAATAACAGCGACTGCGCATAATAGCCGAACGCGCGCTTTTCGCCGGTGGCTTCCGCGTGAAAATCCACGATGCAGATTTTCGGAAGGTCGGGCGTTTTTAAAAGCGTATCGAGTGTGCGGAACGGGCAGGCGAGGTGCTCGTCAAGGTATACATTGCCCATTAAGTTGATGACGGCGATCTGCGTGCGGCCGAGATCTAAGACGGTCATGCCTTTACCCGGGGCTTCCGGCGGGAAGTTTGCGGGGCGGATGACGCAGTCGCTTTCATCGATATAATCGTAAAATTCGCGGCGGCGGTAGGTGTGGTTTCCGGTGGTGATGATATCCACGCCGCTATCGAGCAGGTGGTTTGCGGAGGCAGGGGTGATGCCGTTGCCGTCCGAGGAGTTTTCGCCGTTTGCGATGACGACATCGATGCCCTTAGTGCGTTTGAAGGCGGGGAGAGTGCGGCGCAGAAAGTCGCACCCGTGGCTGCCCACCACGTCGCCGATACATAATATCTGCATATAGGGGTCCTTTCTTTTAGTCAATATGAAAATCCAGCGTTTTGGCGTTTCTCGGCAAATCTTTTGTGTATTTTAAAAAGCTTGTGACGCGGCGGTCGTATTCGTCCGTGACCGTAAAGCCGAGCGCTTTTGCGGTGCGTTTGGTGAGCTCCGTGAAAAGCTCGCCTGCCTTAAACAGTGCGCGCCAAATGTCTTCTTCGGTGCATGCGGCGAAGGTTTCAAGGTAGCCGTTCCAGATGTCTGCGGGGAGAAGGTCTTTTAAGGCGTCACCGCATTTGCCGGCGCTGTAATCAAACCCATGCAGCGTTCCGGCGTACCATTTCATCATTTGCAGCAGCATTTTGCGAATACAACTTTCCATGTGCGTCTGCGCAAACAGGAGCTGGCCGCGCCACAGGCCCTTGGAGACGTACGGCGAGACCCACCAGAACTCCGTGCGGCAGTCAAAAAACATACGCTCGGTCGGCTTTTTGACGTAGTGCGTGCTCTCATTCGGCTCCGGCAGCTTCGGCAGGGCGTTGTCTTTATCTAATAATACGACGGAAAGGCGGTCGTCATAACAATATACTTCCCAGCGATCGATGCTCGATACGGTCAGGTCGATGCGGTTGCCGTCCGCAAACTGCATCAGATAGCACACGAACTCGGGAAAGTGATCTTCAAAAAGCTCGTTTTCATCGGTGCGTTCAAAAACGAGGATTTCGCCGAAGTCTTTATAATAGGCTTTTTCCTTGCACGGAGTAAGAGCGCGCACGAGGTACACAATGTCAAAATCATTGAACGGGTCGGGCTTACGGTTCGGGTTCGCACGGGAACCGTTTAAGATGACGGCGCGGATATTTTCATCGGCGTTTGCATAGCCGAGGATGAGGTCATACATTTCTTTTTCGCTGCGCATAAAAACTCCTCCGTATTTTATAGGGTTATTTTACCGCAAAACGGGCTTTTTTTCAATGTTCTTTTTGATTTTGGCTTTGTAAAACCCGAAATGTTAAGCAGTTTTACGTGGATTTTACACAAGACTTCTTTTTGAGTTTACAAAACGGCCCTATACTTTCGCTTGTAAACCAAAGGAAAAGATAAAAGGCGAGCAGAAAGCTCCCGAAAGGAAAGAGTAATTTATGAAACTCAAAAAAATCACCGCGGTTCTTGCAGCCGCACTTCTCACCATGACAGCTATGACGGCTTGCTCCGGCGGCGCAGCAAGCTCTGCTTCCTCCGAGACACCGTCCTCTGAATCCTCCGCTGCATCTGCGGAGAGCGCTTCTTCCGAAAGCACATCTTCCGAGAGTGCTTCCTCCGAAGAAACGACCGGCGGCGACATGACCGGCGAAATCACCGTTCTTTCCCGTGAAGACGGTTCCGGCACACGCGGCGCATTCATTGAGCTGTTCGGCATCGAGCAGAAGAACGACGCTGGTGAAAAGGAAGATATGACGACGGATGATGCGCAGATCACGAACAGCACCTCCGTTATGATGACCACCGTACAGGGTAACCCGAAGGCTATCGGCTATATCTCCCTCGGCTCCCTTGACGAAAGCGTTGTCAAAGCCGTGGAGATCGACGGTGCGGCACCGACCGTTGAGAATGTAAAGGCCGGCACCTATAAGGTTGTTCGTCCGTTCAACATTGCAACAAAGGGCGAGGCAAGCGAAGTTGCACAGGACTTCATCAACTTCATCATGAGCGCTGACGGTCAGAAGGTCGTCTCCGAAAACGGTTATATCACCGTTGATGATGCGGCTCCGGTTTACACGGCATCCGGCGTTTCCGGCAAGGTCGTTGTCGGCGGTTCCTCCTCCGTTACGCCGGTCATGGAAAAGCTGAAGGAAGCTTACATGGCGCTGAACCCGGACGTTACCGTTGAAGTGCAGCAGAGCGACTCCACCACGGGTATGACCTCCACCATCGACGGTGCGTATGACATCGGCATGGCTTCCCGTGAGCTGAAGGACAGCGAGCTTGAAGCCGGCCTTACCCCGACTGTCATCGCACAGGATGGCATCGCTGTTATCGTCAACAAGGAAAACACGCTGACCGGCCTTACGAGTGAGCAGGTTTTGAGCATCTACACCGGCGAAACGACCGATTGGTCCGAGCTTCAGTAAGAAACAATCCATAAAACGCAGGAGAGCCGGGCGGAAAGGTCCGGCTCTTTTCGCAAGAAAGACAATAAAGCAGTTTTTAAGTAGTTTTGAAAGTTTGAAAGGTGCGTGCAAACCGTGAAGTGGAGCAACATAAAAGAGCTTCTCATGCATATCCTCTTTTTTCTCACAGCCTGCGTATCGATCTTTGCCGTTGTTTTGATCTGCGTGTTTCTGTTTGCAAACGGCATTCCGGCCATCGGCAAGATCGGCGTGTTTAAATTCCTGCTCGGCACTAAGTGGAAGCCGGGCAACGACATCTACGGTATTCTGCCGATGATCCTCGGCAGCCTCTACGTCACGGCGGGCGCAATCATCATCGGTGTGCCGATCGGGCTTCTGACGGCAGTTTTCCTCGCAAAGTTCTGCCCGAAGGGACTTTATAAGATTTTAAAGCCTGCAACGGAGCTGATGGCGGGTGTGCCGTCCGTTGTGTACGGCTTCTTCGGTCTCGTTGTTTTGGTGCCGCTTGTGCAGAACATTTTCGGCGTGGCGGGCAACACGATGCTGACAGCGTCCGTTTTGCTCGGCATTATGATCTTGCCGACAATCATCGGCGTTTCGGAAAGCGCCATTCGCGCCGTGCCGGACAGCTACTATGAAGGTTCTCTGGCGCTCGGCGCGAGCCATGAGCGCAGCGTGTTCTTTGCGACATTGCCGGCGGCGCGTTCCGGCATTTTGGCGGGTGTGGTGCTCGGTATCGGCCGTGCCATCGGCGAAACGATGGCGGTCGTCATGGTGGCGGGCAACAAGGAGCGTATGCCGCAGGGCCTGCTCGACGGCGTGCGCACCATGACGGCGAACATCGTTATGGAAATGGGCTATGCCACAGACCTGCACCGCGAGGCGCTCATTGCGACGGCGGTCGTGCTGTTCGTGTTTATCTTAATGATCAACGTTACGTTCTCGCTTCTGCGCAGAAAAGACAGGGCATGACCCGGAAAGGATACGGAAATGACTATGGAACGTACCTGTAAACCCGTGGCGGCAGAGACCATCAACAAGCTCACCTTCAAGGATAAAATGCGCGCCTATAAGCGCTCGCCGCTTTCGCTTGTTCTATTGCTGCTTGTCTGCGGCGCGGCGCTCATCACGATGCTGACGCTTTTATACCTTATCTTTTACATTCTTGTGAAAGGCATCCCGTATATCACACCGGATCTTTTTTCGTTCACCTATACATCGGATAACGTGTCGCTGATGCCGGCGCTGATTTCTACGATCGTCATGACGATCATCGCGCTCGTTATCGCGCTGCCGCTCGGCATCGGCGCGGCAATCTACTCTGTGGAATACGCAAAGCGCGGCAACAAGCTTGTGCAGCTCGTGCGCATCACGACCGAAACACTTTCGGGCATTCCGTCCATCGTGTACGGCCTGTTCGGCTATCTGTGCTTTGTGACGGCGCTGCACTGGGGCTATTCTTTGCTTGCCGGTGCGTTTACGGTCGCCATCATGATTTTGCCGCTCATCATGCGCACAACGGAGGAAGCGCTCATCTCGGTGCCGGATTCCTTCCGCGAGGGCAGCTTCGGCCTTGGCGCGGGCAGACTGCGCACCGTGTTTCACATCGTGCTGCCGAGCGCCGTGCCGGGCATTTTATCCGGCGTGATTTTGGCCATTGGCCGCGTTGTGGGTGAATCCGCAGCGCTGATGTACACTGCGGGCTCCGTGGCGCAGATGCCGGGCCAGGCGGGCGGCGGTCTGTTCGATTCCGTGCGCACGCTCTCCGTGCACATGTATGTGCTTTCGAGCGAGGGCCTGCATATCGACAAAACGTATGCCACAGCGGTTGTGCTGCTTGTTATCGTCATCGGCATCAACGCACTGTCCTCGTTCGTCGCAAAGAGAATTACGAAGAAACAGGGCTAAAGCGAGCCTTTTAGAAAATCACACCGGAAAAAGATAGGGGAAACGATATGAGCTGTAAATTAGCAATCGAAGATCTGAATTTGTATTATGGCGATTTCCACGCGCTGAAATCCATCCATATGGAAATTCAGCCGAATGAGATCACCGCGTTCATCGGGCCTTCCGGCTGCGGCAAAAGTACGCTGCTGAAATCCTTGAACCGCATGAATGACCTCGTTGAGGGCTGCCGTATCACCGGCGCAGTAAAATTGGACGGCGAGGACATCTACCACGGCATGGACGTGAACCTTTTGAGAAAACGTGTCGGCATGGTGTTTCAAAAGCCGAACCCGTTCCCGATGAGCGTGTACGACAACATTGCATACGGCCCGCGCACGCACGGCATCCGCTCTAAGGCGAAGCTCGATGACATTGTGGAGCGTTCTTTAAGAAACGCCGCCATTTGGGACGAGCTTAAAGACAGACTGAAGAAAAGCGCGCTGGGACTTTCCGGCGGACAGCAGCAGAGACTGTGCATCGCACGCGCGTTGGCTGTGGAGCCGGAGGTGCTGCTGATGGACGAACCGACCAGCGCCCTTGACCCAATCTCCACTTCCAAGATAGAAGACCTTGCGGTGGAGCTGAAAAAGGATTATACTATCGTTATGGTCACGCACAACATGCAGCAGGCGGCGCGTATCTCGGACAAAACGGCATTCTTCCTGCTCGGTGAGGTCATCGAGTACGGAGAGACGGAGAGCTTATTCTCCATGCCGAAGGATAAGCGCACGGAAGATTACATCACCGGCAGATTCGGTTAAGGCTTGCAGAAAGGAACGTGACTACAATGAGAAATCGTTTGGACGAGCAGCTGGAGCTGCTCAATACAGAGCTCATCCGCATGGGCGCACTGTGCGAGGACGGCATTTCGCAGGCGGCAAAGGTGCTTGTGACACGAGACGAAGCGCTGCGCCGCGCCGTGGACGAAACGGAACAGGAAATCGACCGCAAGGAGCGTGAGATTGAAGCAATCTGCCTGCGCTTGCTTTTACAGCAGCAGCCTGTTGCGAAAGACCTGCGTCTCATCTCTGCCGCGATGAAGATGATCGCAGATATGGAGCGCATCGGCGACCAGGCTTCGGATATTGCCGAAATGGTCGAGCATATCCGCGCAGAGGTGTTGCCGGGCAGTCTGCACATTGCCGAAATGGCGCGCGCTGCCGTGAAAATGGTGACGAACAGCGTCGATTCGTTTGTGCGCCGTGACATTGATATTGCGCGCGCCGTGGAAAAAGCGGACGACGAAGTAGATGCGCTTTTTAACAAGGTGAAAAGTGAGATCATCGCACTCATCGCCGAAAAGCCCGAGGAGGGCGAAACATGCCTTGACCTGCTGATGGTGGCGAAGTATTTTGAACGCATCGGTGACCACGCGGTCAATATTGCGGAGTGGGTCGTGTTCTCACTCACCGGCGAGCACGATTAAGCGGCAAAGCCGCACAGAAAGGATTTAAGGGTTTATGATCTATCTTGTGGAGGACGACGACAGCATCCGCGAGCTTGTACTCTATACACTGCACACCACCGGTTTTGAAGCCGAGGGCTTCCGGAATGCGGCCGATTTCTGGCAGGCGCTTGAAAAAGACCTGCCGCAGCTCGTGCTGCTCGACATTATGCTGCCGGACGAAGACGGTCTGCATATTTTGAAGCGTCTGCGTGCGGGTGCGGAAACGGCCGACCTGCCCGTGATGATGCTGACGGCGAAAAGCAGCGAATATGACCGTGTGGTTGGGCTGGACAGCGGCGCGGACGATTACATGCCGAAGCCGTTCGGCATGATGGAGCTTGTCTCCCGTGTGCGTGCGCTGCTGCGCAGGGCCGCAAAGCCCGCAGCGGAGGATAAGCTTTTTACGGCGGGATCGCTTGCGGTGGATGTGAAGCGCCGCGCTGTTACGGTTGAAGGTGAACCCGTGATCCTCACGTACAAAGAATTTGAACTGCTGTGCTATCTGCTGGAAAACCGCGGTGTGGTGCTTTCGCGCGATCAGATTCTCACGAAGATCTGGGATTACAATTACAGCGGAGAGACCCGCACGGTAGACGTGCATATCCGCACGCTGCGGCAAAAGCTCGGCGATGCCGGTGCGCTCATTGAGACCGTGCGCGGCGTGGGCTACCGGCTGGCACAGGATTAAAGAGGAGAAAGACGCATGAAGAAAAAGATCATTTTCAGCATGTCGTGCATTGCGCTGCTTTCTATTTTACTTTCTATGGTGCTTTCCGGCGTCGTTTCGTACTACGATTCGCTGGAAATCGTGAAAAAGGCGACCATAGCGGAAAGCCGCTACATTCAAAACGGCATCGCCCTTGGCGGGGACGATTACCTTTCCGACGTCCGCTCCGCCGGGTATGATACAGCCGCCGCGCAGTCTGTGCGCGTGACCGTCATCGATACGGACGGCACGGTGCGATTTGACAGTGTTGCAGATGCCGCAAACATGGAAAACCACAACAACCGCCCGGAGGTCATTGCTGCAAGAGAAAACGGTGCGGGGGAATCCGTGCGTGAATCCGATACGCTGAATGTGCAGTCGTATAACTACGCTGTGATGCTCTCGGACGGACGCGTGCTGCGCCTTTCGGTCGGCATGAAGACGGTGTTTGGCTCCATTGAGCGCATGGTGCCGTGGATGCTGCTGTGTTCCGTCGTTATTCTGGTGCTGGCCATTTTGCTTTCCACGTACCGCACAAAGCAGATTGTGGCGCCGGTTAACGCCATTGACCTTGACCATCCGATGGAAAACGACGTGTACGGCGAGCTTTCGCCGCTGCTTTTGCGCTTGCAGCGCCAGAACGAGACCATCAAGGAGAAAATGGAAGAGCTGCACCGCAAGCAGACGGAGTTTACCGCCATCACCGAAAACATGCGCGAGGGCTTCATTGTGGTGGATGCAAAGGGCGATGTGCTTTCGTACAACACGAGCGCTGTGCGCCTTTTGGACGTGCACCCGGAGGACGACCGCCCACAGAGCGTGCTGGCGTTTAACCGCAGCCCCGATTTCCGTGATGCAGTGGATTCCGCGCTGACGGGTACGGCGAGCGAGCGCATCACAAAGCTGGCGGGGCGCAGTTACAGCCTCATCGCGAACCCCGTTACGAACGATAACGGCGTGCAGGGCGCGGTGATCGTGCTGCTGGACGTTACCGAAAAGGAAGAGAACGAGCGCCTGCGCCGCGAGTTCACCGCGAACGTTTCGCATGAGCTCAAAACGCCGCTGACTTCTATTTCGGGTTATGCGGAGATTATGAAGGACGGGCTTGTCAAGAGTGCCGATGTGCCGCGCTTTTCGAACAACATTTATACCGAAGCACAGCGGCTTATCACGCTTGTTGAGGATATTTTGAAGCTTTCAAAGCTCGACGAAAATGCGGTAGAGCTGGGCCGCGCCGATACAGACCTTTACGCCGTTGCGCAGGAGGTGGCCTGCCGTCTGAAAATCCCGGCGCAGCAGAACAGTATTGTCATCTCGGTGCAGGGCAGCTCGGCGTTCGTCACCGGCGTGCCGTACATTTTAGACGAGATGCTGTATAACCTTGCGGATAACGCTGTAAAGTACAACCGTCCCGGCGGCCGCGTGGTGATCACCACCGGCACGGAAGGCGGCCACGCATATATGCAGGTCAGCGATACGGGCATTGGCATTCCGGCGGCTGACCGCGAGCGCGTGTTCGAGCGCTTCTACCGTGTGGATAAGAGCCGCTCCAAGCAGATTGGCGGCACGGGACTTGGGCTTTCCATTGTAAAGCACGGCGCCATGTTCCACCATGCGCGCGTGTCGCTCGAAAGCGAGCCGAACAAGGGCACCACGGTGCGCGTCACGTTCTAAAATAACGATTAAATGCGGTACGGAAGCGAGCTTTCTGCGCCGCATTTTTATTTTTGACATTTTGCGCGGTTGTGCTATAATACGAGCAGAGCAGCAAAGCCGAAATTCGGGAGGACAGTATGGTTGAATTTTTGAAAGAGGCGGCACGTGTGGTGCCGTCTAAACGACAGCTTGATTGGTTTGAGATGGAACGCTATGCGTTTGTGCATTACGGTGTGAACACCTACACGGACCGCGAATGGGGCGAGGGCACAGAGGACGAGAAGATTTTTAACCCCACCGCGCTCGATTGCGACCAGTGGGTGGAAGCGGTGAAGTCTGCGGGCCTCAAGGGACTCATCCTCACGGCGAAGCACCATGACGGCTTCTGCCTGTGGCCGAGCAAATACACGGAGCACAGCGTGAAAAACAGCCCTTATAAGGGGGACGTCGTGCGTGAAGCCGCAGAAGCCTGCAAGCGCGGCGGCATCAAGTTCGGCTTTTATCTTTCTCCGTGGGACCGCAACTCAAAATATTATGGCACGCCGGAATATAACGATTACTTCTGCAATCAGCTGACGGAGCTTTTGACCGGCTACGGCGATATTTTCTGCGTGTGGTTCGATAACGCCTGCGGCGAGGGCGAAAACGGCAAAAAGCAGGAATATGACTTCCCGCGTTACTTTGAGCTCATCCGCAAGTATCAGCCGAACGCCGTTATTTTCAATGATTTCGGCCCGGATACCCGGTGGTGCGGCAACGAGGCCGGAGAGGCGCGCCATGCCGAATGGGCCGTTGTGCCGAGCGAGCTGTGCTTTTACAGCGAGGTGCAGACCGGCGCGGGTCCGATGGCAGAAGACGGCTCTTTGAGCTACATGTACAACACGAACCGCGAGATTGGCACCATGCCGAACATCCTCTACTCGAAGGGGCTTGTTTTCGCACCGGCGGAGATCGACATGTCCATTCGTCCGGGCTGGTTCTGGCACGAAAACGAGGAACCGCATTCGCTTGAGAGACTGTACAATACCTACCTGCGTTCCTGCGGCGCAAACGCCTGCCTGAACCTTAACGTACCGCCGACGCGCGAGGGCAAGTTCGATGAACGCGACGTGAAGCGCTTGAAGGAGCTCGGCGACCTCATCCGCGAGACGACCGAAAACCGCATTCCGTGCACGGTGGAGCGCATCGGCGGCACGCCCACGCAGCCCGTGTATGAGCTGAAGACCGAGGGGCCGGTGGAGATCGGCTGCGTTGTGCTGCGCGAGGATCTCACGCACGGTCAGCGCGTGGAGGGCTTCCGCATTCTCGGCATCGACGAAGAAAACAAGGCGGATTACGCGTTATTCGAGGGCACGTGCATCGGCAATAAGCACATCTGCGAGCTGGAAGATCCGTTCGCCGTGCAGAACCCGCTGACGGGCCACACGAACAAAAAGCTTTCCGGCGTGCGCGTACAGATTACCGCTGCGCGCGACGAGGTCTTTATGCGCGAAATTTACATCACGAAAGGGAAAAGCGTATGCGAGCAGAAATAAAGCTGACGGACGTGAAGGACATTCGCGATTTACACGAGTATATCAACGCGGAGCTGCGTCTGCGCCGCGTTGCACCGACGTTGGAAGCTTTGCAGGCGGCACTGGAAATGCCGAAAACGGAAGCGGAAATTGAGTTTACGGACTACGGCAAAATTTCCGGTGCACTTTTAGATTATGTAAACAAAATGATTGAGATGATCGTGATTGTCGGAGAGAAGAACCCGAACGTACAGGTCATGATCACAATGTGAAAACAGAATACCGATAAAGCTCAGAGCTGTGCGGAAAACGGAAAAATCGCACCCCGTTTTCCTGCATGGCTCTTCTTTTTTTGACAAAAAGACGCATAAATATATTTATTTTTACTAATTATAATTGAATTTTACAAAATATATTTGGTTGACAATACCAAAAATTCTGTTATGATTATAACCGAAGCCACGAAGCAGAAAGGCAGGGATAAGCATGGAGCGGGCGGAAAAAGCGAAAAGCCCGGAAATGGAAACGGCAGGGCTGCCGCCGAATGACAGGAAAAGATTTTATGTAAACGGCAGGCACCTGCTGCGGGAGATCGCCGGGCTGTACGTGCTGATCCCTGCCGGGGAGACGGACGCGCCACAGAACCGCATCACCGCGCTGAACGAAACGGGACGGTTTTTGTGGATGCAGTTTCAGCACCCGTGCACGGTGGCAGAAGCCGCGGCTGCGGCAGAGGCGCAGTACACCGGGCAGCCGGCAGAAATGCTGCGCGGCATAGAAAACTTTGTACGGGCGGGGCTGCGCGCAGGGCTGCTGCGCGAGGCTTCCGCTGCGGAAAAAACGGAAGGAAAGGCGGTATAAAATGAAAAAAGCATGGAGCGCTCCAATGCTGCAAACGGAGGTGTTTGAGGCAAACGAGTACATCGCCGCGTGCTACACGGGCGTGTGCGATATTTCGGGAGAGGTGTTTTTGGACTCGAACGGCAATGGTGTGTATGACCGTGGCATTGACAGCAGAAAGTACTATAACGAGGCGTGCGGACAGCAGTATTCCATCACCGGGCAGGATTCCGTGATGCCGGCGAAGAACGCATTCGTCGTGGACTGGTTCGGAAATGCGACACCTGTATGGAACTTTGACGATTACCATGTCACCACAACGCTGACGCAGAATGAGCGGCCGAACCACTCGTGATGCACCCGGAGAAAGACACAGCGGAAGCGTTTTTACTGCGCCGCGCCGCCAAAACGGGCGTGCCCATCACCGGCAGTTTTGAGCTGACCCCACGTTGTAACTTAAACTGCAAAATGTGTTATGTACGCATGAACAGGACAGAGCAGGAGAAAATCAGCCGCCTGCAAACGGCGGAGGAGTGGACAGCGCTTGCGGAAAAGCTACGCGACGCAGGCACGCTGTTTTTGCTGCTCACGGGCGGCGAGCCGCTTTTGTATCCCGCGTTTCGCGCGGTGTATCTCGCGGTGCGAAAGCGCGGTATGATCGTTACGGTGAACACGAACGGCACGCTTTTGAATGAAGACTGGGCGGCGTTTTTTGCGAAAAATCCGCCGCGCCGCATGAACGTTACGCTGTACGGCGCAAGCGGAGAGACCTACAAATCACTGTGCGGTGACGAGACCGGGTACGCAAAAGCGATGCGCGGCATTCAGCTTTTGCAGGCGCACGGCGTGCCGGTGAAGGTCGGTGTCAGCGTGGTCAGGCAAAACCGGCATGACCTTGAAACGTTATTTCAAATCACAAAGGAACAAGATTTAGAGTTGGAGCCGGACACCTATATGATGTCCACAGAAAGCGGACAGCATGAAGCGCGGCTCTCGCCGGAGGAAGCCGCGGCCGCAAGCCTTGCCGCAACGAAAATAAAGCTTGGCACAGTCAGTTTTCACGAATATGCGCAACGCACGGTACAGGCGCTGGAAAGCGCTGTTCCGGAAACGGAAGCCGGCATGCGCTGCCTTGCAGGGCGGTGTTCGTTTGCCGTCGGCTGGCGCGGCGATTTGCGCCCGTGCGTGATGCTCGGGGCGCTTTCCGTGCCGATCGAACACAACGACGTGCAGGCCGCTTGGCGTGCGGTGTGGGAGAAATCTGCGGCGCTTAAACAGAATGAAGCGTGCGTCGTGTGCAAGCTGCGTCCGCTGTGCCGCGCGTGTCCGGCATCGTCTTTGCGCGAGGGCGGCGCGTTCGGCACGGTGCCGCCTTATGTATGCGCCTACACAAAAGCGCTCTACCGCCTGCTGTGCGCGGAAAGCACAGCGCCCGAAATTTTGAAGAAAGGAGAGACTGTACCCCATGCACAGGCTCTTTAAGTTGGGCGGTTTCTGCTTTGCGGCAGATCACCCCGATACACTCGTTTTTCCACCGAATTTTCTGCGTTTTGAAACGAAAGACGTGCAGCCTGCGTATTTCTACACGCTGCGCTTTGTAAAGAGCATCCCGAACCCCGTCGGCGTGTGCACAGCCGTACGGGAAGACCTCATCGTGTATCGCGACGGCGAAAAGGAATCGCGGCTTTTGGGTATACAGGGCATGCTTGGCTTTTACGCATTGTATCGCGAGCTGGACGACACGCACGCCGAGGTGATGATCGCCGAAGACTGCCGCGGCTGCCTTGTGTTTGACCCGGTATTCGCGTCGCTTTTCGCGCTTGAGCGCCGCATGCTGCAAAAGGACAGCTTTATTCTGCACAGCGCCTACATACGCCACCGCGGACGGGCTATTCTGTTTTCGGCACCGTCCGGCACGGGGAAGAGCACGCAGGCCTCGCTCTGGGCGCAATACGCCGGGGCGGAGATCATCAACGGCGACCGCGCTTTATTGCAGAAGGTGCAGGATTGCTGGATGGCGCGCGGTTGGCCGGTCTGCGGCACGTCGGGCATCTGCCAAAATGCGGATGCGCGGCTGAGTGCCGTCGTTTTGCTGCGGCAGGCGAAAAAGAACGCCGTGCGCAGGCTCTCGCGCGGGGAGGCATTTTTGCGGCTTTACGGACAGGTGACGGTGAACCGCTGGGATCAGGCGGAATCTGCGCGTGTGCTCGATGCCGTGGAAGCACTGCTGCGCCGCGTACCGGCGTTTTTGCTGGATTGTACCATATCGGAAGAAGCGGTCGACTGCCTGTATGAGGCGCTGTACCCCGCGACCGTGGCGGAGACCGTCCGCCTGCGCGCATGCTTATAGATGCTGCGGGGCTGCGCGCGTACATCGGCGCGATCCTTTCCGAAACGGAAGCGGGCGGCGTGATGGAAATGCCGGTGTTCGGCAGCAGTATGGCACCGTTTCTCATCCACGGGCGGGACGCCGTGCGGCTTGTAAAATGCACGCACCCGCCAAAGCGCGGGGAGATCGTGCTGTTTCGGCGGTTAGACGGGCAGTATGTTCTGCACCGCGTTTGGCGCGTGACGAAAAGCGGGTGGTATCTCCTTGGCGACAGCCAGACCGACCCCGAGGGCCCCGTGCACGGCGAGCAAATTTGCTGCCTTGTCCTTGCCGTGCGCCGCAAGGGTAAGTGGTACGGCCGAAACAGTGCGCTGTGGCGGTTTTTCAAAACCGTATGGCTCGTTTTAACACCGGTAAGGCCGCTTTTTATCGCGATGCTTGCGCGCCGCCATGCCCGAAAAGAAAAGGTGCCAAATGGAGCGTAAAGAAAACAAAGTGCGCTTTTGCGCGCTCAGTGAGGTTTTGGCGGACTGGAAATGGCTGCTCACGTACAGCCGCCGCTGCAAGAAAATGATCGCGCTGTATATCGCGCTCGGCGTGCTCGGTACCACGGTCGGCCTATTCGGCAGCGTGGCGGGCAAGTACCTCATCGACATCGTCACGGGGTACGATACTGCCCGTCTGCCGCTTTTGGTTTTCGCGGCTATTGGCAGCACGGCGGTCTCCATCGCGTTCGACTGCGTGGTGAGCCGCGTGCTGAAAAAGCTGGAGATTGACCTCAATAACAACGTGCGCGCCGATGTGTTCGACCGCATTTTAGACGCGGACTGGCAGGCGCTGCACGCGTTTTCCTGCGGCGACATTTTAAACCGCTTTGAAACGGATACGGGCGCTGTGGGCGGCGGGGCAGTGAGCTGGCTGCCGCAAATTTTGGTGACGGCTTACAGGCTGTGCGCGGTGTTTTTCCTCATCTGGATTTACAGCCCCGTGATGGCGCTCATCGCGCTTGGCGGCGCGCCGGTGGTGTTGCTGCTGTCTGCCGCCGTGCTCAAAAAGCGGCGGGCATTTGAAAATAAGCTGCGCCGCCTCGGCAGCGAAATGACCGCGTTTGAAGCGGAGACGTTTTACACGGTCGATACGGTGAAATCGCTCGGCACAATGCAAAGCCAAAGCCGAAAGCTAAAGGAAAAACAGGAAGCGCTGCGCACATGCAGTTTGCAATACAACATGTTTTCCGTGCGCGTGAATGCGCTTTTGCGGGTTGCGGGGGCGTTCACGCAGTTTACCGCCATGGGCTACGGGCTGTATTTATTGTGGACGCGTGCCATTACATTCGGTACGCTGACACTTTTTTTGCAGCAGCGCAGCAGCCTGACAAGTGCGTTTGAAAGTGCCGCAGGGCTTATCCCAAAGTTTTTGAGCACGGCGATCTCTGCACACCGTGTGCGTGAGCTTTGCGAGCTGCCGAAGGAGCGCCACAGTAAAACGGCACTGCCGCAGGGCGCACTGATGGTAGAGCTCAAAAATGTGACAGCCGCATACCGAAACGGCGAAGCAGTGCTGAAAAACGTATCGTTTGCGGCAGGGCCGGGGGAGATTGCCGTGCTTGTTGGCACATCCGGCGCGGGGAAAACGACGCTGGTGCGTGTTTTGCTCGGACTCGTTTACCCGGAAAGCGGACGTGCTGTGCTGCGCGGGAAGAATGGATGCGAAACCGCCATCAGCGCCGAGACGCGCTGTGCGTTTTCGTATGTACCGCAGGGCAGCACGCTGTTTTCCGGCACGATTGCGGAGAACCTGCGCATGGCAAAAGAGAACGCCACGGAGGAGGAAATGACAGCGGCGCTCAAAACCGCCTGCGCATGGGCGTTTGTGTCATCGCTGCCAAACGGCGTGAACACGAAGATCGCGGAGCACGGCGGCGGGCTTTCTGAGGGACAGGCGCAGCGCATCGCCATCGCCCGCGCGGTGCTGCGCGGCGCGCCGATCCTGCTCCTTGACGAAGCGACCTCGGCGCTTGATGAAAAGACCGAAGCGCAGGTTTTGAAAAATCTTTTAACCGCGCTGCCGGACACCGCGTGCATTTTGACGACGCACCGCCCGGGCGCGCTGAAATACTGCACGCGCCTGTACAAAGCGGAAAACGGCGCGCTGACGTGCATAGAAGTGAACAAACCCGCCTGAAAGACGTTTTAAATGCGTTTTTCGGCGGGTTTTGTTTATGACTTTGGGCGGGATTTTGCCGAACGCGCAGTCTTTTCCGCGCGTGGGTGAAAATGCTTGGTCATTTTGAATATTGCCGTTTTGGTTGTAATTCCTTATAATAATGTGCGTATTTGAAAAGAGAAGGGGAAACGGACATGAATAAGGACTTAACGACCGGCAAGCCGGCGAGCGTTTTGCTGCGATTCACGCTGCCGATGCTTTTGAGTGTGGCGTTCCAGCAGCTTTACAATATCGCAGACAGCGTCATCGCGGGCAAATTTGCGGGTGAAGACGCGTTGGCGGCGGTGGGCGCTTCGTACCCCGTGACGATGATCTTCATGGCGGTCGCGTTCGGCATGAACATCGGTATTTCGGTCGTCATCTCGCAGCTTTTCGGCGCGAAGGATTTTAAAGAAATGAAAACGGCGGCGTATACGGGTTTTATTTCTGTTGCGGTGCTTGGCGTGGTGCTCACAGTCGTCGGCACGGTGCTGTGCGAGCCAATCTTACGCATGCTCGGCACGCCGGAGAACATCATGGAAGATACGGCGCTGTACCTTGCTATTTACATTTGGGGGCTTTTGTTCCTTTTTATCTACAACATTTCTTCCGGCGTGTTCACGTCGCTCGGCGACAGCAAAACGCCGCTGTGGTTTTTGATCGCGTCGTCCGTCGGCAACATCGTGCTCGACGCCGTGTTCGTCATCGTATTCCACTGGGGCGTCGGCGGTGTTGCGTGGGCGACGTTCCTCGCGCAGGGCGTGGCTTCCGCGTGTGCGTTCTGGGCGGTCTTGCACCGCTTAAAGTCCGTTGAGACAAAAGAAAAGCCTGCACTGTTTTCCGGTGCGATGCTGCGCCGCATTTCGATCGTAGCCATTCCGAGCATTTTGCAGCAAAGCTTCGTTTCGGTCGGCAATTTGTGCATTCAGGGACTTGTCAACGGTTTCGGCTCCTCCGCCATCGCGGGCTATTCCGCAGGCGTAAAGCTCAATACGTTCGCCATCACGTCGCTGACGGCGCTCAGCAACTCGGTTTCGAGCTTTACGGGGCAGAACATCGGCGCGGGCAAAATGGAACGCGTGCGCAGCGGCTTCAAAGCAGGGCTTGTGATGTCGCTTGCCGTGGCGCTCGTCTTTATGGGCGCGTATGTGTTCCGCGGCGAAAACCTCCTGCTGCTCTTTATGAACAGCACCTCGGCGGAGGCCATCGAGATCGGCAAAAAATTTCTGCTTATTGTCTCGCTGTGCTACCTGTTCCTCGCATTAAAGCTTGCCGCGGACGGCGTGCTGCGCGGTGCGGGCGCAATGGTATATTTTATGATTACCACGTTCTTAGACCTCATTCTGCGCGTTGTTCTGGCGTTTATTCTGGTGCACCCGTTCGGCATCACGGGCATCTGGCTTTCGTGGCCGTTCGGCTGGGTGATTTCCAGCACATTGTCGCTCGCGTTTTACCTTTTTGGCGTGTGGAATCCGCTGAAAAAGAAAGCATAAACGGCAAAAAGCCTTACACCAAGCTCAAAAAAAGAGCAAGGCGTAAGGCTTTTGTTATTTCATTGCATTTCGGCTCGCTTATGCGTGACCCGTCACGCGCAGATAATCCGCATAGTTGCCGTCGAAAACGTTAATCTTCCGGTTTTCGAGCACGGCTTTCTTCGCCCGCAAGCAGCTTTAAAATTGTCGATTTACTTCACCGGTATAGCGCACAAAAACGGACTTTTCAAGAAGATTTTATGCGCTGCATGGGTAAGCGGAGTTTAAGTTGATTTTTGGCGGCAAATCCGCTATAATAGTATAAGATAACAGGTACCTTAGGCGTGCTTTGTGTGGGACGCCGAAAACAAAGGAGCAAAAGCCGCTAAAACAGCATGAAAAGGCTTTTGCAGCCGTCTTAACTTTAGGGAGGAAGATCACGATGCCGGAAGTTTACACCATACCGCTTTCCAAGATCATTCACGAGTTACAGCTTGAGACCGCTTTTCTGCCGAAGAGCGCCGATGATATTTTGATTCAATCGAGAGACGTTGTTCGCCCCGGCATGGAGCTGAACGGCTACCACGAATATTTTGACCCGAATCGCATCGCCGTTTTAGGCCGTGCGGAAATGTACATGCTGGAGAGCTTAAAGCCGGAGCGCCGCGCTATGGCGCTGGACAGCTACCTGTCCCTGAAGCCGCCGGCAGTGATTGTTGCCCGCGGTATTGACCCCGGCAAAGACTTCATGGAGATTGCCGAAACGTACCATGTGCCGGTGCTGCGCACGACGGAGTCGACCTCAAATGTTGTCGCGTCGCTCGTTGCGTATTTGAACGTCGAGCTTGCGCCGCGCATCACACGCCACGGCGTTTTGGTGGAGGTTTACGGCGAAGGTATTCTGCTTGTCGGCGACAGCGGCGTCGGCAAGAGCGAGACGGCCATCGAGCTTATCAAGCGCGGCCACCGTCTCATCGCGGACGATGCGGTGGAAATTCGCCGCGTATCCAGCAAATCGCTCGTCGGTCAGTCCCCGGAGAACATCCGCCACTTCATCGAGCTGCGCGGCATCGGCATCATCAACGCCCGTCGCATTTTCGGTATGGGCGCCGTTAAGCTGCAGGAGAAAATCGACATGTGCATCAATCTGGAGATCTGGGATGCGACGAAGGTCTACGACCGCATGGGCATGGACAGCGAATACACGGAGATTCTCGGCATCAAGGTGCCGGTGATGACGATCCCGGTAAAGCCCGGTCGTAACCTTGCCATCATCATTGAAGTTGCGGCGATGAACAACCGCCAGAAGAAAATGGGCTACAACGCCGCCTACGAGCTGCTCTCCGCGCTCGGCATGGATGCTTCCATGATGCCGCACGAGGAGATTAAGAGAGATTTGGATATTTAACAGCATGATTTTAGTATAAAAGCTGTCCTAAGAACCTGTAAACTTCCTGAAGAAAGTTTCATCAAAGACTTTTAACCGCGTTTAAGGTTAGCTGAAAGTGAGAAAATATCATCATGTATAACATCATTGCAGATTTGCATACACATTCGCTGGCGTCTACGCATGCGTACAGCACCATTCGCGAAATGGTCGATTCCGCTGCGGAAAAGGGCCTCAAAGCCATTGCCATCACCGACCACGCCCGCACCATGCCCGGTGCGCCCGGCCCGTGGTTCTTTAATTCCATGCATGAACTGCCGCTTTTATACCGCGGCATTCTGCTCATTGCGGGCATGGAGGCGAATGTCATCGATTTGAACGGCACGCTCGACATCAATGAGACCGAACGCCGCGACGTCAACTGGCTTGTGGCGTCCATTCACAACCTCGGGCTGCCGGGGCTTGAGAATCCCACGGTCGAAAAATGCACGCAGCTTTGGCTCAACATTGCACACGATCCGAAGGTGAATGTCATCGGCCACAGCGGCAGTCCGGAGTTCCGCTACGATTATGAAACGGTCATTCCGGAGTTCGGTCGGAACCACAAGCTTGTGGAGATTAACTCGCATTCCTTTGAGGTGCGCAAGGCGAATATCCCGAACTGCCGCGAGATTGCGCTGTGCTGCAAAAAGCACCGTGTGCCGGTTATCGTCAGCTCGGACGCGCATTTTGAAACGCAGGTGAAGGATCACACTGCGGCGCTCGAGATGCTGCGCGAGATTGCGTTTCCGGAGGAGCTGATTCTCAATGCGAACACGAACCGCCTCATCGAGTATCTGCGCGCACACACGAACATCCTTGAAAACCGCAAGGATGCCGATGCTATTTTAAGGAGCTTTGAGAATGTCTGATTACCGTAAATTTGACGCCGCACTACAAAGTGCCGGCGTATGCTATAAGACCGATGAGCCCATGTCCGCCCACACGTCGTTTAAGATCGGCGGCCCGGCGGATCGGTTTGTCGAAGTGAAGACCGTCTCTGAATTGCAGGCGGTTTTAAATGCTGTAAGCGACGGGAATGTCCCGTATTTCATCCTCGGCAATGGTTCCAATCTGCTTGTGCCGGACGAGGGCTTGCGCGGCGCGGTGCTGACGCTGCAGGGCGATTTTAAGAAAGTGCAGAGCCTTGCGAGCGGTCATGTTTTGTGCGGCGCGGGTGCATCGCTTGCGACGGTATGCAGCTTTGCACGTGGGCAGGGGCTTACGGGCCTTGAATTTGCGTGGGGCATTCCGGGGCAGCTCGGCGGCGCAGTGTACATGAACGCCGGCGCCTACGGCGGCGAGATGAAGCAGGTCGTCGAACGCGTCCATTTCCTTGAAGCGGACGGCACGCCCGGCGTAATGAGCGGGGAAGACCTCGCGTTCGGTTACCGCAAAAGCGCCTTTATGGGCACGAAGCGCATCATCACAAGCGCGGAGCTGCGCCTTGAAAGCGGTGCGGAAGCAGAGATCACCGCGAAAATGGAAGGTTTCATGCGCCGTCGCCGCGAAAAGCAGCCGCTCGAGCTGCCGAGCGCAGGCAGCGTATTCAAGCGCCCGGAGGGCTATTTTGCCGGTACGCTCATTGAACAGTGCGGCCTGAAGGGCTTTGCCGTGGGCGGCGCGTGCGTCAGCGAAAAGCATGCAGGCTTCATTGTGAACAAAGGCGGTGCGACGTGTGCCGATGTGGAAGCGCTCATCCGCGCCATTCAGGATACAGTTTTTCAGGCGACCGGCGTGGAGCTGGAGCCGGAAATTCGCCGCATTTCGCTCAGCGAGTAAAATTTGTGGGATTTACGGTGGCATTTGGCTGCCGAAAAGGTGGTTTTTAAAATGGAATTTGTGATCTTGACCGGCTTATCCGGCGCGGGCAAAACGCGCGCCATGCACGCCATGGAGGATATCGGCTTTTATTGTGTCGATAATCTGCCCCCGGCGCTCATTCCGGTCTTTTACGATCTTTGCGATAAATCCGAGGGTATTCAGCGCCGCGTGGCGGTCGTCACGGATACCCGCGGCGGCGAGCTTTTTAAGTCGTTTTTCAGCGCGCTCGAAACACTGAAGGCGCAGAACGAGCCGTATAAAATTTTGTTTATGGATGCGTCCGAGCCCGTGCTTGTCAACCGCTTTCAGGAGACGCGCCGCAAGCACCCGCTTTCCGAAGCGATGCAGGGCTCTTTGGAACAGGCCGTGCGTCTGGAGCGCGAGATGCTGCGCCCGGTCAAAGAGGTCTCCGATTACGTCATCGATACGTCGAACATTCCGGCGGCGGGACTGAAAGCGCGCATTTCCGACCTGTTTTTGCAGAACGACAACGACGCCATTACGGTGCATTGCATCAGCTTCGGCTTTAAATACGGTCTGCCGCTCGAATCCGACCTTGTGTTTGACGTGCGCTGCCTGCCGAACCCGTTCTACGTGGAGGAGCTGCGTGAACATACCGGCCTTGAAGCGCCCGTGCGCGACTACGTAATGAACTGCAAGGAAACCGAGGGCTTTAAAACCCGCTTTACGGACATGATCGATTACATGCTGCCGCTCTACATTCAGGAGGGCAAAAGCCAGCTTGTCATCGCGGTCGGATGCACCGGCGGGCATCACCGCTCCGTGGCGCTTGCGCAGTATATGCACGATCACCTTGTCGCAAACGGCGTTCACGCCACGGTCTCGCACCGGGATATCACGAAACAATAAAGCGGGAGGGAGCCGTTTTCATGTCATTTGCTGCGGATTGCAAGCAAGAGCTGTGTATGATTGAAAATAAGCGCGCGTGCTGTTTGAAAGCGGAATGCTACGGCCTTCTGCTTTTTTCAAAGTGTTTTTCCGCGCGGGAATCGCAGATGGTATGCGAAAATGCCGCCGTTGCACGCCGTGTGGCGGAGGCTGGCGCCGCTTCGGCCGGGGGATACGCCCCCGTGGAAAAC
>OGQV01000757.1_pt1 | contig 27946 bp, 21 predicted proteins | sample 1553311 | NCBI WGS metagenome assembly OGQV01 (sample SAMEA2579976, study PRJEB22360) | human gut metagenome
GAGCATAACCTTGCCAAGGTTAGGGTCGCGAGTTCGAGTCTCGTTTTCCGCTCAATTCTCATAATAATCTAAGAAATTAATAATTAAAGAGCCCTGTAAACAGTAAGTTACAGGGCTTTTTAATTTTTGTATTTTGTTATTCTTTCTTTTCGAGTGAGAATCCTAACATCATGCCATCGTAGCTGTTTGCCAGGGAGCTGATGGTTTTTAATGTTGCATTGCTACTTTTGCTGGAAAGGAAAGTAATAAGCTTTAATAGTTTATCAGATTCGAACAGCAAATCCATATTGCTTGATGTGCAATTGACTTTGGCATTCATATTTATCAGTTTAACGAACTTCATGACTACATGTTTTTCGGTAGCATCGTATGTATAGGTACCCTTCAAAGTTTTGGCTCCCAATTTGACGTTGAATGTACTGTCGGCCGCAAAGGTAAAGCTCATTTGTCCGGGTTTGAAGCCTACTTTACTTAATTGTTCGTTGAGTTTGGCTTCGGCCGTAGTAGCGGCTACTGCACCACCGGCTTTCATTAACAAATTATCTGATTCAAACTCAATGGCAGAACCAGTATAAGACCATGTTCCTGTCATATCAACGGTATTTTTACCAGTAACGGCACTAACTACCTTTTCTACGTTTTCTTTATTGAATAAATCTTTTAGCGACTGTGCCTGGCTATTGGCAGACACCAGAAGCAAAGTGACAATAAATGCCACTGAAAATCCACTCTTTTTCATATAACTATTACTTTATTTGGTATTCAATTCCTTATTAATACTCTCTATATAATCTAATAACTCTTTTTTGCCCATTCTGTTCTCAGAAGAGGTCATAAAATATGGGGGAAGTTCTTCCCATTGCTCTTTTAGTTTTTTCAGATATTGTTGGATATTGCTGTTCAATCTGCCTCCTTTCAGTTTGTCACCTTTGGTGAAGACGATGGAGAAGGGGATTCCATGTTCGCCCAACCATCCCATGAATTCGATATCGATGACTTGTGGATCGAGACGTGAGTCAATAAGCACAAAGAGGTTCGTCATTTGTTCACGTTCCAGAATATAATCTTCAATGATACGCTGTATCTGTGATTTTCCTTTTTGTCCGCGTCTGGCGTAGCCGTAACCGGGTAGATCAACTATATACCAGCTTTTATTAATAAGGAAGTGGTTAATAAGCATTGTTTTTCCCGGAGTGGCAGAAGTCATGGCAAGTCCTTTACGTCCTGTCAACATATTGATGAGGCTGGATTTTCCAACGTTGGAACGTCCGATAAAGGCATATTCGGGAAGTATTCCTGGGGGGCATTTTTTAACGTCTGTGTTACTAATGACGAACTCGGCGCTTGTAATATCCATTTTTATTGTCAAATTTAGAAAGTTTTTTATTCATTTTTCGTGTGGAGAATGCTTTTTTGAAACCCTCCCAACGTTTTAAAAATATGATGGCGTTTTAAAACCTTACCTTGTATATTCTTAAAAACGTTATGCCCCTTCCAAGAGCTGTTATGAACAGTGGTACGTAAATATTTACACTCCTTACAGGCAGCTTTTCTTTATTTATGCGTGCAAAGGTAACACTTATTTCAAAATTTCGTGTTCAGAATGCAGAATTCTGATTATCTTTTGAGAAGATAAGCTGTATTTCGGCAGAACTTTTTCATGCTTGCATGAAAGTTCTGCCCCCAATTTGCATTATCTTTGTTGCCAATAGTTGATTTTTAAATATGAATGGACAATTTTCCTCGATATTATTAGAGAAGGCGGTGAGTGAATTTGCCAAGCTGCCCGGAGTTGGACGAAAGACGGCTATGCGCCTGGTGTTGCATCTTTTGCGACAGGATACGGCGGTAGTGGAGGCTTTTGGTAACGCCATTGTTACGCTGAAGCACGAAGTGAAATATTGTAAAGTCTGCCACAATATATCGGATACGGAAACTTGCCGTATCTGTGCTAACCCACAGCGGGATGGTTCTACTGTGTGCGTTGTTGAAAATATCCGTGATGTTATGGCAGTGGAAGCTACGCAGCAATTCCGTGGGCTTTACCATGTGTTGGGTGGTGTTATTTCACCGATGGATGGAGTGGGGCCAGGCGATTTACAAATAGAAAGTCTTGTGCAGCGTGTATCTGCAGGTGGAATAAAGGAAGTTATCCTGGCACTTAGTACTACAATGGAGGGTGATACAACCAATTTTTATATTTACCGTAAATTGGAGAAATTGGGTGTGAAGTTGAGTGTCATAGCTCGTGGTATTTCTGTTGGTGACGAACTGGAATATGCAGATGAGGTGACATTGGGACGTAGTATTGTGAATCGAACACCTTTTTTCGGAACAAATTGAATTATTAGTTATTAAGTTATTAGCGCATGGAAGATCGGATAAAACACGTGGCGGCTCGTTTAAAAGTTATATTTGTCAGCTTTTGGTTGCTGCCGGTTCTGTTAATTGTAGTAGGTGAAACAGGTGGGGAATGGGTAGGCACGTATGCTGCTGATGTACGTGCTACTTATTTTGCTGAAACATTGGTTATTTTGCTGGTGGCTATCTGTGTGCCCGTATCCTTAAAATTATTTGCATGGATGCTTACGCGCAAAATCGATAAGGTTAGTTTGCCCGAAGCCTTGCATTTGTATTCTTTCTGGAGTAAAACTCGTATCGTACTTTTAATGTTACCGGTGTTGGCGGGCTTTGCCGTTTATTATCTCATGTTGAGTAATAAAGGAATTCTTTGTGCTTTTATTGCTCTAACGGCTTCCTTGTTTTGTCTACCCGGTGAAGGACGCTTGCGTAAGGAATTGCATATTAATAAAGAGGAGGAAGCATGAAACTTTCCGTTGTCATAGTCAATTATAATGTTAAGTATTACCTGGAGCAGTGTCTTTGTTCCTTATACAGGGCTATTGACAATCTTTCAGTTGAGATCCTGGTAGTGGATAATGCCTCTATGGACGATTCTGAAGCATATATCACTGAGCGCTTTCCGAATATTACCTATATCTATAATAGAGAAAATCTGGGCTTTGCCTGTGCCAATAACCAAGCAATTCGTGAGTCGAAAGGGGAGTATGTGCTACTGCTGAATCCTGACACTGTATTGTCGGAACAGACATTGGAAGAGGTAATACTTTTTATGGATGCTCATCCTGAAGCCGGGGCTGCCGGTGTGAAAATGATAACGCATGACGGACGCTTTTTGAGGGAATCTAAACGTGGATATCCTACTTTGGCGGCAACTTTTGGTAAATTGTCCGGTTTGGGACGATTGTTTCCGCACTCTAAAAGTTTGGGTGGTTATTATTGTACTGCTTTGGATATGGATGGCGTTCATCAGGTGGAAGTGCTGGCGGGTGCATTTATGTTGCTTCGTCGTTCAGCATTAGATAAAACCGGATTACTGGATGAAAATTTCTTCATGTATGGTGAGGATATTGACCTGTCTTGTCGGATAGAAGAAGCAGGATATCAAAATTATTATTTGCCTTATCCGATATTGCATTATAAGGGAGAAAGTACATCGAAGGATACTTATCGGCATGTGCGTGTATTTTGTGAGGCAATGGATATTTTCTTTTGTAAACATGGAGAACGTTATGGTGTTATAGGGCGTTGGCTGGTGCGTGCAGGTATTCATCTACAGATGTGCGTTCGCTTGTTTGTGCTTTTTGTTCAGCGTTTGTTTAGTTTTCCGGTAAAAGAGATGAAAACCTCTTTTCAGAGAGGAGAACGTTTTCCTCGTTTTCTCGTATTTGGTGAAGAAGCAACCATTCATAGCTTGCGCGTACTTTTAAAGCGTAATGGATTAAGTGAAAAGCATCACTTTGTTGTATCCAATGAAATGTCTGCTGTAGATGGCCATGGAAGTCCATTCATTTCACTGAAAGGTTTCACACATGTAGTATATGATTGTCGTGCCTTTTCTTTTTCAACTATTATTCGCTTGTTGTCCCATCATCGCAAAATGGGATTGAGCCTTGGTATTTATAACCCGGAGAGCCGTGTACTGGTGACTCCTGATAAATGTTACATCTGAATGAAGCACACCTATTTTATAAATGACCGTATTCGTCTTCGTGCTATGGAGCCGGAAGACCTGGAACTTATTTGTGAGATGGAAAATGATCCTCAACAGTGGGATATCAGTAACTTTACAGTACCCTATTCGCGCTATGTTATGAAGCAATACATGGAAAACTCACAGTGTGATATGTTTGCTGATAAGCAACTGCGTATGATGATTGTGCGTCTTGAAGACGGTCTAACAATTGGTACGATTGATATAACGGACTTTTCTCCTATGCACGCGCGTGGAGAAGTGGGTATCGTGATCAGGAAAGAGTTTCGTGGAGCAGGCTATGCAAAGGATGCATTAACATTGCTTTGCGAATATGCTTTTGATTTTCTGCGTATGCGACAATTATTTGTTCACATCGCTACAGATAATGAAGCAAGTATGCGCCTGTTTACTTCATGTGGCTTTGTTTCTTGCGGATTATTAAAAGACTGGCTATGTATTGAAGGATATTTCAAGGATGTTGCATTATTGCAGCGTATCCGGCATGATTAATTTAGTGTAGGAATTTGTGGAAAGCGTGACCATATTTCATACTTGCCTCCCAGCTGTCCCAATACATTTTTCCATAACTCTGCACTTCCTTTTTCATCCATAAGGGAGGAGATGCCTGTTGAGCCTATTAACCAGGTGTTTTCTTCTATTTCCTGGCATAATTGATCATGTTCCCAACCGGAATAGCCCAGGAAGAAACGTATCTTTCCGTCGATATCATTACCTTGCAAAATATAACGGCGGATGGCATCGAAGTCTCCATTCAGATAAACTCCTTTTCCTATTTGCAGCGAATCTTCCACGTCTTTCAGAGTGTGAAGATAAAACAATGTGTCAGTGCTTAATGGACCACCTTTGTAGATTGGTATATTGCTTATATCCTTAAATTCTTTCAATACATCATTTAGGCTTAAAGGAAGTGGTTTGTTGAGTACCAACCCCATTGTGCCATCTGTGGAGTGGTCTACCAACAAAATAACGGAACGTCCAAACATCTCATCATAGAGGAAAGGCTCAGATATCAACACTTTTCCACGTGAGGGTACCACATGGTTTGTTTCTATTTTAAATATGTCCGCATTAGTATCCATGCCCCTAATATACATACAAATCCTCGAAAAACAAATATTATTGTTCTTTTTTCACTGATAGATATTACTTATATGTTATATAACAGGTTTTAATTGAAAAAGAAATTGGTTACATTTGCAGATTGTTATTTCTTTATTGCAAATTATGAAACTTACTATCTATAGTTATATCTGTTTTTTATTTTTTAGTTATTTTTTCTTATACAGTAGTTCTTGTTATGCTTTTGTTGCAAACGACGTAGAAAGTCGTTTGATAGTAATCTCGGCGCAAAAAACTCTTACAGGATGTGTTGTAGATGAGGATGGTGTACCCTTGGCGGGTGCTACAGTGTTAGAAATAGGTACTTCAAACGGTATAGTTACTGATATGGAGGGGAAGTTTGAATTGGCTGTTGCGGACGATGCTATGTTGCGGTTCTCCTTTATGGGATATAAAACGCAGGAGCTCAGTGTGGGCGGAAAGACTTTTCTGAATATAACAATGGTAGAAGATGCTGTAGAACTGGATAAAATTGTTGTGACTGCATTAGGCATTGAGAAGAAAGAACACTCTCTTTCTTATGCCATGAGCCAGATAAAGAATGAAGAATTGACCAGAGTTAAAATGCCGAATTTAATAACATCATTGACAGGTAAAGCTGCTGGTGTGCAAATCAATCAGGTCTCATCAGGTTTGGGGGCTTCTGCGAAGGTAAGTATTCGTGGAATCCGTTCGGTGGCTGGTGAAAATCAACCTCTTTATGTAATTGACGGTGTTCCCATGCTGAACTCAAGTTCTGAGCAGGCTTTCAGTGCTATAGGAGGAACGGCTAATGCAGGGAATCGCGATGGTGGTGATGGTATCTCAAATTTAAATTCAGAAGATATTGAAAGTATAAGTATCCTGAAGGGCGCTCCTGCTGCTGCACTCTATGGAAGCCAGGCTGGTAATGGTGTGATTTTGATTACAACTAAGAAAGGTAAATCACAGGGACAGCGTAGTATTTCATTCTCTACCAGTCTGATGTTTGATAAAGCAGTTTCTTTGCCTGAGATGCAAAACCGTTATGGAGTCAGTGAAGTTATAGATAGTTGGGGTAAACGACAAAATCTGTCAAAATATGATAATCTGAAAGATTTCTTTTCCACAGGAATGACGTCTATCACTTCGGTCTCTTTGAGTCATGGCAACGAAAAATTACAAAATTATTTCTCGTATGCTAATACTACCGGTAAAGGAATTATTGATAAAAACCGTTTGTCGAAACATAATCTTACATTCAGAGAAACTTCTACTCTGTTTGACGAGAGACTGAAGTTGGATGGTAGTGTAAACCTGATGCGGCAGGTCACTAAGAATAAACCGACAGTGGGCGGATTTTATATGAATCCGTTAGTCGGTCTTTATCGCTTTCCTCGTGGGGAAGACATGACATATTACAAGGATAATTTCGAAATATATGATGAGAGTAGAAATTTGAATATACAAAACTGGCATACCTCTTATGATGACTTTGAACAAAATCCTTATTGGATTGTGAATCGTATACAAAGTAAAGAAGTTCGCTTGCATGCTATAGTATCCTTATCGGCAAGTTTCAAAGTGAATGATTGGTTAACAGCACAGGCTCGTGGTAATGTTGATTGTATCAATGACAAGCTTCGTCAAAAATTCTATGCTTCCACAGCTCCTGCTTTAGCAGGTACGAACGGACGTTACATAGAAATGGATTATCAGGATATCCAGTTTTATGGTGATCTGATGCTTATGATGAAGAAGCAATGGGGTGATTTCTCTGTGAACGGCGCGCTGGGTACGAGTATTAATGACAAAACCACCAATTCTACTCGTTATGACTCTAAGACTGCTTCATTATATTATGCCAATGTTTTCAATCTGGCAAATATAATAATGAATGGTTCTGCTGCCCTTGATCAGAAGATAGATGTCCGCCGCCAGCTACAATCCTTGTTTGCCACTGCGCAGGTGGGATACAAGGAAAGTGCTTATATTGATTTGAGTGCCCGTAATGACTGGGCATCCACTCTTTCACATACCAAACATGAGAAACGGGGATATCTTTATCCTTCTATCGGAACATCGCTGATCTTGAGTTGCTTGTTTACATTGCCGGAATGGGTGTCATACGCTAAGGTACGTGGAGCTTATAGTATGGTAGGTAATGATATTCCTCCATTCATGACATACCCTCTGTCTCATATAACTGCCGGTGGTGAGTATTTGGCAAATGATGCGGCTCCTTTTAAAGAAATGGAACCGGAAATGAATTATTCATGGGAGACCGGTGCTGAGGCACGTTTCTTGAATAGTCGTATTGGTTTTAATCTTACTTTTTATAAAACGAATACCCGCAATCAATTCTTCAAATTACCTACATTGGCGGGTGATAAGTATGCTTATCGGTATGTGAATGCTGGTAATATTCTGAATCGTGGATGGGAAGTTGCATTGGATGCAACGCCAGTGCTGACGAAAGATTTCATGTGGAGTACCACTCTTAATTTTGCGACAAATAAGAATAAGATTGTTGCTTTGCACGAAGAATTGAAGGAGTTTGTTTACGGGCCTACCAGTTTCTCTTCCAGTTATGCCATGAAGTTGGTGAAAGGTGGTTCTATCGGTGATATTTATGGAAAGGCTTTTGTTCGGGATGCTTCAGGTAATATTGTATATGAGACAGAAGGAAGTAATGCCGGATTACCTAAAATAGAAGGTGACGGGAATACGGTAAAGATAGGTAACTCTAATCCGAAGTTCCAAATGGGATGGAATCATACACTTTCTTATAAAGACATCTCGCTTTATTTCCTGGTAGATTGCCGTTATGGAGGGAAAGTGCTTTCACAAACGCAGGCAGATATGGACTTGTATGGTGTATCGGAAGTTACAGCGCAAGCTCGTGATGAAGGCTATGTAATGCTCGAAGGACATCAGATAGATAATGTAAAGGGATTTTATAAGATAGTTGGTGGACGTGCGGGAACAACGGAATATTATATGTATGATGCTACAAATATCCGGTTGAGAGAACTTTCGTTGTCATATCAGTTACCTGCCTCCTGGATGGAGAAATCTAAGGTTTTAAAGAAAGTACAACTGTCATTTATAGCCCGTAATTTGTTCTTCTTTTATAAGAAGGCTCCTTTTGATCCTGATTTGGTATTGTCTACCGGCAATGACAATCAAGGTATTGATGTGTATGGAATGCCTACGACGCGTAGTTGGGGCTTTTCATTGAAGTGTGAATTTTAATGGATGAGGAGAAAAGTGGAATGAAAAGATATAGTTGGATATTCGGGGGACTGCTATTATTAGCTTCGTGTACAGGTGACTTTAAAGACATTAATACGGATTTGTCCGGAGTAACGGATGAAGATTTGCAGATTGATTACAATGAACATGGTATTCGTTTAGGCATTATCCAGCAAGGTATTTACTTTAATTATGATTATGGAAAAGGTAAGAACTGGCCTTTTCAGTTGACACAGAATCTGAATGCCGATATGTTCAGTGGATATATGCATGATGGTAAACCGCTGAATGGAGGAAGTCATAATTCGGACTATAATTTGCAGGATGGCTGGAATAGTGCTATGTGGGGACATACTTATTCGTATATTCTTCCGCAGATATACCAATCGGAAAATGCAACTCGTGATAATCATTCTGGTTTTTTTGGAATAACAAAGATTCTGAAAGTTGAAGTAATGCACCGGGTCACGGATTATTATGGCCCTATTGTGTATACACATTTTGCCGATTCTGATGCAGGATATGCACCCGATACACAGGAAGCTGTTTACAAAGAATTCTTTTGTGAGTTAGATACGGCTGTAACAGTTCTTACCGATTATGTTGAGTCGAATCCGGAAGCTGCTGAGTTTTCCCGTTTTGATATATTGATGGATGGTAAATATATTTCGTGGATTAAGTTTGCCAATTCATTGAGAATGAGACTTGCTATGCGTATTGCATTGGCGGATAAGGAAAAGTCACGTTCAGAGTTTCTCAAAGCATTTAATAATGAATATGGAGTGTTGGAAACGGAAAATGAACTGGTAGCTGTCTCAACTCAGAGTGGATATACCAATCCGCTGGGTGAACTTAATCTGGTGTGGAATGAAACTTATATGAGTGCTCCCATGGAATCTATTATGAACGGTTACGAAGATCCCCGGAAAGCTGTTTATTTTGCTACTTGTCAGGATAAGACATATACGGGACAATATCGTGGTATCCGGCAGGGGACTTGTTTCTCTCATACTTCTTATCTTGGTTTATCTAAATTGCAAGCCACTCAAAAGACAGATGCTATTCTTATGACTGCTGCTGAGGTTTGGTTCTTGCGGGCAGAAGCTGCTTTACGGGACTGGACAAGTGAAAATGCCGGTACCTGTTACGAGAGAGGGGTTACTGCATCTTTGCGTCAACATGGTATATTGCAAACGGCAGATTATTTGAATAGTGATAAATTGGCTGCTGACTTTGTGGATACATATGATACTGAAAATAATATAAAAGCACGTTGTACAGTGTCTCCAAAGTGGATTGAAACAGCTGACCGGGATACAAAATTAGAAAAGATTATGACTCAAAAGTGGTTGGCGATGTTTCCAGAAGGATGTGAAGCTTGGGCGGAACAGCGTAGAACAGGATACCCACGTCTTTTCCCCGTACGCTTCAATCACAGTAAGGACGGTTGCGTCGATACGGAAATCATGATACGTCGGTTAAATTTTCCCGGAGGCTTACAAACGGAGAATCCAGAGCAGTATCGTGCATTAGTCAATGCTTTGGGTGGGGATGATAATGCCGGTACCCGTTTGTGGTGGGATACCGGCACTAACTGGTAAATTTATTTTTTCTATTTACTTATTTCACCGGATGGTTTTCTGCAAAGATTGCCATCCGTTCTTCTAATTGTGCGTATTGATGATCCTGAATGAAAGAAGTACAAGCGCGTAAACCTTCCTGGTGGCTACCTGTTGTAATCAGTGATATGGCACTGACACCATAATACATCAATTCTTTAGCAAGTTCCCCACTGGTCATACCCGGATAGCCAATGGTAAAGTAGAAACCATCGGCAACTGGATTACCCAAATCATTGTCATATACCAAATGGAAACCATGACGAAGGAAAATTTCTTTTAATTTGTGTGCACGTTCACCATATATCTTTACCTCATCAAGGAAGTTGTATTGCCCTTCGTTAGCAGCTTTCAACATGGCAGCAAGTGCGTATTGTGCAGAGTGGCTGGTACCTGAAGAAAGAGCATAAAGTACCCGATGAATGAATACTGTACCAAATGTGCCACCTCCGTATCGTTTGGTGAGTCCAGGGTAGGAGCGATGGTACAATTTGTTTGAGATGCAGCTTACTCCGATGCGTTGTCCGGCATAACTGAATGCTTTAGAGCCGGAAATAAGCAATACATAATTGTCTGTATAATGTGCCACTGATGGTTGGTAAGGCGGTTGGAATGGTTTGCTCAAATCCTGGCGGAAGTCCATTGCAAAGTAAGCCAGATCTTCCAGGACAATTACATCATACTTCGTGGCAAGTTCTCCGATAATACGCAGTTCTTCTTCCTTTAAACATATCCAACTGGGATTGTTAGGGTTTGAGTAAACAATAGCAGAAATATTGCCTTTCTCAAGATAACTTTCCAGCTTTTCTTTTAGTTTGTCACCACGGAAGTCATATACATCAAAGGTTTCAAACTTTTGTCCCATGACCACCAACTGTTGTTTTTGCACAGGAAATCCCGGGTCGATAAACAATATCGTATCTTTCTTTTCATCACATTGACTGCAAGTGAGGAATGAGGCGAAAGTGCCTTGCATAGAACCGGTAACTGGTACACACCCTTCGGGCTTTAAATCTACATTAATGAAAGCTTTGATAAAACGTGAAGCTTCTTCTTTCAGGGCAGGTAATCCGTTGATGTCGGGGTAGAGACTGGCAATTCCTCTTTGTAATGCTTCAATTTCAGCTTTTACACCTACTGTCGAAGGAGGCAGACCTGGTACACCCATTTCCATTTTTATGAATTCTATACCTGACTCAACTTCTGCTTTGGCAGCAATTGCTTTTACTTCGCGGATAGTAGCCTTTCCAAAGTCGGCAATTTGAAATGCTTCGATGGTTTCGTCTATCAACTTACGTTCAATAGGAGTATTTCTCATGATTTTTCTCGCTTTTGGTTCATTTTGATTTGTTATTCGATTTTTTTTTCGTCAGACAAAGGTAATATAAATATCTTATAATCAAGCTTAGTTTAAAAAAGATGAAAAATATTTCTTCCAAGCTATTGCAGGTTTCAAAGAAATGCCTACCTTTGCAACCGCAATCGAGAGAGATAGCAATTAAAAATGAAATTATGGTGCGTTAGTTCAGTTGGTTAGAATACATGCCTGTCACGCATGGGGTCACGGGTTCGAGTCCCGTACGCACCGCAAAGGTTAATTAAGAACCTATATTTAGCACTGATATTCAATATATTAGTGCTTTTTTTATGTTCTTACCTTTGCTACACTTTTAAATATAGTGTGTATAATGTGCGACCAACCATTAGTAACCCGTGCGACCAATCCCTGCGTAACATTCATGTATTCTAACCAACTGAACTGATGGATGTTATATATTGGTTACTTTTAAAATTTTGTACCTTACTATTCGTGTCTCCGACACATAATATTTAGCTTCAAATTTGAATTCATAAGAGCGTTTGATTTACTAACAATTAAATTAAATGGTTATGAATACGTTTGCAGTTTCTTTTTTGGTTAGACCTTCCAAAGCTAACAAAGCAGGTGAATCACCTATTGAATTAAGTTTGTGTATCAATACTGAAAGAACTTACATCAATCTTCCAAGAAAGGTTAAACCTTCCTTGTTCGATTGTAAGAAGCAGGTTATTAAAGGAAGAAGTGCAGAAGCAACCCAACTGAATGAGTTTCTAAGTTTGATGAAGTCAAAGGTATATGAAGCCCAAACTAAACTTATTGAAATGGATATTCCCGTTACATGTACCAATATGAAGGATATGATGAACGGTAAGATTGTAAAGAAGCAATATATGTTGTTGGAACTGTACAGGGAACACAATAAAGAATTCTTAGACCAAGTAGATAAGTTAGTGGTTAGAAAACCAACTTACATTAAACACCTGACAGCCTACAACCATTTGCAGGATTACATCAAACTGAAATGTAACGGACGTGCGGACGTGTTTTTATCTGAAGTTAATTCTTCTTTTGTAAATGGGTTCTTTACTTACCTGTTAACCAAAATGCAGAATAACAGCGCAATTGGCAATCTGAAGAAATTAAGAAAGATTACCAATTTGGCTTTGAATAACCGATACATCAATATCAACCCGTTTGTTGGGGTGAAGTATAAGTTGCAGGAAGTGGAAGTTGAACCTTTATCAGAACGTGAACTTGCAACCTTAATGAACAAGGAACTGACTATTGAACGGCTGCAAAGGGTTCGTGATGTATTTGTATTCAATTGTTTTACAGGTTTGGCTTATATAGATTGCAAGTTGCTCAAACAGGAATTTATTGTTGAGGATGAACAGGGTAATAAGTGGATTGATACCAAACGATTTAAAACGGGTATTAAATGCAAGATACCTTTGTTGCCTGTTGCTGAATACCTGTTGGAAAGATACAACTACAAGTTACCTGTAATAAGCAATCAAAAGATGAACGGGTATTTGAAAGAACTTGCTGATATATGTGGAATTAAGAAAGACCTTCATACACATGTGGCACGACACACAGCAGCAACTTTATTCTTAAATAATAATGTGGATTTGAATTCAGTATCAAAGATATTGGGACACACCAATATAAAAATGACACAGAGATACGCCAAATTGCTTGATACCACTGTTCTTAAACAAATGGATGTGTTGAAAATGAAATTTGCAGTTTAATTGCTAAAGGGTTGGAAGTTCCAACCCTTTTTTGTTTCCACTACCTTTTATCTTTTATCAAAAATCAGAAAATGATAAAAATAAAGATAGAAGATACAATATATAATGTTCCTGAAGGTTGGAATGATGTTACTTTGGGACAATATGAAAAGTGGTTTGATTATGTTGCTGATTCCAAAATAAAAGAAGTGGAATTGGTATCTAAGATTTCAACCATTCCATTTGACCTGTTATCAACCCTTCCCCTATCCTTTTACACTGATGTACTGAACATGGTTAGTTTTGCCTTTGCAGGAAACGAATACAAGCCCTGTAACAAGATTCTAATTGATGATGAAATATATTCCGTATCAATCAAAGATGAATTAACCTTAGCGCAATATGTGGATGTTGAAGCCACCTTTGAAGAAGATAGTAATGATTCACGTTTATCTGAAATACTTGCAATCGTCTGTTTGAAGAAGGGTGAAAAGTATGATTCCAAGATACTAAAGGAAAGAAAGAAGTTATTTCAGGATTTGAAGATGGATGAAGTGTTTCCTCTTCTTGCTTTTTTTTTGCAATTAAAAAAGAACTTATTGAAGATTACAACATTCTATTCAAAGGTAGTGGAACAGGCAAACCAATTTGCAGACCTTATCAAGACTTCAGCCGAAAATGGGGATGGTATAAAGTTATTGCCGAAATTGCAAAGGATGAAATACAAAAGTTTGATAAAGTCACTGAACAAACAGTTATCACCATCTTCAACTTCCTTTGTTACAGGCTTGACAAAGCACAGGCAGAAGAAGCACAATATAAGTTTGAAGAACAGCTTTCAAAGAATAAAAAGTAAACTATTTAGAAAATGATTGAGACTATTATAAATGTATTCAGAGATTTAGCACGTACACACAAAACAATCAAATCATTCTACTATAACAAGAATTATGAATTGGGTGCAGGAAATGAACCACACCCTTTATTATGGTTGGAAGAACCTATAATTGGAACTAATACAGGTGTTAATGGTTCAGTGTTTACCAACTCTGTAAACTTTTCTGTTTTATTTGTACCTGATGCAGAACATTCAACCGAACACCTGCAATCTTTGGCTTTCAGTATTGGTTTGAATATGATAGAGAAAATAAAACAGGATAGGGATTCTTATTTTACCATTAAGCCTGATTGGACTTATTTAACCTTATCTGATTATTATGATAATAACAGTGTCGGATGCAGGTTCAGTTGTAATTTGATTACAAAGAATATGAGTAACCTTTGTTTGTTACCTGAACAGTTTGATGATGATAAGCAGTTAGAAGCAGAAACAACCATACCTGACTTTGATGTTACAGTAACAGAAAACGGTTGTGAAACATTTACAAATAAATTGCCTGATTTTGATATACCTGTTAGAAGATGAATAAGGAAACATTAAAGATAGTAGAAGCAATTGGTAATGATATACTGATATTGGCAACAATCATAATGGAAGATGATTCAATATCAGTTAATGATAAGGTTGGAAAGAACACATTAAAGAACAGTGCTTTAAAATCTGATATTGAACAAAAGATACAGGCAACTGATAATGCGATAATCCAAACCTTCTTCAATCATTATGTTGTGTATGTTGAAAAAGGTAGAAAAAAGGGTGCTAAAAGAATACCAATTGATGCTTTGCGTGATTGGGCTTTGAAGAATGGAATACCAACGGATAACAGTACGTTATATGCAATTCAAACTGCAATCGTTAGAGATGGTATAAAAGGCAGACCAATTTTGGCAACACTTGAAAACAATATTGAAGAACTATTTGAAAAACAGTACTTTGACGAATTGTTTACAGCAATAATAACGGAGTTGAAAGACTTCTTTAAAGACTAAAAATAAGAAAATGGGATATTTTACGAACACAAATATAGCAGATGTAGTTGAAAACAAGAAGATTACATTAGCACATAACCCTAATTTTGTCATATTCAAGAATAAGAATAGTACAAAAGTACCTGTTGCAATCAGTTTATTTGTTAGTACCACTTATGCAGGTGGTGATGAATACCCTGAAGCCACTGAATTTAGTATTGTTGAAAATTCAACAGGTATCAAACACACCTTCAGGGGAACAAATAAGAAGGAAAATCTTAATTCCAATACCTTTTTATTGAACTCGCTTCAATCAATTACGGCTGAAAATATCCGTATTGCCTTTATGAAGGATAGTTGGTTAAAGAATAATTTTGAAATAACCATTCCATTCAGTATTAATGGAACAAATATTAAAAATGGTAATACCATTTACATTACTTCCAAAGGTGCAGGTGAACAGTTTACCTTTACTTTTGAAAAGTTGAACAGTTCTTTTTTAACCCTTAGTGGGAATCCGTCACAATCAAGCAATTCAGATTCTATTGATGGCGGTAAAGGAAAAACGGAAATTGAATTGGAATTATACACTGATACCAATTGTTTCTTAGGTGTTAAAGACCTTCCAACAGAAGCAGACTTTGGTACTTATACAACCACGCTTTCAAAACATTACTTTCAGGATGAACTTTGGTTTGAAACCAATAACTTATTAAGTAAGAAGGTAAATTATAAAACTGATTTCCTTACATCTTCTGATTGGGTTGATACGGGTACATATACTGATTATAGATATATCGCCAAAACCTTTGATGGAGAAACACGAACACCATTTTATATTTCAAATGTTCTATATGTATTGAATGGTTATGATTATACTTTGAATGAAAATGATTTGACTGATTACGTATATGATACCCTGTACCCCACTGTTGTACAGCCGTTGACAAATGCACCTGATAAGAATTATGTTATAGGACAAACCGAATATTTCAACTTTATATTATCTGATATGCAGCACAATATTAATATTTCACCTGAATTTAATTTTGGTTTGACTTATAAGTATTATACACCTTCAGGTGATTATATCACCACTGTAAATAAACAGAATAAGAATAGAAAGAAAATGTATGTTGTAAACACTATTCAATTGAACCCTGATATTGAAACTATTGAAAAGAATTTCAATAAAACGGTTGGTTCATTTACAGTTGCTTTAAATAAGGATAACACCCCAATTAGTAAGGAATTGAAATATAATGTTGTTCCTGAATGTTTAAATCGAACAAATGAATTTGTCTTTTTAAATAAATTGGGTGGTTGGGATTCATTTAACTTTGGTGGTGTATGGAGTACTGAATTTAAAACGGATGCTTCAACCATTTATAAGACCCTTCTTCCTGATTATAAGATTAGTTCAGAAATAGAATCTGTATTTAAAAAAGAAGTGGAAGAACAGTTTAGTATCAAATCAGATATTGTAGATTATGAAACGGTTGAATGGTTAAGGGAATTGGCGGCTTCAAAGGTTGTATATGAATTGTATTCTTTGAAATATGTGATTGTGGATGATTTGACTTTGAAGTATAATGATGATGATGATAATTACCAAGTTGAAATGAAGTACCATTTTTCGGACAATTTTAATGGCGTGATTAAGGGATAAAGTATATTTCAGATAGTATGTAAAGGTGGTATGGGTAACTGTATCACCTTTTATCTTTTTTCAAAAAGATATGATTAATGTTGAACTTTATATTAATAATCAGCTTTGCGATATAGTTAGCCCTTATGAGTTGGGTGTTCGTTTTCAACGTGAGATACTGATACCTTCTGAAATTACTACCAAAGATGTACAATATAGTTTCACAATCAAACTTCCAACTTCAGCAACCAACAATAAGATATTCAATTTTGCTAATGTTGAGGAAGTAAAGAACAAATTCAATTACGAATATAACGCTATATTGATTGTGGATTCAATTACTGTATTCACGGGTAAATTCAAGATTACAGAAATTGATGAAGATACTTATAAGGGCAATCTTTATATACCTGCTGCTAAGACTATCAAGGAAATTTTTAATGGTAAAAAAATGACTGAAAACGGCAATTGGTATGTACCTTTTAAAGATATTGGTTCGGTTGGTGTTTATAATTCAAAAATGATTACTGAAATACAGGATTGCATTTTTCCAATCGTGTTATATGGTTTGTTGCCGAAGAATCCAATTAATTCAAACGCTATACAAAACGGTGAAGTAGTTGGTGAATATACTCCTAAAGATGAATTTGATGATTATGTTAGGTTAGGTATTGAAGATTTTCCACCTTCTGTAAATGTTCTAAGGATGCTTAGAAAGATATTTGAGAATAATGGTTATACACTTGGTGGAACTGCATTTGAAGATACGAGACTAACCAACCTTTTTGTAAGTTATAAAAATGAAGCTGATTACGAACAGGAATGGAATTGGGGAGATATGGCAAGTTTCAAACTAAAAGGTAATTGGGAATCAGTAAGGGATAGATGGCAAAATTACAGAACCTTTGAAAGAAATATTGAACGTGTTGAATCAGATAAGGGTTCTTTTTATGTAACCGATTTATTAAACTGCAACAGAACCGTTATCACTGAAATATATGATACAGGAAGAAATTTAACCACAAGTGTTGAAAAGGATAAATGGAATGATAATAACTACATGAAAAGAAAAACACTTATCACTATTCCAAAATCAGGATTATATAAAGTAAGATTAAGGGGTTCAATTGGATTGGAACAAGGACGTGATAACAGCGGTAAAGATAGTGGTTGGAAATGGACGGATGGCGTAACAGGTAATATATTTACTTCAGGTGGGCAATACAAAAGAAACAGATGCAACTACTTTGATAGGAAGCGTTATGAATTACAATTAGTACGTGATTTTGGTTCAGGTGACTTTGAGACTTCCAATAAAACAACTGTTGGTTTTTACTTTCAACCGAATAACCCACAGAACAATACTTTTAATGGTAATTCACCTGAAAATTATCCAAAGTATTTTCCTAAACCTTTTGGAGCACAATTAATTGATGCTTCAACTGATGAAAAATTTGTCAGTGGTTTACATTTTGGTAGGGTTGATAATGATACGGATTATAATCCACAAGGCTATCAGGCTAATTATATGTTTATAAAAAACGGTTGGAGTTGGAATAAATCTTATACTCAAAAGCAAAAGATATATTCTGCTTACAATAATCCTGATGGTTATTGGTGTTGGGGTACTGATAATAATGCAACTATTGAAACTGACCCTGAAACGGGTGAAGAAGTTGAAGGTGGTGATGATACAATATCTTTGGCTTGGAGACAATCAAACCGTTATCAGACTAAAATAAACAATATACCAAGTTCTTGGTGTGGCGCACGTGATGAAATATATGGTGAAGGTGAAATATACCAAGTTGTTTGGTTTGAAAAAGGTGAACATCTTACATTATTGGCTGTTGGTGAAGCAAACGATTATAGACGAAACACGGATAAAACCAAATGGAGTATTTACCCTGCATATATGAATGTTTCCTTTGAATTGGATATTGAACCATTTAGAACAGATACATCTTGGATTGCCATTAATAATAATGGTAATGGTTATTCTGATATGGATTGGAATGCACCATGCAATTTTTTAAAAGGGCAAATTGACTTGATAAAGTTTCTTCCTAATGATGTGAAAACTGATGAATGGATTGATAATTTTTGTAAAGCATTTAATTTGAAGCTATCACAGAACGGATTGAAAAACTTTGATTTGGATGTTAAACAGGTGAATTATTTAAATACCACTTCTGTTGTTGATTTGGAAAATAAAGCCAATATCAATTTCAGAAACAATACACCTTTAAATTTACCTTCTGCTTTTGAATTAGGATTTTCGATTAATCAGGATGAAGAAGGATATAAAAGAACAGGTGATGATGGTGGCGGTAAGTTTGAAACGGGTACTGTTGATGGCAAAATATTAACCCAAACATCAAACTTTAGTTATGGTTGGTATAAGGATATAAAATACATGGGTGCACAAAATAGTTCAACCAAAGAAGTATTGTCTTTACCAATTATTTCAAGTTATGAAGTATGGCAGGATGATATGACTTATAAAGAAGGTGTTTCTAAAATATATACAGGTTATAATCAAAGGTTTTGGTACTATTCAGGTTATTATTATATTAATTTATTCCTATATAATGATAATGTGTTAAGCCATTATAGAGGTATGACAATTGCTGATGTTTCCAATACATTCAATCAGGATAAGATATTGAATTTGGATTATAAGAATAAAAGTAATTCAATTCTAACCACTTACTTTACAGTTGTTGCATCAAACGATACCAACTATACTGAAATTGAATGTTATTTAACCCCTGATGAATATGATAGATTAGATGGTTCAAACTTGGTAAAGTGGAATGGTGATTTATATTACATATCGAGTATTGAAGGGTATGATATAACGGAAAAGAACAAAACAAAATTGAAACTTATCCGAAAGATGAATTAATATATAAGTGGTGTGGTTGTAATGGCTGCACCACTTTCTTTTTATCTGTTTCTAAAAAGATAGAATGGATAAGAAAATATTCGTTATTCAGATAGACGGAATCGAAAAATCATATAATGATGTGATTTCTTTGGTTGATGCTTTGAAACAGTTGGATAATTCCAATACAACTGTTACTGCTTCAACAACCCGAAAGACAGAAGCCACTTCTGAAGAAGATAAAGCACAGAAACAATATCAAGCCACCTTAGATAGAATTGCCAAACTTGAAGAAGATGCAACCAAACAACGGATTGCAGCAACCCAAGTATTGCGTGAAAGAAAATCTGTTGTTGAACAGGAAGTTAGGGCTAATACTGCTGCTGAAGGTTCGCTTAAACAAATGGGTGCGCAGCTTTCCTTACTTAGAAAACAGTATGATAATCTTTCTAAGTCTGAACGTGAAAATGAAAATGTTGGTGGTAAATTACTGAATCAGATTCAAGATTTGGATGCAGCATACAAAGAAGCCAAAGAAGCAACAGGAAGATTTCAAGATTCAGTTGGTAATTATGCTATTGCAGGAAAACAAATGCAGGAAACACTTGAATTGAACACCAAGCAACTTGCATATATGCTATCACAGGGTGTTAAACCCACTGATGAAGCATTTATAAAGTTGGCAGAAGAAACAGGTGCATTAAAAGATGCTTTGGAAGATGCAAACGCCACAGTTGCAAAGTTTGCTTCAGATACACGTTCTTTAGACCAAGTTTTAGATGTTGGTTCTTCGCTTACTGCTGTATTTGGAACTGCAACAGGTGTAATGGGTATGTTCGGTGAATCAGGTGAAGCCGTGGCACAACAGATTCAGAAGCTTCAGGGAGTAATGGCAACCCTTCAATCACTTCAGACCCTTCAAACCAATTTGAATAAACAGGGTACATTATCCAACACTCTTTACTTGAAAGCTTTGAAACTGTTAGGACTTGAAAGAAAAAAAGATATTGCCTTATTGGGTTCTGAAACAGCAGCACAGGGTGCAAATACAGTTGCAACAGGTGCAGCAACAGTGGCTACCAAAACATTTTCCAAAGCCCTTATTGCAACAGGTATAGGTGCTATTGTGGTGTTACTTGGTTTATTGATTGCCAACTTTTCAGAAATAAAGGAATGGTTCTTAAAATTAATTGCACCAATAGACGGGTTTAAGGCTGCTTTGATGGGTATTGGTAGTGTGATTGTGAATTATATTGTTGCGCCCTTCAAAGCCTTATTTAAATTGATGAAAGGTGATTTCAGTGGTGCAGTTGATGAATTTAAGAAGGGGTTTGATGTGATGGGTAATTATGCTGAAGGTAAGAACAAACAGATTGCCAAAGATACAGCAGAAAGAAACAGAAAGTTTGTTGAAGGTGCTTTGGCAACAACTGATACCCTAATTAAGAATAATGAAGCAAAGTATGGTTCTGATTACAAGTACACTGAACAGGGTAAAAAACTATATGATAAGTATTTTGCTTACCAACTTCATTTATACAAAGATGATAAAGAAAAATATGCTGAAATTCAGCGTGAAAAGTGGGCTTATGACAGGGAATATAACGACAAATTAAAAGAAGCTGAAAAGAAAAAAACTGAAGATGCAAAGAAAGCAGCAGAGGATGCAAAAAAGATTGCTGACGAAAGGAAAAAACAATTGGAAGATTATAAGAAGTCTTTGGATTCCTTCAACAAAGAAACTTATGCACTTTCAATTGCTAATGAAGAAAAATTGATTGCTGCACAAAAGAAAGCAGCAAAGACTTCTGAAGAAGTGGCTTTGGCTTATGGTAAAGAAGGTGAATTACTTAAACAGAAGAATCAGGATGAAAGAAACAAGGTTGAAGAACAGTATAATGAGCTATTGAAAAAAGCTGAAAAGTTAAAACAGGACACAACCAAGATTACTGAAGCCAAGAATGCACGTATAAAGGAACTTGAAGAAGAACAAAAGGCTGATTTAGTGACTTTAGAAACTGAAAAAACTGAAGCTATCAATAAAATAAATGAAGATGCTAAAAAGAAAAAGGTTGAAGATACACAGAAAGCACTTGATTCTGAATTGAAGTTGATGAACTCACATTATACTTCAATCCAAGACCTAACTAAAAATGCTGTTAAGAAAAGTGGTAAGTTTGATTTGATTGATGTTAAGACTACCAAAGCCAATTATAAAAAGATTGGTGAGGAACTAAGTAAGTATTTGGATAACCTTAATTCATCTAAAGACCGTATCAGTAAGTATTATGATGATATGGCAGGTTTATATTCCAAAGATTCACAGGAATATAAGGATTTGCAGGAAAAGAAACAGGCTGCTTTGAATGATGTTGAAAGTAAAATCAAAGTTACCAATAAAAATATTGATGATAATACACAAGCTTCAACCCAAACCCAACAACAATATTATGCTGATTTGGCTGATAAGATTGGTAAGGTGTATGAAGGTGTAAATGAACTTCTTTCAGGTGCATTTGATGCAGCCCAAAGTATCTTTGATATGCAATTGGAAGAAGCACAGGCAAAACTTGATGAAGTAACCGAAGCTTATGATTCAGCAGTTGAAAAGAAAGAAGAATCAAATGCAAGATTAGCCGAATTAGAAGAAGAAGCTAAGACAGCAACAGGTGGACGTGCGCAGGTAGTACAGGAACAAATTTCACGTGAAATGGATAATAACAAACAGTTAGCCCAACAGGAAAAAGAACTTGCAAAAGAGAAAGAAAAACGTGAAAAGGAAGTTGCCAAGATTGAAAAGAAACAGAAGAAAACCCAATTGGCACAGAACTTAATAACGGGTATTGCACAGACTGCTTTAGGTGTTACGCAAGCTTTGGCAAGTTCGCCACCACCTGTATCTTTTATAATGGCTGCATTAGTTGGTGCCATGGGCGCAGTACAAACGGGTATTATTGCTGCACAAATGGGTAAACTTGAAAAAGGTGGTTTATTGAACGGTAAAAGACACTCACAAGGTGGTATTCCTGTTGGAAATACAGGAATTGAAGTTGAAGGTGGTGAATATGTGGTGAATCGAGTTTCGACACAGAAGAACTTAGGTCTTATTGAATATATCAACACCTCGCATAAAGAAGTACAGGTAAATGATGTTGTTTCCTTTTTTAATGGTAAAGGTTCTTCAATCACCCCTGCACCAACTTTCAAAGTTCAATATGAAAGTGGTGGGCAATTGGCAAATCTTGATACTGTTGGTGCTGCAACATCAAATGATAATCGAATATTGGATGCCATTAATTCAATTGATTTCAAACCTTCTGTATCGGTGAAAGAAATTCAAGATGTACAAAGCAGAATGACTTCAGTACGTGAATTAGCAGGTGCGAGTTATTGAAAATAGTTTATGAAAGGTGGTATAACTTCGGTTGTATCACCTTTTTATTTGAATTTATCTATTATCAAAAATTGATAATGGCTAAAATTCCAATATATGAATGTAAAGTTGATGAATCCCTGAATGATGTAACAGGTATTTATGCAATTTCCTTTGTTGACGAACCTGCTGTTGAAGAAAACTTTGTTACCTTATCAAAACAGGCAGTATTATTAAACAAAGATACAAAAAAGCAAATCCTTACAGGTGTGGTTTTGAAACCAAATCAACTGATATATAGGCTTGACGAACAGAACCAACCATACTACATACAGTTTTCAGAAGTTGAAATTGAAAAGATTTCTCACAAGATGATGAAAGCAGGATTGGCACTACAACACACAACACACCAACACGAATCCGAATTGAAAGGCAATTACCTTACTGAACTTTGGATAGTTGAAAATCCTGATAATGACAAATCAAATGCTTTAGGATTCAAAGATTTGCCCAAAGGTACATTAATGGCTTCATATAAAGTTGCTGATAAAAGCTATTGGGATAATGAAGTAATGGCAGGAAAGGTAAAAGGATTCAGTTTGGAAGGATTTTTCAATCAAGAATTAAAACTAAATAAGATAATAAAGAAAAATAAAATGAATAAACACAAGAAAACAAGCCTGTTAAGTAAAATAGGTAAGTTCCTAATGGATATTGAAGATGTACAAAGAACTGATGCAACTGATTCAGGTGAAAATGTAAGAATTTACCAATTGTATGATGGCAAAGAAGTTATGGTTGATGAAGATGGCTTTGCAACTATTGATAACGAACAAGCACCTTCAGGGGAACACAAACTTTATGATGGCAATACCTTAGTTATTGATGATGCAGGGCAATTTGTTGAAGTTAAACCTTCTGATGTTGCTGTTACTGAACCAACCGAAGCTGTTCCTGCACCTATTGATGTACCTGCTGAAAATCCTGCACAGCTTTCTATTGAAACAGAAGAAGATAAGAAAGAAGATGAATCTGCTGAAGATGAAAAGGACAAAGAAAAAATGGAAGATATACCTGCTGAAGTAGATGTTGATGCTGTTATGGCAGAAAATGAAGCATTAAAAGCAAAGGTTGCTGAACTTGAAGCCAAGATTGCTGAATTGGAAGGTACGGTTACAGAAAAAGACACTGAAATTACAGAAATGAAAAAAGTAACACCTTCTGTTTCCCCTGTTGTTCCAACAGCATTAAACGTAACAGCCAAACCATTTGAGAAAATGACACGTGCAGAAAAAATTGCTTATACACTAAGAATTAGCAATAAATAAAATAGAAATTATCTATTACAAAATAAGAAAAGAAAAACACAAAATAGAACATGGCAGAAATGTATGATATTACGGGTATTAGTTACCAAGCAAGCAGACAGCCTGAATGGTTTACCAAAGCCTTATTTACAGGTAAAATTATAGAAGGTAATTATGTAAGAATTTTACCTAATGTAAAAAAGTCAACATACTTGAATATGTTGGATTTAGACGGAAACGTATTACAAAAATCAAATCACGATTGTGCTTGGAATCCAACAGCAGCTTTGAAATTGTCAGAACAATTGGCTACTGTAACCGATTATAAGATTCAATTAGAAGATTGTATTGAAAAATTTGAGTCAACTTGGTTAGTTGATAAGATGAAAGCAGGTGCAAATGTAGATGAATTACCTGCAACACTTGGTGAAGCAAGTTTGGATATTGTTGGCAAGTCTGTAAATGCAGATATTGAAAGAATGTTGTTCGGTGGTGATTCAGCTAATGATAATGAATTTGATGGATTTGTAAAAATCTTGAATGATGCAACCGATTCAATTAAAGTATCAGGGTCAAACTTGACAAAAGCAAACATTATCAGCGAATTAGAAAAAGTATTTACTGCAATTCCTGAAGCTGTATTACAGCAAGGTGAAGATGCAATTAAAATCTTTGTTTCTTATAACTCTTATAGAGCTTTGAAAATGGCTTTGGCAAATGTGGATTCACAAGTAATTGCGGCTGCATTTACAGTTGATGGTGGTGTTATCAGATACTTAGGTGTTGAAATTGTACCTGCTGTTGGTATTACAAACGCTCAAATGGTTGCTGCAAATGTGGATAACTTGATAATGTTAACTGACTTAGTATCAGACTTTGCAAATATCGAATTAGGAACATTCCCAAAACCAAATGAAAACAGATTATGGGTTAAAGGTGCTTTAAAAGTAGGTGTTGCAATCGCTTATCCAAGTGAAACGGTATTATATGCTTAAATCTAACATAAGGGGTTGAAATATACCCCTTTATTAAAATAATAAAGAAGAAACACAAAATAAAATGAGTTGTAAATTATCAAACAATATAACCCGTGATTGTATGTACCGTGTGGCAGGTGTTAAACGCTTATATTTGGCTAACTTTGATGTTGCCAATAAGTATGAACAAGATGCTGATGGTATTATATCAGGGATAACTTTGGGAACAGGACAAAAAGTATATCAGATGGAATTTGCTGATGGTACTGCACAGTGGACGGACGATTTAACAGCAGGTGGTAACAGTAACAAATACAGAACACACACGCTTACTTTCATAATGACAGAATATGATACCAATATTTTAAAAGAAACACAAGCATTAGACTTGGGACGTTATACAGCTTTCGTGGTTGACAATAACAACAAAGTAGTATGCTTAGGACGTTTGAATGGTATGGTAGCTACTTCTGATAATTATGCTTCAGGTGCAGCAGAAGCAGATGCAAATGGCTTTACTGTTGTAATGGCAGGTGTTGAACAGGAAGTTGCCCAATTAGTTAAAGGTGAAGATATAGTAAGAGCATTACTTCAACCGACTGTTGTAGTAACAGAATAATTGAAATGAAAATTGTTTATATAAGGTGGTATAACTTAGGTTGTATCACCTTTTTTTATCTCTTTTAAAAAGAAAAATGAATTGTAAACTAAATAAAGACCTTACAGGTGATTGTAAATATTCAATATCAGGTATTCATTCACTTTGGATTCTTAATATTGATGATTTCCAAGTGTATGAATTTAGGAATGATAAGTTGTATTCTGAAATATATGTTGATAACATCTATATTAAGGGTAAATGGTACGAATTGCAAACAATTGATGATTCCAAATTCACAGAAAAGTTTGCAAACGGTGGTTATACACAGGAACTTACTACTTATATTTCAAAATTTGATTCTGAAATACAGGCTGAAATATTAAAAACCAACAAAAGAAAATTCTTAGTACTGTTCAGAACTAATGAAGGTGGCTATTTCGTGTTCGGTTCTGATGGCGGTGTAGCATTAACTTATACTGCTGAAACAGGTACAAAAGGAAGTTCAATTGGTTACAGTGTTACCTTATCCAAGAATAGCCAATTTCCATTATTTGAAGTGAATCCTGATTATATGGTTAATGGTGGCGGTGCTAAATTCCAATATTTACCTGTATTTGAACCGATTTATTGTGAATTGAATGCTTCATCAAAGAATACAGGTTATCAGGTTGCCACTTATGCTTTGAAACAGACTATTGATAAAGGTGAAGCACTTGATATAAATGGTGATTTGTGTTCCGTATCGGGAAAGAAACAGGCTATTGTGGTACTTCAAGGGAAAACAAATCCTGATTCATCTAAATATGAATCTGAAGGTACTTATACACCTGATTCAGTATTAAAAGGTGGTAATGTGGTGAAGAAGTTGAATTACATGGAATGCCGACCTGAAATAACAGGTTCTATAACAGCAACACCCAATTTGATTACACTTACAAGAAAGGTTACATCTAAGAATGTTACTATATACAGTCAACACGATTGGAAAATGATACAAGCAAGCGATAAAGCGAACTGTAATTTAAATGAAGGTGGTGCAGGTGATAATATTGCAAAGTTTGATAGAAATACCAATTATGGAAATGGCACTTATAAATTCAAAAATACTTATACACAGGAAGAAATTGATGTGAAAATACAAAATTTGGTGTTGCAGTCAACAGGTGTGGATACAGTTGGTGAACAGGTTACACCTACACCAAACGGTGTTATTTGTTCGGCAGCAGGATGTTCAATCAAACTATCAATAATGTGTGCAGGTGGTGCAGGTACTTATTCCTTATCAACCAATATTTCACATTCAAACTTTGTCACATATACAGCAAAAACCAATTCATTTGAAATAAGGGTATCTGAATCTGATATTGAAGAAGAAAAGACTGCTGTATTTACTTTAAAACACGATACTTCAAGTGATGAAAATATAGTGTTCACTGTTACTCAAGAAGCAGCTAAAATTATTAAGATACCTGATTTCAACTTTCTTACATATCGTTATAAATGGACTGCTGAAGATGGCAGGGACTTAGATACTGCAACAGAATTGGTAAATAGTGGTTTGGTTGATTCAACAGGTACTACAATTGATGGTTTGGCTGTTGGTTGGAATATGAAGGGTAATACAAATGCAGAAGTTACCAAATACCTTAAATACGGTGGTGATAACCGTGATTCAGGTAATGAATGTACCTTTATTGATATGCTTGCCTTATGTTCTGAAGAACATTTACCCAATTTACCTGATAAGATATATGTTGATATATATGCTAATTGGTATGGCGAAAAGAAAAATGGTTATATGACCTTTGAGATAAAAGCCTATAAAGGTGGTGAAATGGTTCAGGACGGTTATAACTTTAATAATGTTGGCGGTGAAGAAGTATATTCAGGTGAACAAAGTAAATATGTCAAAGCAGCCTGTACTTCAAATAATTCAGAATATAAAACTAAATACACTTATGTATGTCGGGTAACATACGATAAGTTAACCCGTGAAGCTTCAATTGCTATACAATCAGACGATTCAGGTAATGATTGCCATTAATAATTATTTTATCTATTATCAAAAATATAAAGATGTTGAAGATAAACACGACAGCCAAATATGCTGAATTGAAATTTGATGATAAATCTGATTTATACCCTTTTGGAAAATCCAGTGTAAGCTGCCCCCTAAAACCAAGCGATTCTGCCCCCTTGTG
>OGQV01000760.1_pt1 | contig 27880 bp, 25 predicted proteins | sample 1553311 | NCBI WGS metagenome assembly OGQV01 (sample SAMEA2579976, study PRJEB22360) | human gut metagenome
CGCTCGCTTGTACAGCATTTAACGCTGACTTCGACGGTGACCAGATGGCTGTTCATGTACCGCTGGGTGCCGAGGCTCAGGCTGAAGCCCGCGTACTGATGCTTTCCGCTAACAACATCAAGTCGCCTGCACATGGTCGTCCGCTGACCGTTCCCACCCAGGACATGATCATCGGTATGTACTACCTCACCGCTGCCCGCGATGGCTTCCCCGGTGAAGGTCGTGCATTCATCAATTTCGCAGATGCTCGCAACGCCTATGATGCCCGTGCTGAGGTTGACCTTCAGGCTAAGATCTGGGTTCGCCTTCCGAAGGACACCCTGGTTGCAACCTCATTCGGCAAGTTCGATGAGTACAAGGCCGGTTCGCGTCTGCAGACCACCATCGGCCGAATCATCTTCAATGGTGTGTTCCCGGACGATTATCCGTTCCTGAACTACCAGATGAACAAGAAGGAAATTGGCCGCATTGTAGAGGATGCTTGCAACCGCTACACCCTTTCTGAAGTTGAGCCTATCCTCGACGGCTTGAAGGACACCGGTTTCCATTACGCCACCATCGCTGGTATTACCGTTTCCGTTTACGACGCAACGGTTCCTCCCAGCAAGGACGCTATTCTTGCCGATGCCGACAACAAGGTTGCCGCTATCGAGGAAGACTACGAGATGGGTCTTATGAGCGCTGAAGAGCGTCATAAGCAGGTTGTTGACATTTGGACCGAGGCTAACGAAGAGGTCGGCGAGGCAATGGCTGCCAACTTCGACAGCTTCAACCCGATCTTCATGATGGCCGACTCTGGTGCTCGAGGTAACATCAAGCAGATTCGTCAGCTTGCTGGTATGCGTGGCCTGATGGCAGACACCAAGGGTGGCACGATCGACATTCCTGTTAAGTCGAACTTCCGTGAGGGCCTTTCCGTTCTGGAATACTTCATTTCCACGCACGGTACTCGAAAGGGTATGGCTGACACCGCGCTGCGTACTGCAGACTCCGGTTACCTTACCCGTCGTCTGGTTGACGTTGCTCAGGACGTTATCGTTCGCGAAATCGACTGCGGTACTTCCGATGGCGTTCCTTACCCGATTCACAACGATAAGGGCGAGCTTGACGAGAACCTGGTTGGTCGTTGCGTTCTGGAAGACATCCAGGATGCCGAGGGCAACGTTATCGTTGCTGCGGGCGACTTCATCAACTCCATGGATCAGGTTGCCGCCATGGATGCTGCTGGTCTCACCACCATCAACATCCGCACGGTTATGACCTGTCATGCAGAGCATGGCGTTTGCCAGAAGTGCTACGGTTGGGACCTTGCTACTGCACGTCCGGTTAACATCGGTACTGCTGTTGGCATTATTGCTGCACAGTCCATCGGTGAGCCCGGCACGCAGCTTACGATGCGTACGTTCCATGCCGGCGGTGTTGCAGGTGAAGACATTACGCACGGTCTGCCTCGTGTTACCGAGCTTTTCGAGGCTCGCAAGCCTAAGGGCCAGGCTGTACTTGCCGAAATCGCTGGTACCTTGCAGGTAACTGCCGACAAGGTGAACAAGACGCTTACCGTTCATGACCAGGAAGGCAACATCCGCGAATACGTGGTATCTGCTCGTGCAACGCTTTTGCCGGGCGTTACCGATGGTTGCGAGGTCGAAGTTGGCCAGCAGCTCACCAAGGGTTCTGTAAACCCCCACGACCTGCTTCGCCTTACCGATCCGAACACCACGCTTCGTTACATCGTTGCTCAGGTTCAGGACGTGTACGTGTCCCAGGGCGTAGACATCAACGACAAGCACATCGAGGTTATTGCCCGCCAGATGCTGCGTAAGGTTGCTGTTCTCGATCCGGGCGATTCCGACTATCTGCCGGGCCGCCAGGTTAACCGCTTCGAATTCGAAGATGCGGCTAACGCTCTGGTTCTGGAAGGCAAGAATCCTCCGGTGGGTCAGCCTCTGCTGCTCGGCATCACCAAGGCTTCGTTGGCAACCGATTCGTTCCTGTCTGCTGCATCGTTCCAGGAAACCACCAAGGTTCTCACCGATGCTGCCATCGAGGGCAAGGTTGATACCCTGCAGGGCCTGAAGGAAAACGTTATTATCGGTAAGCCTATCCCGGCTGGTACTGGCCTCAAGCGTTATCACGACGTGGGTCTTACCTACCGTGGTGTGGCTGTTGACAAGGTTGACTCCGACCGTCTGCCCGATTCCGCTCCTGAGGCGCTTCGTGAGATCGAAGAGCTGCTGCCTCAGCCGCAGGATTGGTCGCTTGATGGCGATGGTTACCTGGGTGCGGGCTCCGACTATGCAAGCTACTTTGCTTCCATCACGTCGGGCTACCGTGGCAACAACCTCTCTGATGAGGATGCTCGTCTGTATATCTACGACGACCTGGGTGTATCGCAGCGTTGGGCCAACAAGTTCTCTGAGGCTGGTATCGAAACCGTGGCCGACCTGGTTGGTCACACCGAAGATGACCTGCTTCGCATCGAGGGCATTGGCACCAAGGCTATCGAAGAGCTGAAGGAAGGCCTTGAAAAGCATGGCTTGTCTCATGTGATCGAAGACGATCTGAACGCTTCTCGCGACGACATGAGCCAGCTGCTTGACATGGTGTTCTCTCCCGATGACACCGTGCTCATCGGTGGCGACCAGCCCGCAACCTTCAGCACTGAAGGCGAGGACATGCTGGGCGAGGCTCTGCCCCCGCGCTCCTATCAGCGCAACCTGGAAGAGCTCGACGCTCTGTTGGGCGCCAACGACCTTGGCTTCCACAGCACGGATGCTGATTCCGACTCCTCTTCGGACGAAGAATAATCCGACCGAAAGCTAATCGCTTCAAAGGCGCGTTCCCTGAATGGGACGCGCCTTTTTTGTTGCTTTGGAGAAGGCTTCTTTAGTGCACTAAAGCGCCAAGCGGTATCTGCATTTAGAGTGTTATTCTGGTACTCGCAAAAAGTTGAAAGGGAGCAAACGATGCCCAATACCAAAACGTATCTTTCCAACGACCGCACCCCTCCGCAAAGCCAAATTGGCGCATCGCTGGAATCGTTGGCGTACACCATCCACGAGCGCCGCAATGCGGGCGATGAAAGCTACACGCATCGTTTGCTTACGGGTGATATCGATACGCTTTTGAAGAAGGTTGCCGAAGAAGCGCATGAGGCCACGCTTGCGGCAAAGGACGTTGTGTACAACGAGGGCGACGACGCACAGGTTAACCACCTGCGCTATGAAGCAGCCGATGTGGTGTATCACCTTATGGTTTTGCTGGAGCGTTGTGGTATCGGCCTTGATGAATTCGCAGCCGAGCTCAATACCCGTATGACCAAAGAAGAAATCGAGGAACGTGGTGGCGTAGTGTTGCTGAAGCCTGAGTACGTAAACCGCGGTAACCACGTGGAAAAATAGGACCAGGTACCAGATTCCCGCATTGGGAGCTGGAGTCTGGGAGCATAGGGACGGGTGTCGTTTTCTTGTTTAAAAGGCAGAGCCTCGCTTGCGTGATTTGTCGCAAGCGAGGCTCTGCCTTTTGTTGGATGGTAAAACGGCACCTGCTCTTGCATTCCCGGCACGCCGTGCTTGAGCGGAACCGGGCACCGTTCCTCATCAGAGATACTGGCCGCGGACTTCCCAAAAGGCAACAGCGCTGGCAGCGGCCACATTGAGCGAATCAACCTGATGTGCCATAGGGATCTTCACAGTGTAGTTGCAATTGGCAATAGTGGACGGCGCCAGGCCATCGCCTTCGGTTCCCAGGACAAGTGCAAGCTTTTTGGCTCCTGCGATCTGATCATTCTGAAGTGTGACGGAATCGTCTTCCAGTGCCAGGGCTGCAACGGTGAATCCGAGCTGGTTCAGCAGCGGCACTCCCTCTTCTGCCCAATTGCGCTCAGTTCCGATGCGGGTCCACGGCACCTGGAACACGGTTCCCATGGAAACGCGGTTGGCGCGGCGATAGAACGGGTCGTGGCACCCGGGTGTAACCAGTACGGCGTCCATGCCCAACGCGGCGGCCGAACGGAATATCGCACCGATATTGGTGAAGTTCGTCACATCTTCCAAGATGGCAATGCGCGTTGCGTCTTTGAGCATGGTGGCAACATCGGGCAAGATGGGTCGATGGAATGCCGCAAGGGGACCACGAGTGCGCTCATAGCCGGTCAGCTCGAAAACCTGTTGGTGCGTGCCGACGAACAGGGGAGTGGCTGGTGCTGCAACATCGATACGATCAAATAATTCTTCGCACGCAGGAGCCCAGCGCTTATCGGTTAGCAGGGCAAAAGGGGTAAGTCCTGCATCCATAGCCCTATCGATAACGTTGCGCGATTCGGCAATGAATAAGCCCTCGTCGGACACATCGCTGCCTGTTGCAAGGCGAAGGCCCACCAGTTGTTTGGGGTCGCGCAGCTCGGAATCGGTCATGCTGGAAAATACGCGTAAACGGGCATCGTCTAAGTTGGTGAGCTCGATAAGGGGCATGTCGTTCCTTTGCTGTTGCGGGGTTAATCCGAATTATACGTTGAGGGGATTTTAACTCCGAAGTGCTTGTCAAGCACTAATTAGGTGATTGTGCTAAAATATCGGGTCGGAATATCACCCACGGAAAGGTACATATATGTCAGGGCATTCAAAATGGGCAACCACCAAGCATCGTAAGGCAGCTCAGGACGCAAAGCGCTCCGCGCTGTTCTCCAAGCTTTCCCGTAACATTACCGTTGCGGCGAAGGAAGGCGGCGACCCGAACCCTGAAAACAACGCTTCCCTGGCAGCTGCTATCGATAAGGCAAAGAGCTATTCCTTGCCTAAGGACAAAATCAAGACCGCTATCGATAAGGCTTTTGGTTCCGGCAAAGACGCTGCCAACTACGAAACGGTTGTGTACGAGGGCTATGGCCCCTGTGGTGTTGCTATCTACTGCGACGCTCTGACCGACAACCGCAACCGCACCGCTGCTGATGTTCGTGCTGCCTTCAATCATCATGGTGGCAACCTGGGCACTTCCGGCTCTGTTGCTTTCCAGTTCGAAAAGAAGGGCCAGATCCTGGTAGAAAAGGTTATCAAGTCCGAGCAGAAGAAGGTCGCCGACAAGGAAAACGCTGTCGATGAAGACGAATTCATGATGGCTGTTGCCGAGGCTGGCGGTTCCGATTACGAAGACGCTGGCGATGAGTGGATCGTGTACACCGCTCCCACCGATCTGATGACGGTTAAGAAGGGTCTGGAAGAGCAGGGCATCGAAGTTAAGGGTGCGGAATTCATCATGGAGCCCACCACGCCTACCGAGGTTACCGTTGCCGATGCAAAGAAGGTTATGCGCCTGGTAGACCGTCTGGAAGAGCTCGAAGACCTTCAGAACGTATATCACACCATGGACATCACCGACGAAATCGCTGCTGCCCTCGACGAAGAGGAATAAGCGATTCGCGTATCCGAAAAGGGACTCCTTTAGTTCCATTTTCAACATTCAACAGGCGTTACTTGGTAACGTTACCGTAAAAAGAAAGGCTGCTTTGTGCAGCCTTTCTTTCTTTTAATCAAGGGTCTATTTCGGACTGGTGCCTGTGGTATAGTAAGTGAACTTCAAAGCATTAAACGCACTACTTAACCACACCACGATGCTCAAGGGGTCTTCTTTTCGTGACGCGACAAGCGAACATTCTTTCGTTCGATGAGGTGAAAGCCCGCGAGGCTTCGCTTCCGCGTACCGTTTCACCCTCCTCTTCTTCCCGTAGAGCCTACGAGGCTCATCGAAATGCTGAAGAGGGCGCGGCTCGTCGTACTTCCTCTCGCTCAAACACCCCTCGTGTTTCCAGCGCGCGTTCTTACCGTGAGGCGTCGGCATCTCGTTTTGCCGAAAGCAACTATGCCCAGCTGCAGCGCCCTTCTCGGGAGCGCTCCTCTATGCGTGGGTACGATGACCTCAACCTCAATCACAGCGCTCAACGTGCTGGTCGTGGTTATTCCTCGTCTGTTTCCGCGGGCGACCGTCGTTATTCTTCAGCTCGCGCTCAGGCTCGTAGGGGCTATCAGTCCCAGGCGTCTTCTGGTTATGCTGCTTCCCGCAGTGATGCCGCACGTGGCGCTCGTTCTCGTCGCATAGACGATGCGTCTGCGGAAGGCGAAGAGCACGTAGCAGCTCGTCGTTCGGCACAGCGCAAACAGAACGAGAGCTTCTCTCGCGAGATCCGTAAGCGTTTCCGAGCTGCAAAGGCCGATCGTGAATTCGACCGCACTATCGGAGCTCGCGAAAGGGCTCGTGCGCGTGCGGAGCAGCAAGAGCAAGGTAGCCGCGCCGCCGTATACGATATGCGAATGGGATCAACCCAGCGTAAGTCGGTGCGCAGCATGGCCGAAGGCGAAAGCGGTAAGCATGGTTTTTCGCTACCGTTTGCCATGCCTTTTACGGGGTCTATTTCCGCATGGGCAACACGCGGCATCGTTTCGCTTATTGCCGTTGTGTTTGCGGTAACCATGCTCTATTTCCCTTGCCAGAACTACTACAACGAAACGCGTCAGTTGCAGCAGCTTCAAGCTGAATACGATGCGCTTCAGGAATACAATACCCAGATGCAAAATCAGGTAGATTACCTCAATACCGATGAAGGCATTGAAGATTATGCCCGCTCTGAGTTGGGATGGATTCGCCCAGGTGAACATGTTGTTTCGGTAGAAGGAGTAACCCCTTCAACTGACACTTCGCGCTCAAACGATCGCGTCTATGCCATTCCTGCTGGTAGCGTGGCAGCTCCCGACACGTGGTATTCCGGCTTTTTGGATGTGATCTTTGGCTATGGCCACTAATTCAAAACGTATTGCAGCTTTTGACATCGGCACGGTAACGTGCCGATTGTTGTTGGCGGAGGTTCAAAATGGCGCGCTTCACGAGCTTGAGCGCCGTTGCGTTATAACGAATCTTGGTGTTGGTGTCGATAAAACGGGCGTCCTTCAGGAGGATGCCATTCAGCGTGTTGTTGCGCAAATTGGCGAATACGTCGAAATCGTGAACAGCTATCGCGATGTCCAGTACCCTGAGATTCCTATTGTTGCAGTTGCTACCAGCGCTTCGCGTGACGCCAAGAATTCCGACATTTTGGTAGGGAAGTTGCGCGAGTTGGGCGTAGAGCTTTCCGTTATCGAAGGCGAACGCGAGGCTGCTCTTTCATTTTGTGGTGCTTCGCGCGGGCACGAAGGCGAAAACCTTCTGGTTGCCGATATCGGTGGCGGCTCCACCGAAGTGGTGCTGGGCGTTGGCGGCGAAGCTCCTAAGTTGGCACATTCGTTCAACGTTGGGTGCCGCCGCATGACGGAGCGCTTCTATGTTTCCGATCCTCCGGCCGAACCTGAATTGACGCAGGCTCGCGCTTGGGTCCGGCACGAATTCAAGTCCTTTTTCGAACATGCGAAAAACGAGGGGATTGCGATCGACCGTATTGTCGCGGTGGCAGGCACGGCAACCAGCGTTGTTTCCATGGACAAGAAGATGGAAGTGTACGATTCCGCTTTGGTCGATGGCGTTACGGTTCCAGGTGAAACCCTGAACAACCTGTACTGCCGGCTATCCAGCATGCCCTTGGCCGACCGCAAGCACGTAGTAGGTCTCCAACCCGAACGTGCTTCGGTTATTGTTGCCGGCTTGGGCATTTTGCTTGAAGTGCTTGCGGCCGCCGATTGCAAATCCTTCATAGTTAGCGAATCAGATATTCTTCAAGGTTTGATCCTTGGCGCCTATGAACAGGGAAAATAAACAAATCTTACGTATCGGCTAAGGTTTGTTCGCCGAGGAGCTTTCATGGGAATAATCCTCAACCGTGCGTTGGGGGTTATTTTTGCTATGATGGTAACGCTTGCTCGTCAGGGGCAACACGGGAGCGTGGTGGAATTGGCATACACAGCGGACTTAAAATCCGCCACCTTCGGGTTTGTGGGTTCGAGTCCCACCGCTCCTACCAGTTCTGAATTCAGCAGTGCTCCGTTTTAGTGGGCACTCGGTTATAACGAAAGCGTTGAAGATGACAGACATCGCACCTTACATGCAGGATCCCAAGATCGTCCAAAACATCGAGGATTTCGAGGCATACTGCAAGACAGAAGATGCATCTGCCCAGCCCGGATCGCCCGCGCTGTTCGAATCGTACCTGAGCCGCTATGCGGATAAAGTCGGCGACATCATCAACACGTTTATTCCTGCGGGTAGCCATCCCGATATGGACAAGTACCTGTATGCTCCGCTTGTGAAGTACAGCCAAAACGGCGGCAAGCGCCATCGTCCTCTTATCTGTGTTGCAGCATGCGCTGCGGTAGGTGGCGATATCCGTCGAGCATTTTCCGCTGCTGCCGCTATCGAGCATTTCCATACGGCTGCTCTTATTCATGACGATATTGCCGATGAGGCGTCGCTGCGCCGTGGCGAGCCTTGCATGCATCTTACCCAGGGCGAAGGCCTCGCCATCAACGCGGGCGACTTGGCCCTGTCCATCGTAAACGGCATCGTTATGCGCGATCCGCTGCTTTCCGATTCCATGAAGGTGCGCGTTGCCATCGAGCTGGTTTCCATGGCTCAGAGCACGGTAGAAGGCCAGGCGCTTGATATCGGCTGGGCTCGTGACGGCCGCTATGACATCACTCCGGAAGATTATCTGGTTATGGCAACGCATAAAACCGCGCATTATTCTGGTGCGGTTCCTCTGGCTGTTGGCGCTATGGTTGGCGGCGGCTCGGAGGAACAGGTTGAAGCCCTTCGCGCTTACGGCTTGGACACTGGCCTTGCGTTCCAAATTCAGGACGACCTGCTTAACCTGGTTGGCACCAAGGAAGCAAAGGAAAAAGATTATCGCAGCGATATTACCGAAGGCAAGCGCACGCTTGTTGTGGTTCATGCGCTGCAGAACACCACGAAGCGGGAACGCTTGGTAGAGATTCTTTCCTCCAAGGAAACGGATCCAGCTATTCTCGAGGAAGCGGTTTTCATCATGCGTGAGGCGGGCAGCATCGATTATGCGCGTGCCTATGCAGAGAAGCTAACTGCCAACGCCGAGGAGCGCCTTGCGAAAATCCTGCCCGAATCGAAGATGCGCGACCTTTTGGCGTCGATGGCAGATTGGTTCGTTGATCGACTTAAGTAGTGAAGCATATGGATCCTATTAAGAAAAACGATTCCGGCGCTGCGGTTGAAGATGTGCAGTGCAGGCTCGTAAAAGCTGGTTATCTGGCCGAAAGCCAGGTAACGGGCACCTTTGGTGCCGAAACGGAAAACGCTGTTTTGTCGTTGTGCCGTGATTGCGGCATCGAACCACGCGCCGAGGTAGACAACGCTGTTTGGACTAAATTGGTTGACGCATCGTTCGAATTGGGCGACCGTAACTTGTTCTTGCGCGTTCCGTTCTTCCACGGTGCCGATGTACGCACGCTCCAGGAAGCTCTTTCCGCGCTGGGCTTTTCTTGCGGTGTTGCCGACGGTATCTTTGGTGTTCACACGGAAGATGCGCTGCGTCGCTTCCAGCTGAACATGGGCTTGCCCACCGATGGCATTGCCGGTGCATTCACGTTCCGCGCGCTTTTGCACTTGCAGCATTCCTGGAAGGGCAAGGATTCTTTCAGCCCCGTTCCCCGTTTGGGCTTTGCTCGTGCGGCTCAGGTACTCGAATCGAACCTTATCTGCCTTTTCGGCACATCGGAATTCACCCGTTCGGTTGCCGCTCGTATGTCGAATCTGGCGCTTGCCACTACTCCGGCATCGAAGGTTACCAGCGCTGATTCACTGCTGGTTGCTCCCGATGAAAGCATGTATTTCGTGCAAATTTTGGTTGGCAACGAAAAGCCTGCTTCCACGGTTCCCACGGTAGATTTCGTGGACGAAGAAAGCCTTCCCGACCGCGTTGGTCAGGCTCTTATGGCAACGGAAGGCCACCAGCGTCGTATTGCTGTTCGCCTGCCTGAAGAGGGCTGGGAAGATGCCGGCGCCGATCGTTCGGCTCAGCATTACGCCATTGTTTTGCTTGATGCACTTTGCTCTGGTTTGGTTATTGCGGAGCAGCGATAGCGTTGGTTTTCGTTTGCTATACTGAGGACGCATAGGCAATTGAGCAGAAAGGCGTCCATGGAAGCATCAGCTCTTATTCTTGCTGCGGGTGCAGGTACCCGCATGAAATCATCTAAACCAAAGGTTGCTCACCAGATTTTTGGCAAGCCCCTTGTTCGTTGGGTCGTCGATGCTGCGCATGCTGCGGGCATTGAATCCGTTGTTGGCGTGGTAGGCCACGGTAGGGAACAGGTGGAGCCTCTTCTTTCCGATGTAACCACGGTTGTTCAGGAAGAGCAGCTGGGTACCGCGCACGCGGTTCTGGCGGCTCGTGGTGCGCTTGAAGGCCGCACTGGTTCCCTGGTGGTGCTTACGGGCGATTCCCCGCTGGTACGTGCTGAAACCATCGCCGAGCTTGTTCGCACGCGTGAAGAGGCCAACGCTGCCGTGGTTGTTCTAACCATGGAAGCGGAAAACCCCACTGGCTATGGCCGTATTATCCGCGATGCGGCAGGCGACGTTCAGGAAATCGTTGAGCAGAAGGACTGCACGCCTGAACAGGCCGCAGTTACGGAATGCAATTCCGGCTTCTACTGCTTCGACATCGAAACCCTGTTTGTTGCGCTGGAAGAAGTTTCCACCGACAACGCGCAGGGCGAATACTACCTTACCGACGTTTTGGGCATTGCCCGCAACCAGGGCAAGCGCGTGCTTGGCTTGAAGGCCGAAGACGCATCCGAGTGCCTGGGCGTTAATTCTCGCCGCCAGCTTGCTGAAGCCACCAAGGTGCTGCAGCAGCGCATCAATGGCATGCATATGGACAACGGCGTAGCCATCATGGATCCCGCCACAACGTGGATCGGCCCCGATGTAACCATCGAGTCTGATGTCGAGATTTTGCCCATGACGTTCCTTATGGGCGCTACCTCTATCGCCACCGGCAGCATTGTTGGTCCCAATTCCCGCCTTACCGACACTACGGTGGGGGCGAATTGTCAGGTCGAAGAAACTGTTGCTATCGAAACTGTTCTTGACGCTGATGTTACGTGCGGTCCTCGTGCGTATCTGCGTCCTGGTACGCACATGTGCGAAGGCTCCAAGGCGGGCACGCACGTGGAAATCAAGAAATCTACCATCGGCAAGGGCAGCAAGGTGCCGCATCTGAGCTACATCGGCGACACCACCATGGGTGAAGGCGTTAATATTGGCGCCGGCAGCATCACCTGCAATTACGATGGCGAAAAGAAATGGCCTACCACCATCGGCGACAACTGCTTTGTTGGCAGTGACGTAATGATGGTTGCTCCGGTAACGCTGGGGGAAAACTCCCTTATCGGCGCCGGATCTGTTATCACCAAAGACGTATCTGCGGGGGCCCTTGGTTTGGGCCGTGCCCGCCAAACGGAAATTGAGCATTGGAACGAGAGGAAGAAGAACTAATGAGCAACATGACCAAGACCATGGCGGTATTCGCCGGGTCAACCTGTCCCGAGCTGGCTGAGGATATTGCCACTGCGCTGGGCACCACGCTCGGCAACGTGAAGCTCGAGAAGTTCTCGAACGGTGAAATTTACGCACGTTATCTTGAGAGCGTTCGTGGCGCAGACGTTTTCATCGTACAGTCCACTTCCACGCCTAACGTTAACGAAGCGGTAATGGAGCTGCTTATTATGGCCGACGCTGCAAAGCGTGCTTCTGCCCGTACCGTTAACGCCGTTGTTCCTTGCTATGGCTATGCTCGTCAGGACCGCAAGGCTGCAGCCCGTGAGCCTATTACGGCTAAGCTGGTTGCCAACATCATGACTGCAGCTGGCATCGACCGCACCATTACCATCGACCTGCACCAGGGCCAGATTCAGGGCTTCTTCGATACCCCGGTAGACCACCTTACGGCTCTGCCCATTTTTGCCGATTACTTCCGCAAGAAGAATATCGACACCGAAAAGCTGTGCGTGGTAAGCCCTGATGTTGGCCGCGCTAAGGCTGCAAAGAAGCTTTCCGACATGCTCCACTCCGACCTGGCCATCATGCACAAGGGCCGTCCTGGTCATAACAAGGCAGAAATCACCGCTCTTATCGGCGATGTTAACGGCAAGATCTGCATCGTTAACGACGACATGATTGATACCGCTGGTACCCTGTGCGCTGCTGTTGCCACGTTGAAGCAGAAGGGCGCTGAAAAGGTATACGTTTGCGCAACGCATCCTATTTTCAGCGGTCCTGCTTACGAGCGCATTGAAAACTCCCAGATCGACGAACTGGTAGTTTGCAACACCGTTGCTGTTCCCCAGGAAAAACAGACCGGCAAGATCAACGTTATTTCCGTTGCTCCGCTTTTGGCACGTGCTATCAACAACGTTTACGACAACAAGTCGGTTGCTTCGCTGTTCGACCCAGAGTTCGCCCTGTAAGGCATGCGCGTAGTAGTTGGCCTGGGTAACCCAGGGGAAGAATACGCGCATACGCGCCATAACGCGGGTTTTGAGGTGGTAGACCTTTTAGCCAGCGAATGGGGCGTAACCTACTGGAAGAACACGTGCGGTGCTTTGGTGGGTGAAGGCAAACTGCGTCATTCCGATGGCAGCATCGAAAAGGTAATTTTGGCGAAGCCCCAGAGCTTCATGAACCTTTCCGGTGGGCCTACTTCGAAGCTTTGCAAGGAATACGATTGCCCGGTTGAAGAGCTTATTGTTATCCACGACGAGCTTGATATCGACCCTGGCACTGTGAAAGTGAAAAAGGGCGGTGGGCATGCGGGCCACAACGGCTTGAAGTCCATCATCGAAAAGTGCGGTTCGCGCGATTTCTTGCGCGTGCGCACGGGCATCGGCCGTCCGCCCGGAAGGATGAGCGTGGTGGATTTCGTGCTTGGCGCCCCGAAGAAGGACGCGAAGGACGATTTTGATCAGGCATGCCAGCGTGCAGCCGAAGCAGTGGAATCGCTGTTGGAAAAGGGCCTGGCAAGAACACAGGATGTGTTCAATCAGCATTAACGAAAAACCCGATCGCGAAAGCGGTCGGGTTTTTTTGTTGGTGGGGGTGCTGGAGGGGCAAGGTGGCGGCGGGATGGGGTTGCAGCTGAGGCGCGGGGCATTGGCGCTGGGTTGGAGCGTATTCGGAGTATCAGCAAAAGAGGCGTTGTGTGGGAAATCTGATGTACACCTAAAACGTTTGAATGGGCTATGCTCCAAACGGGCGGTGCAAAGTGCTTTCGTGCAAGGGTGTATGCGTATTTGGGCTGCTTGAACGCTGTTCGATGCGAATCATTGATTTAGGGTGTTCGCACGGCGGAAACCCATTTCCTCTTACCGTCTTAGCTGGCAGCTAGGGCGCATCGAGTGGCGCATGGGGTAGGATAAGGAAAAGAAAAAGAGCCTATGAAAAGGCTCTTTGCTGAGTCAATCGAATTCCCCCTACGGGGTGATGCTCCCGAAAGAGCAGCATTTTTGGCTTAGCCGTATTTTGACTCACAGTGTCGATGTAACTGGTAATCGACAAGGCGAGTTTAGCACAGCGTGAAGGAGCTAGACAACATGAACCTGAGAAATTACCCTGGGTCGTTCAATATTGGCCTTGACCTTGGTCCCGCGTCGGCTGGCTGGTCGGTAGTGGACAGTGAAGGAAAACTCTTTCATTTCAAGAAAAAACCAACATGGGGAAGTCGTTTGTTTGATAGTGCGCAGACTGCCTCGGAGGCACGTATGCATCGCGGTCAGCGTCGACGTTATGTGCGTCGCCGTTGGCGCCTCAACTTGTTGCAGGCACTGTTTACTGAGGAGATGGAAAAGGTTGACCCTGGGTTCTTTATGAGGCTCAACCATTCCCGAACCGTTGAGGGCGATCCTATCTTCACCAAGGACTTTACCAAGAAGGACTATTACAAGCGTTTTCCTACCATCTATCACTTGCGTGCGCACCTTATGGAAACCGACGATCCGGCCGATCTCCGTTTGGTTTACTTGGCTATTCATAACATCGTTAAGCACCGTGGCAACTTCCTGCGTCAGGAGGAAAAGCTTACGGCAAAAATCGCAAACACCTCGGAAGCACTTGGGAAGCTTTCTGTCTCGCTAAAAGAATGGTGCGATTCGAGGGGATATAGTGCCGGAAAGGTTGATGAGGAAGCAATCGCGGCAGTTTTAGCAGACGAACGCATATCGCGTTCTCAAAAAGCAAAGAATGTGACATTGCTTATCTCCGTTGATACAGGCGACAGTAAGGCAAACGCGAAGCTCGCTAAGGCGTTGGCGAATGCTATCGTGGGTCTCCAAGCTGAGTTCAAAGACCTATTTGGCGATTTTGAGTGTGAAGCAACCAAGCTCAATCTTTCTGAAGAGGAGAAGCTCGAAGTGCTTCAGGCGGCGTGCCCCGATGATAGCGCGGAGCTGCTTGAAGCTGTATGTGGTGCGTATTCTGCGTATGTGCTCCAGGGTTTGCTTTCATATGCGGAGGGGCAGACCATTTCGCATAATATGATAAAAAAGTACGATTGCTACGCGGAAGATCTGGAGTGCCTTAAAGCCTTGGTTCGCGACTATTTGCCGAAGACGAAGGGCGATGACGGACTCAAGCCATTTGACCGGTTTTTTCGTGGCGTCACTTATCATGATTTGGATAAGAGTGATCCCTCGCGCGACTACGATGTGTCAAAAGCCAAAGGTTATACTGCCTATAACCTGCATAAACTTTCGTACGACGAATTCAGAAAAGAAGTTGAAAAGCTGCTAAAGGGCACAGGTGCTCAGGACGATGAGCGCTATATCACCATGATGGATGCGTTTGAGAAGCAGCGTTTCTTGCGTCGCTTGAAGACGAGTGATAACGGGGCAATCTACTATCAGCTGCACTTGGAAGAGTTGCAGGCGATTCTTGAAAATCAAGGTCGTTTCTATCCCTTCCTTAAGCAAGAGGCAAGCAAGATAGAAAGCCTGGTTACCTTCCGGATCCCCTACTACGTGGGTCCGCTTACGTCTAAAAACGCTGCAAAGGATGCTCATAACAAGAACCGTTTTCAGTGGTCGGAGCGCAAGCCGGGTATGGAGGATGCAGTTATCACGCCGTGGAACTGGGAAAGCGTTATCGATAAGAATCGGAGCGCGGAGAACTTTATTATGCGCATGACGGGGGATTGCACATACTTGGCGGGCGAGAAAGTACTGCCCAGGCATTCCTTGCTCTACGAGGAGTTCTGCGTACTCAATGAGCTAAACGGCGTTCGTTTCACGAATGACGGCGATAATTGGCACCGTTTGGATTCCGAGCAGCGTGCAGGCATTATTCGCGATTTGTTCCATAAGAAGCGCAGTGTGAAGTATGCAGACATTGCCGCCTGGCTTGTGCGGATGGGTTATCTTGAGAGAACTCCTCAGGTGCGCGGCGGACAGGGTGAAAGCGGCTTGGAATCAAAGATGAGCTCGTACCTCTTGTTTGCTAAGGATGTTTTCGGCGTTGACGAGCTTGATGAAGCGCTATTCCCTGCCATTGAGCAGATCATTTTGTGGAACACGCTGTTTGAGGATCGCTCGATTTTTGAAGAAAAGCTCCGTGATGAATTCGGGCCTAATGGCAACGGTATGCTCAATGACGAGCAGATAAAGAAATGCAAAAAACGCCTTTCGGGATGGGGTAGGCTTTCCGAAAAGTTTCTTACCGGAATCAAGGTCACTACGCAGGGTGGTCGTCAGGTGGGCATCATGGATGTGCTTCGCGAGGGTAGTCCAAACTCCGAGCGCCGCCAGGGCGAAGCTTTGGTGATGATGGAGGTTCTTCATGACAACACTTTTGGCTTCCAGAAAAAAATCGATGAGGTAAACCGTGTGTACTATGCGCAAAACGCCAAAGCGATGGGTGTAAACGAACTTCCCGGCTCGCCCGATATTCGCCGTAGCATTAACCAAGCCATTCGCATTGTTGACGAAATTGTAAAGATTGCCGGCCATGCGCCCGGCAACATCTTTATTGAGGTCACGCGCGACGAGGACGAAAAGAAGAAAGGGAAGCGTACTGTCAAGCGCTGGGACCGCATAGAAGCGGCACTCAATGCATTCAGGGCTGAGGGCGGCGACCTTGCAGTTATGGGCGATTTCAAGCGGCTTAAGGGCGCAGAAGCCGATTTGAGCGAACGGCTCACTTTGTATTTGCTGCAAAATGGCAAATGCCTGTATTCAGGCCGCGCCATCGACCTCGAGGCGCTTATGGCGGGATCGGGTGAGTATGAAGTCGACCATATTGTCCCGCGTGCATATATTAAGGACGACAGCCTCGACAACAAGGCGTTGGTGTATCGTTCCGAAAATCAACGAAAAACCGATCAACTTTTGATTGACGAGAAGGTTCGCCAAAAAATGGGCGAAACATGGAAACAGCTCCATGACGCGAAAATGATCAGCGACAAGAAATATAACAACCTGATGCGCCTCACCGTTACCGAAGGCGCAATGAAGGGCTTTATTGCTCGCCAGCTGGTTGAGACAAGTCAAATAGTAAAGATGACTAAGGCGTTGCTTGAAGCACGTTATGGCGATGTGGGGACGAAGATCGTCCCTGTTAAGGCAAGCATGTCCCACAACCTTCGTGAAGTGGCGGGCTTGGTTAAATGCCGTGAAGCCAATGATTTCCATCATGCGCATGACGCGTATCTGGCGTGCCGCATGGGCTTGTTTATCCAGAAGCGTTACCCGGGGATTTACGAGAATCCCATTGGTTATGCGCATGCCATGAAAAAGTATGTTCTTGAGCAGTCGGAGCTGTTCAAGAAGACTCACTGGATGCCTGGATCTGCTGGCTTAATTGTGGATAGCTTTATGACGGCGGGGTTCGATCCCGAAACTGGCGAGATGTTCGAAGATGCCTGGGCTGGCAACGATGAAACTAAGCGTTACAAGAAAAAGCGCTATGACGATGCATGGAATGCGGCTGCGGAGGTGGAGAGCATTCGTCGTGCACTCAACTACCGACAGTGTTATGTCTCGAGGATGCCCTACGAAGATTCGGGCAAGTTCTGGGACGCGAACCCGATTTCAAAGAGAAGCAATCCCAAGCTTGCGCTTAAAAGCACCCTCGACCCTGCGTGCTTTGGCGGCTACAACACAAAGACAGCGGCATATTTCTTTATATATGAGGTTACTGATAAAAAAGGTATGACCGGGCTACGAATAGCTCAGATGCCCATTTTCATGAAAGCTAAATGCGAGAGCGATAATGCTGCTTTTGAGAAATATTGCCAAGATCTGGAAAGCGGAAGTAGGGTTTCCTTTACTCGAATCGTTATTCCAAAGCTGCTGAAATGGCAACTCGTTGAAATCGATGGAAGCCTTTTGCGCATTAATGCGGAAGAGGAGATGAAATCTGCGTCTCAGTTGGCGTTTTCGCAAGAAGAGCTTGAAAGAATCCTACTTGTCTGCACAGACGGCTATCTTGACGCTGACGTTAATCGATCTGTCTATATGGCAATTGCGAAAGCGCTCGAAAGGGCAAAATGCCCTATGTTGACGAAAGATCTGGATCTTGCGGGCAGATTCGATGCATTTTGCGGTCTTGCTGTGGCTGATCAGAAGGATTTATTGAAAAAGATCCTTCTTCTCTGCAGGGGAAATAAGCAGTCCTCTCCAATTAATCTTTCGTCTGTTGGCGGAAAGAAGAAGGCAGGACATCTCCGCCCAGCTCGTTATAAAGTGCCCGATGGAATGGTGCTCATCGACCAATCCGTAACGGGCATGTTCGAGAGGAGGACCCGTGTCGGGGTTTAGAAACATTGTAATATCTAGTCCCTGCAAGCTGCAGTATAAGGGCGGCTATATGGTTGTGCGCCGCGAGGACGACACCGCAAAAATACATCTTTCTGAAGTGTCGTCTGTCGTCTTGCAATCTAATCAGGTGTTTGTGAGCGCCTATCTGCTTTCCGAATTGGCCAAAGCTAAGGTCACATTTGTCGTTTCGGACGAAAAGTGTGATCCCATCGGGCAGTATCTTCCGCTCTATGGCGCTCACAACACCAGTAAGCGCATTGCTGAGCAGATCGAATGGGGCGAGCCAGTAAAGAAACGCGTGTGGCAGCGCATCGTGCGCGATAAGATAACGCACCAAGCAGACGTACTGCATGCACGTGCGCGCGAGGAGCAGGGTGGCCTTTTGCGGAGGATTGTTCCCGAGGTGCGCTCGGGTGATACCACGAATCGTGAAGGACACGCTGCCCGCGTGTATTTCAATGCGCTTTTTGGTTCGGACTTTTCGCGGGACGACGATACGCCCCTCAACGCCGCCCTCAATTATGGCTATGCCATTATTTTGTCGAGCATCAATCGCGAGATTGCTGCGCGGGGCTATCTTACCCAGATTGGCATTTGCCACCGCAACGAGTTTAACCAGTTCAATCTGGGCTGTGATTTCATGGAGCCATTTAGACCGCTTGTCGACCGGGTTGTGCTCGATAATTTCACCGGTGATTTCACCAAAGGGACCAAGCTATTGCTGGTCGATATCCTTAACCAGGGAATTGCGTATCGTGGCGGCACCTACCGTGTTGGTTCGGTTATTTCCCTCTATGTAGCCGATTGCTTTAAGGCCCTAGGGCGAAAACTATCGATCGATGAGATTGAGTCTTTTGGTGTCGTATGAACGCTAGCGAAAGGTCTAGATATATGCGGTTGCTGGTCTTTTTTGATTTGCCGGTTGATACGCCAGCGCAACGGAAAGCATATAGGCTATTTCGCAAATTTCTTCTGAAAGATGGCTATTTGATGCTTCAGGAATCGGTGTACGCAAAGTTGGTTGTTAACGATGGTGCTGCTGGCAATGCGGTCCAAAGGCTTCGTAAAAACCGTCCTCCTTCTGGCCTGGTTCAGGTTCTACGCGTGACAGAGGCTCAATTTTCCACGATGGAGTACATCGCGGGAAGCAGGGATGCTTATGACGAAGTGGATACGATGGAAGAGCTGTTGGTGCTATGAAATTAGTCTTTGCGGGTTTGGAGCATCCTGTCGAGTTGGTGGCAGGGGAGGTCGCGGTTCTGCAGGTTGAGAATTCGGCATTGTTTGCTCGCTTTGCGAATTCGTTGCAGTCGGAGTTGGGAAGCCAGGCATCCGAACCATATTCCCTATGGGATGGGGAAGAAGAAATTAAACCCGGCGATGCCTTGATGGTTGTTCCCGATGCCTTGAATCTGCCTTGGGGCAATAGGGCATTTTTGACAGCTGTTACCAAGAGAGTGGAACGCGAGTTCTTGGAAGACGAGGATTTGCGAATGCGAATAGAGTCTGCCCAGCGGGCAATTGAGGGGTATCTAAGCGGGTTGAGCTTAGGTTTTAACTCTGATTTGGGTTTTGGCATAGAATGGGACCTAAAGCGCTATCTCAAGTTTCTTGGGTTCGGTGCAGTGACGCAAGAAGACAAACCGTACCTTGATAATCTATTAAATTTTCTTTCATTTGCTCTTGACGCTGGTTGCAAGAAGGCAATTGTTTTCGTTAATCTCAAAACTTTTTTGACGAAAAAAGAGATTCAGATGCTATACGATCATGTTTTTTTCCTCAAAAGTAGCTTGTTACTTTTGGAGAACAAGCCAGATTCCATATCATATGAACATGAACGAAAACTAACCGTTGACCTGCAATTTCTAGAGTATTGAAAGATATATGCAGTTAGATTGAACGTCTTGTCACAGTAGAGAATTTGCCTCAATGGTTTTGGAGCAGTGTCGATCTAACTGGTAATCAAACCAGGCTTGGCGTTTGCCGTGTCGCTCGGAGGTTTTGGAGCAGTGTCGATCTAACTGGTAATCAAACGCTCTCTGCCGAGACCTAGAGCTCGACCAGTTTTGGAGCAGTGTCGATCTAACTGGTAATCAAACATGGCGGTAGCGAAGAGGGTATGAATGCCCGTTTTGGAGCAGTGTCGATCTAACTGGTAATCAAACCCAGTCCTTAATAGTCTTTTTTATATATCTGTTTTGGAGCAGTGTCGATCTAACTGGTAATCAAACACATGCACCTCGGAAGCCACCGTGAGATGGGTTTTGGAGCAGTGTCGATCTAACTGGTAATCAAACGCCTCGATGCAATCGTCGTACGCCTTGCAGTTTTGGAGCAGTGTCGATCTAACTGGTGATCAAACGTCTGTGATGGTGTAGCGGCGGGCGGTACTGTTTTGGAGCAGTGTCGATCTAACTGGTAATCAAACTTCGACCGCTCCCAGTCTCACCGCGCTCCGTTTTGGAGCAGTGTCGATCTAACTGGTAATCAAACTGCTTCGCTGCAATGGGTTCCGTCAACGTCGTTTTGGAGCAGTGTCGATCTAACTGGTAATCAAACATGGTTCGAAAGGACAAATCGATGCATTAGTTTTGGAGCAGTGTCGATCTAACTGGTAATCAAACTTCGTTTTATGTCCCAATATTTAGCCATGCGTTTTGGAGCAGTGTCGATCTAACTGGTAATCAAACGCCATCCAGGAATAGGTGGCCTTCACCACGGTTTTGGAGCAGTGTCGATCTAACTGGTAATCAAACTAAGGTGTTGGGTTGCTGAGGCGTTACCCCAGTTTTGGAGCAGTGTCGATCTAACTGGTAATCAAACTTCTCGCCAGTCTCTGGGTTAATTTGCGGGGTTTTGGAGCAGTGTCGATCTAACTGGTAATCAAACGAGCGATGCGCAGGCTGCGTAAGTCTTGCCGTTTTGGAGCAGTGTCGATCTAACTGGTAATCAAACTTGCCGGCGCAGGACTCTACGCCATCGTCTGTTTTGGAGCAGTGTCGATCTAACTGGTAATCAAACGCTTGTCCTCCATCGCATATATGCCGCCTAGTTTTGGAGCAGTGTCGATCTAACTGGTAATCAAACCCGCGTTTACGCACACTACGGGCAATTTAGTTTTGGAGCAGTGTCGATCTAACTGGTAATCAAACAGCTTGGGGCGGCGGAGCGTCTCTTGGGTGGTTTTGGAGCAGTGTCGATCTAACTGGTAATCAAACCGCCTGCGTCATGCCTACGGTTTCCCTTAGTTTTGGAGCAGTGTCGATCTAACTGGTAATCAAACAGGTTTGAGTCGCGAACCGTCGCCGTCTCAGTTTTGGAGCAGTGTCGATCTAACTGGTAATCAAACTGCGTACCACGAGACGCTCACAGACGGAACGTTTTGGAGCAGTGTCGATCTAACTGGTAATCAAACTGAACGTCAGCAACATCGATGAACGTCTCGGTTTTGGAGTAGTGTCGATCTAACTGGTAATCAAACGGACAATGCGCTCTATGAGCTGTTCAGCAGTTTTGGAGTAGTGTCGATCTAACTGGTAATCAAACTGCAGAGGAGTGAGAGCGGGATGTTGTTGGAGGCGATGCCCGATGATTGAGAAGACTTATACCCGTGGCTCTGACCTCACGGAGCAGATGCTAGCTGACTTCAAACCGCATATACGCAAGGACAACGGGCCGTTCGGCTGGGACTCGGTCGAATCCAGCATGCGCGAAACGGTTTCCGACTGGGGGCCTTGCACCTGCATAGAGAGGCAGACAGACGAGAACGGCAAGATTTGGACAAAGCTCTACTACCTCGGCGGTGACGAATCGGTTCCCGTTTACGAGCTGAACGCCATAAGATGTGGTTTTGAAAGCCTATAGGAGCTGCTTGGCGAGTGTTCCCTGCATACGCGGGGATGATCCCGAGTTCGAGCTTTACTTCAAGCAGAGAATAACGCCTGAGAAAATCGTGTATTACAACGAAAAACAGGGACAAAAACTAGAGCGTTTAGTCGGGATCCAATTCCCCGATTGCTACTCTAGCATTGCCCCTAACACAATTATAAAGCTCCCTTGCTGCATAAAGTTCTGGAGCAGTGTCGATCTAACCGGAAATCAAACGAGTACGATGGCGTTGGTGCTCACCTGTTTGCCGAAGCCGTAAAGAAGAGTTACGAGCTAGGGCATAATGGGTTTGTTGATTTCACTGCCGAGAACAACCTTGTTGACTATTACAAAAAGCTACTCGGGGCGCAGCAAATCGATAGACAACATATGTACATAGATGAAAGGGCGGCGGCGAAGCTTTATGGGCGATACTATGGAAACAATGATTGATGACCTACCCCCCTTACGTTGTGCCTAACAGCTACCCACCGAAGTACAACCCGCGCAAGGTTGCCGATTATTGCAGGGAGATGGGCATAGACCCATCGACTTTGACAAAAGAACAGCTTGAGCCGTTTAAATTGAAGAAGTCAGAAGCGTAGAAAGCTCATTCTCGATGCTCGGTTTTGGAGCAGTGTCGATCTAACTGGTAATCAAGCCAGGGCCGCACGTTGTGCACCCTGTATATCCGAGGGCAATCCCAAACCGATGCGGGGGCAAAGACCGAGTTTGCGAATATCCGGGAGAATCGGGACGAAGGCTTGCTGAACGATTTCGTGAAGAGCCTGAGGAATGGGCAGAAGCCAAAAGAGCAAGAAACGCTATCGAATACGAATCACGAAGCAGATGCGAAAGCAGGAAAAGATTTGGGGGTGATGAGCATGTCCACCAGATGGGACAGCGGAATAATCGTCTGGCGTGCCGATGGGCAGATGCAGGTGCTCAAGGAGGGCAATGACGGCGTTTACGTGGTTGACCCTAATCAAAAGGACTGCCCAGTGGTGCTGCGGTACCGCGACATCATGTTTGCCGAGCACTATAAGGGTTCCGCGATCGGTGTTAAGAGCAGGGTGCCGCGTGCCGCTTTGGGCGCTGCCATCGGAGGCATGCCCGGTGCGGTATGGCTCGGCCTTGGCGGCGGTGCAGGAAAAGGCGAGTGGAAGCTGCGGATCAAGGAAAACGGCGACGGCGAGGACAACATCTATTCATGCCGCAATCAATACGATGCAAAGAAGATGGAGAAGCGCATATCCAAGCATGCCCATCGTCGCCAACCAGGGGAGCAACAGCCCGCTCCGCGACCCTCCAAACGCAATGTCCCGCCCGAACCACCAGCGGGCTACACGGGGTAGGCAAGTGCTCCCCGCATGCGCGAGGATGATCCCTGATAAAATGAAAACAGCTGATGATGGGAAGTGGAACGGCACCGAGATATGCGCAGCGAACAAAGTTGTCGGATTCATCGTGCGCAAGGACGGAACAGAGGTTCCGACACGCCTGTTCAAGATTCATTACAGCAAAAATGGAACGCAGGTCGTTCCATTCGCGAAGGAAGGCAAGCCGTGGAGTGGACGACGTTCGATGAAACGCAATACTGGGGGCACAATGTAGAGGTTATCTGCTTTGACGGAACCGTAACGCGTGGTCCGTTTTCCTGCATGGACAATCCGTACGATATCGAAGAAGGCGATCCTGTTTCCATTATTTTAGAGTACAAGACATATGCAGTCGAAATCCCCGTTGAAGAGATCAAAACGATAACCGTGATCGACTGATCGAACCTTTTGAACCCCGTTTTTTGTTGAAGCCACGCAAGAACGGGGTTTTATTATGCCATTAAGCCGTTTCCGGGGTCGATAGATCGAGCGCTCTCCACATACGCGGGGATGATCCCTGGGTCATGCTCGAGAGCCGGGAACTGCTCTGCTTCTCCAACGACAGCGTTGCCAGCATGAACCGCAGGGCTTCAAGTGTGTTCGAGCACCTGAAGAATGCCAACCCTGGGATCTCGGAAGAGACCTTGAGCGCAATGATGGATAAATATGAAGGGAGGCATCGCCACGATAGGGGAGACGAAAAGATACGCACTCAAGCTGTGCGACCAGAAACTTATGAGCTTCAACTTGAGCTATGACCGCTTTGCGAACCTCAAGGTAGAGGTTACAGATTGCGATCTCAGCACAAAGAAGCTCTGGCCTATGGGAATGAGTCCCGAGAGTTTGGAAGACGACATCGCATCATGGGCAAAATCCAGGACCATCCCGAAGAACCGGAAGTTTGTGGCCGAGATATTGGCTACGGCGGGTTTGTCGGCAAACGACTCCATCGGAATCTTGGATACCTGCAAGGGTTTGTCGGTCAATGACTCGTATTGGCTGGACGATGGCCATGAGGATCTTTCTTTCGATGATGTGAACCTCTTCGACAACGATCTTGACGAGGCGTTGTCGATCGTTGCCTACACGGGATACTCTTCCGGCATCAAGCATAAGCTTGGGTTATCAACGGAGTGGACCACCAACGGCCAGTACCCTAAGGCTTGGAGAAGGATCGATAACGAGCTGGTGCTGTACAAAGCAGGCTCTACCGGGTTCATGAACTCTGGAATGGAACCGTATTCCGAGCATTTCGCATCTCAAATTGCAGAGCATATCGGCATCAAGCACGTTCCTTACGACTTGAGGATGTGGAAGGGAAAACTGGCATCGACCTGCCCTCTTATCAATACCAAAGATGTCTCTTACGTCCCGTTTGCCTGCACAACGAAAGACCATATGTTCCCGGCTTCCATGGCTGTGGCGCATGCGTTCAGTCGTGACATGATGGACGATTGCAGGGATATGCTCCTGTTCGATGCGCTGATCTGCAATCCAGATCGGCATGCCAAGAACTTCGGAGTCCTGAGGGACAACGAGACTGGCGATGTGCTCGGGATGGCACCGTTGTTCGACCACAACCTGTCGCTGTTTCCTTATGACTTGGTAGATGAGTTCGGCAAGCTTGAAGACCGAGCTAACACCGTGTACTATCCACGGCTCAGCAACTTGCCGTTCATTGAGCAGGTTGGGCTCACGATGTCGGAAAGAAACCACGATATGTTGCGCAGGATGATCGGCTTTGAGCTTCAGAACCACCCGTCCTACCCTGTTCCGCGAGACAGGCTCGATGCGCTCAACCGTTATCTTGAGAAGAGAACAGCGGAGCTACTGAAGGTACCGGTTGTCGACGAGCAAGAGTTGGATACGATGCTCAGCGAGAGTTGCCGGCAGATCACCGAGCCGATACAAGGATATTGTCGAGCTGTGGAAGGTCTTTGAAATCGAGTCCTCTGCAGATTTGGAATCGCATTTGGAGAATTTCTCTGTTCTCGTGTTCCCCGCATACGCGGGGATGATCCCTGATAAAATGAAAACAGCTTACGATGGGGAGTGGAACGGCACCGAGATATGCGCAGCGAACAAAGATGTCGGATTCATCGTGCGCAAGGACGGAATAGAAGTCCGACACGCTCGTTCAAGATTCACTACAGCAAAATAGGAACGCATATCGCTCCATTCGCGAAGGGTGGTAATCCGTGGAGTGGCAGGAGCTAAGCAAGATCGAGGAAACGCTATGGGGTCATGACGTTGAGGTTCTATGCACCGATGGGCAAGTGGTGCGTGGTGCGTACTGGTGCAACAATGCCGCAGATGCCGACGAGGACGAGGGCATCGAAATCGACATCGAGCAGAAGGCGTTCTTCGTTGGAATACCAATCAGTGAAATCAAAACGATAACCGTGATTGACTGATCGAACCGTTTTAAACCCCGTTTTTGTTGATACCACGCGAAAACGGGGTTTATTTTGCCATTAAGCCGTTTCCGAGGTCGTTTGATCGAAGAAGCGGCTTCTTATCAGTTTGTCGTTTTTGTTTAGCCAAAAAGCTATTTTGAGATCAACCCAAGAAAATGCTCGAATGCGGCTTTTGCGTATTCGCTGCTGTAATCGACCAACCCGTAATGTTTGAAGTTGTAAAGGTCTTCCGAAGTCCAGCCGAACCCGTCATGGATGTACGCGCACAGGGCACCGAGCTGCTCGCCAGTGACCATATCATAGGTTTGCGTTGAAGCGACCGCGTACGGGGTTTCAGACAGGCGCTCCATCGCGGACGCTATCTCCGTTTGCATGGAAATAAGGGCATCGCTCGCCTTCTCGAATCTCTTCTCGCTTCCAATCATTTCTTCACCTCCGGTTCGATCAATTCCATTTTACCGCCAATACGGCTTTCCCCGCATACGCGGGGATGATCCCGTGATTATGTTGAGATCGGATCACATTGCCGCGAGCTTGGTCTTGCCTTCTGGTGTGCCGAGAACAGGCTTAGGAGCCTTGGTGATTCTACGGCTTGCTGCGGTTGTGGGGACATTCCTGGGTTCGAAGGTAACCCGTTCAATTGCGTAAGCGTCAAGAATGGCTCTGGCGCTTTTGCCACCGACAAGATGCGGGAGAAAGGTACAGCCAGCTGCTTCAAGGCAGTGCATCAGGCCGCTGGAATGTCTGATCTGCTGAAGGAGAAGAGTTTTTATGAAATGATGCAAGATTCAGCAAAGATGTTCAGCTGACATGCAAGCCACGGTAAAATGGCTTATTTGATATTATAACCTATATATATGTAATAATACTATTACAGGATACCTAAGAAATGTTTATGGGGTGTTATGAATGGCTGCAACCGAAGCCCAAAAGCGAGCAAGCGCGAAATACCAACGCGAAAAGACTAAGCAAGTCAACTTAAAGTTTTCGCCTAACGAGATGGACATGTATAACTGGTTGCAGCAACAAGACGCGCCCCTATCAGGCACACTTAAGCGTTTAATTCGTCAAGAAATGCAAAAAAATATTAGAGAAAGCTAATATTTACTGTTTACTTAAACCTTAGAAAATGCTAATATTTAATCATTAAGTAAGGAGGTGACATGCAAAGACGAGAGTTGGTCAGAATCCTAAAAGCAGCGGGGTTTATCTCCAAAGGCGGTACAAACCACGAGAAGTTCTATAAAGGCGGAAAAACGGTTTTAGTGAAGCGTCATAGAGAGATTGAAGACCAGATTGCTAAGAGGATTTTACGGGAAGCGGGGCTTAGATAGCCCCTCCTCCCTACCTTGTCTTTGCATTTGAAAGGAGAAAATCATGTTATATATCTGCGAGTTTGAATTTTTTGATTCTGACGGCTTCATCTGTGCTTTTCCTTGCAATGATATAGGAGCAGGAACTTTTGGAGACAACCTAAACGATGCGGTAGAAAGTGCCGCTGACTGGCTTACTTGCATTGTTGATGATGCTTTGATGAGCGGCAAAGAACTCCCAGAGATTAGCTTCGGACATGAACCAAGGCACGGCGGTAAAATCATTGCAATTGCAGTATCAAGAGAGCTTGAAGACATCCCAGCTATTACAGCATCAGAAGCGGCTCGAGAATTAGGGGTTAGCACCGCACGAGTAGCTCAGCTCATAAACGCGGGGTTGCTTGATTCATGGAAAGACGGGACTAAAAGAATGGTTTCAAGAGAATCCGTTAACGCTCGAAAAGAAGATAACCCAAAGGCTGGAAGACCAAAGAATCTAGCTGTGATATAGTGACCTCACTGATTCTCGTCAGTGCATGTGAGACCCCGCTTCGGCGGGGTTTTCTTTTGCTCTGCTACATGACGACAGAATGACCGCATGGCTAAAGAGAAATGCACAAAAGATGTAATCAGAATCGCCGTCAAGCTCAAGAAGCATGGCGCTTTGGACAAGGACATTGCCCTTGCCTGCGGCGTATGCCCTCAGACGTTCAGCACGTGGCCGCATCATCCTCAGACGGCAAACCAGACCGAATTTTCCGAAGCCGTCAAAAAGTGCGAGGTCGATTTCAAGGACAAGCTCACTCAGATCATCATGCGCGATGCGCAGGAGAAGGTGTTCCCCGCATACGCGGGGATGATCCCTGGGTTGCGGACGTAAAGGATGCTGGCAAGGCTACGCCGAAGGGGATAGCTAGCGCGGCGCAACGCGCTCAGATGCGAGCAAGGAACCCAGCAAGGACGGTCATGAAGTACGCAGCCAAGATGTCGCAGCCGATGGCTCAGAGCGCCTACATGGAGTATCTGAAGATAGCTTCGGAAGCGGCGTTTGCGTCTACGGGCAACATCGATGACCCGGGCGTTGGCTACGAGAAGGCTCTTGCGGCAGGGATAGGGAAGAAGGGCAAGGAAAGCGCCTCCTCGAA
>OGQV01000774.1_pt1 | contig 27672 bp, 25 predicted proteins | sample 1553311 | NCBI WGS metagenome assembly OGQV01 (sample SAMEA2579976, study PRJEB22360) | human gut metagenome
GCGTGGGACGAGGCAGGGGCAGATCCCCCGCCGCGTCCACGTCCTGCCACTTGACCTCGTAACCCGCGCCGTGCGCGCAGAACACGGAGCTTGCCGGATTTTCCAGATCGCGCTCTGGGTCGTAGCCCAGCTCTTTTACGATCTGCTCCTGCTCCCGGCAGGGCCGGTAGCCGCTGACGCGCAGCTGGATGCGTCCGCGGCCCCTTGTATAGGCCGTAAGCTCCGTCTGATACTCCCGCAGCAGCCGCACAGGCGCGCTTCCGCGCAGAATGGTCTGTTCCCCTTCCTGCTCCGGCGGCTCATATTCGCCCTGCATCCGCTGGATATCCGTGATCGCCCGGCCCACGCTCGGCGCGGGCAGCTCCATGCGGAACGCGTACCACGGTTCGAGCAGCACAGACTGCGCCTTCATGAGGCCCTGCCGCACGGCGCGGTAGGTCGCCTGCCGGAAGTCGCCGCCCTCGGTGTGCTTCAGATGCGCCTTGCCGGAGACGAGCGTAAAGCGGATATCCGTGATCGGCGCGCCGGTCAGCACTCCCCGGTGGGCCTTTTCCGCCAGATGCGCCAGGATCAGCCGCTGCCAGTGCAGCGCCAGCGTGTCCGTCGGGCACATGGTGTCAAATTGCAGGCCGGAGCCCGGCTCTGCCGGCTCCATCAGCAGATGCACCTCGGCATAGTGCCGCAGCGGCTCATAATGCCCCACGCCCTCGACCGGCGCGGCGATCGTCTCAAGATAAACAATATTTCCGGCGTCAAACGAAACCTTCAGCCCGAAGCGGTCTTCGATCAGCTTCTGCAAAATCTCCATCTGCACCGGCCCCATCAGCTGCACGCGGATCTCGTGCAGCAGCGCATTCCAGACCAGATGCAGCGCGGGATCCTCTTCTTCGAGCACGCGCAGCTGTCCATACGCCAGCGCCGCGTCCGTGCCGTCCTCTAAGAGCAGGCGGTATTCCAGAACCGGCTGCAAAACCGGGGCCTGCGCCGCCGTCTCCCGGCCCAGCACATCGCCCGGCATCGTTTTGCTCAGACCCGTCACGGCGCAGACCGTCCCGGCGGCGGCCTGCTGCAAAAGCGTAAATTTACTGCCGGAATAGAGCCGGAGCTGGTCGGCCTTTTCCTCCCAGTCCTCGCCCGAGAGCGTCTGCTTAACCGTGAGCGTCCCGCCCGTGACCTTTAAAAACGTCAGCCGCGCGCCCTTTTCGTCGCGCGCGATCTTAAAAACATGCGCACCGAAGTCCGCGCCCCGCGCAGGCTCGTCCACGAACCGGCCCAGCGCGTCCAGAAGCGCGTCCACGCCCGTCTGCCGCAGCGCGGAGCCGAACAGGCACGGGAACACCCGCCTGTGCGAGACGAGCGAGGCGATCTGCGCGTCGGAAAGCGTTCCGGAGGCGAGATAGCTTTCCATCAGCGCCTCGTCGGACAGGGAAAGTTCCTCAAACAGCTGCGCCTGCGGCTGCGAAAAATCAATGCAGCCCTCGTCCAGCTCCGCGCGGACAGCGGCAAGCAGCGCGTCCCGATCCGCCGTCTCCATGTCCATTTTGTTGAAGAACAGAATGACCGGCACCTGATAGCGCCGCAGCAGCCGCCAGAGCGTGACGGTGTGACTCTGGATGCCCGACGGGCCGCTGATAATGAGCACGGCGCAGTCGAGCACCTGCAGCGTCCGCTCCATCTCGGCAGAAAAATCCACATGGCCCGGCGTGTCGAGCAGCGTCAGCGTGCAGCCGGGCAGCGGAAGAACGGCCTGCTTGGAAAAGATCGTGATGCCCCGGCTGCGCTCCTGCGCGTCGGTGTCGAGAAACGTGTCGCCGTGGTCGACGCGGCCAAGCGTACGGATGACGCCTGCCCGGTAAAGCATGGCCTCCGACAGCGTCGTCTTGCCCGCGTCCACATGGGCAAGCAGCCCCACGCAAAGCCGTTTTTCCGTCCGTTCCGTTCCCTGTGCGTTCATTGCCGTTCTCCGTTCGTTATGATCTGGGAGGATTATAGCACAAAAACGGGAAGCCGCCAAGAGGGACAGGCAGACACATGAGGAGACTGTGCGGATATGCCATTGCCTTTTTCGGGGAAATGCACTATAATGTTTATAACTATGTAAATTGGGAAGGAGGCGGCTGCGGTGCTGCCGGAGGGTTTTGAGGCGCGGATGCGTGCGCTTTTGGGAAGCGAATATGAGGACTTTCTCGCGTCCTTTGACCGGCCGCTCTGCACCGGTCTGCGGAGAAATCCGCTCAAAACCGGCTTTACGGGCGATCTGTCGCGGTTTTCGCTCTCTCCCGTGCCGTGGTGCCCGACGGGGTTTTATTATGACGCGGTCTCCCGGCCCGGCTTATCGCCGTATCACGCGGCGGGGCTTTATTATCTGCAGGAGCCGAGCGCCATGGCCCCGGCGGAGCTTTTGGACCCGCAGTCGGGCGAGCGCGTGCTCGACCTGTGCGCGGCCCCCGGCGGGAAATCGACGCAGCTGGCGGGCAAACTCCGGGGAAAGGGGCTTCTGGTCTGCAACGAGATCAACGCCAAGCGCGCGAAAATTCTTTCCGGGAATATCGAGCGGCTGGGCATTTCCAACGCGCTGGTCCTGAACGAGCACCCGAAGCGGCTGGAAGAGCGCTTCGCGGGGTATTTTGATAAAATTCTCGTCGACGCCCCCTGCTCCGGTGAGGGGATGTTCCGCAAGGAGGAGGCCGCCGTCACCGACTGGACGGAGGACACGAACGCCATCTGTGCCAACCGCCAGCTGGAGATTCTGACCTCCGCCGCAGCCATGCTCCGCCCCGGCGGGCGGCTGGTTTACTCCACGTGCACGTTCTCTCCTGTGGAAAACGAGGGCGTGATCTCGGACTTTTTGTGGAAAAATCCAGATTTTTCTGTAGAAAAGCCGGACGTGCCGTTCTTTTCTCCCGGCAGACCCGATTGGGTAGCGAATCCCGCGCCGGGATTGGAAAAAACGTTCCGCCTCTGGCCGCATAAGCTTTTGGGCGAGGGGCACTATGCCGCCGTGCTCCGCAGGACGGGAGACGAAGCGCCCGCAGTGCTTCCGCCGGAGCCTGCGGCCAGGTGCCCGCAGGAGCTGACGGACTTTTGCGCCCGGACCGGCGCGGCCTTGCCGGAGGGGAAGCTGCTGCGGTTCGGGGACGTGTGCTATCTCGTCCCGCAGGCGCTGCCGGAGGTAAAGGGGCTGCGGGTGCTGCGCGCGGGACTGGAGCTTGGCGCAGTCCTGAAAAACCGCTTTGCGCCCGCGCACGCGTGGGCGCTGTGGCTGGAAACGCTGGAAAGCAGCGTCTCGCTTGAAGAATCCGACCCGCTGCTTGCCCGGTATCTGTCCGGCGACGTGCTGCCGTCCGACAAGCGCGGCTGGACGCTCGTGCAGGCTGACGGTCTTTCGCTCGGCTGGGCAAAGGGCGACGGAAGCCAGCTCAAAAATCACTATCCGAAGGCGCTTCGCCGCCCGGTTTAAAAACAGGAGGATGCACTATGGCAAAGACAGTCCTGATCGTAGAGGATGAACGCGCGATCGTGGAGATCCTGAAATTCAATCTCAAGCGCGAAGGTTATGAGACGCTCGAGGCGCTCGACGGCGAGACGGGTCTGCTGCTTGCGCAGACAAAGGACCCGGATCTGATCTTACTGGATGTCATGCTGCCGAAAATGAGCGGCTTTGACATCTGCAAGACGCTCCGCGGCGAAAACCGCACCACGCCCATCATCATGCTTACCGCCCGCGAGGAGGAGATGGACAAGGTCTTCGGCCTTGAGACCGGCGCGGACGACTATATGACCAAGCCCTTCTCCATGAAGGAGCTGATGGCCCGCGTCAAGGCGAACATCCGCCGCCGCAGCATGGAATACGCCCCGGCGCAGAGCACTGCGGGCCAGATCGAAGCGGACGGCCTGTGCCTGAACCCGGAGACATATCAGGTCACGAAAAACGGTACGCCGGTCGAGCTGACACAGAAGGAATACGACCTTCTCTCCTATCTTATCCGCGAACGCGGAAAGGTCTTCTCCCGCGAGGATCTGATGCAGCGGGTATGGAACTATGACTATTACGGGGATATGCGCACGGTCGATGTGACGGTGCGGCGGCTTCGTGAAAAGATCGAAGACGATCCCGGCAAGCCCCAGTATATCCTGACCCGGCGCGGCGTCGGCTATTATTTCGCGGGATAACGCAGCTTCCCGCGCGAGAAAGGAGGGGCGGCCATGCGGTCCCTGCGCATGAAGATGGTCATGATCATGGTGATCCTGATCCTGGCCCTGATGCTGACGACAGGCGCGTTTTTGATGAGCGGCGTCGGCAATTTCTATGTGTCCCAGTTCTATGAGCAGATGGAGGGCACGTTTACCCCGGAATTCATCGCCCAGCTGCAAAGGCTCTCGGCGGAGGACAACGCCCCCGCGCAGATGAAGGAACTTCTCATGGCGCAGGCCGGGCTTGGCATCGATATCACGGGCCGCAACGTCTACATTCTCGACCAGACCGGCTCCGTGCTCGACAGCTCGAACCAGCGCACCACGGTCGTGATGACGCAGAACATTCTGTCCGCCATGAACGGCGAGGTCGGGCAGAGCAGCTCGGTCACGAACGATTATATGGATCTGGCCGTCCCCGTCGAATCGGACGGCGCGCAGTATATCGCCTACATCCGCGACAACCGCGCCACGGTCGACGCGCTGACGAGCGAGCTGCTGATCATCATCCTGCGCGCGCTGGCGCTGGGTCTGGTGATCTGCGTGATCTTGTCGTTCCTGCTGTCGCAGATTCTGATCACACCCATCCGCGCGCTGACCGTCGGCACAAAGCGCGTCGCGGCGGGAGATTTCGCGAACCGCGTCACGGTCGACAGCCGCGACGAGATCGGCGATCTGACCCGGAACTTCAACCACATGGCAAAGGTCCTGCAGGACACGATCTCCGAGGCGGAGAACGAGCGCAACAAGCTTTCCACGCTGTTTCTGCACATGACCGACGGCGTCGTCGCGTTCAATACGGCGGGCAGCGTCATCCACTACAAACCCGAGCTGCTCGTCATCCACTATAACCCGGCGGCCACGCAGATGCTCGCGCAGAACCTGTCAAGCCAGACGACCTTCGACGAAATTTTCTCGAAGGAAGCCGAGCTTGACACGCTCCTGACCCTGCGCAGGCCGCAGTATATCGAGGCGCAGAAGACCGTCGGCGAACGGGAGCTGGAGCTGTTCATGGCCCCGTTCTCGTCCGACCACGCGCAGGGCGGTGTGCTCGTCGTCATCCACGACGTCACCGAGCAGCGCAGGAGCGAGCAGCTCAAGCGCGAATTCGTCGCCAACGTCTCGCACGAGCTGCGAACGCCGCTGACCAATATCAAATCCTACGCCGAAACGATCGTCGACACCGGCGACGAGCTGCCGCCGGAGCTGCGCTCGAATTTCATGAACGTCATCATCAGCGAGGCCGACCGCATGACCCGCATCGTGCAGGATCTGCTCACGCTCAGCAAGATCGACTACGGCAAGATGGAGATGAATATCTCCCGGTTCCCGTTCTTAAAAGCCGTGCAGAATGTGTATGACGCGGCAAAGCTCAACGCCGAGCAGAACCACCACCACACTATGACGCTCACCTGCGAAGGGGACATTTCCGACGTCAACGGCGACCGGGAGCGCATCGAGCAGGTCATTACCAACATCGTCTCCAACGCTGTCAAGTATACGCCCGACGGCGGCAAAATCGACATGACCGTCGGCACGAGCGGCAAAAACGTCTTTGTCCGCGTGACCGACAACGGCATCGGCATCCCCGAAAAGGATCTGCCGCGCCTGTTTGACCGGTTCTACCGTGTGGACAAGGCGCGTTCGCGCGAATCCGGCGGCACGGGCCTCGGCCTTTCCATCGCGCAGGAGATTTTGAACCAGCACAAGGGCAGCATTGAAATTTCGTCCGAATACGGCAAGGGTACCTCGGTCCTCATCACCATGCCCGCCGCGGAGGCGCAGGCATGAAGCAGAAACGAAGACATGGCCATGGCCGGAGGCTGCTGGAGATCGGAAAGGACATTCTGATCGTGTTTCTCGTGCTGGTCAACGTGACGCTTGCGATCATGTGCCTGCCGACAAAGACGCTCACGCAGACCAAATGGCTGGCAAGCGCGCTGCGCCCGTTTGCGGGGCTGTTCGGCCTCAATGAAGCGGAGCTGACCTATACCGCGCCCGCCACCGGCAGCGCGTTCATCGGCGCGGCGCAGCCCGTCGCCGTCACGCTGAGCACCGAGGCGGGCAGGCAGAGCGCACAGTATGACTTTGCCGCCCTCGATACGCTCTACGGGCAGTACGGAGGGCTGCTTGCGCAGGCGCTCGAAAGCGCCGAGACGCCGCAGGCGTGCGCCGAATCGGCGTTTTATGCCGCTTTGCGGAAGCCCGGCGCGGCCTTCTGCTTCCCGGGACAAATTTCCCCCGCCGTGCTTGGCGCATGGCTGAACGTGCGCGCGCCGGAGGGTGCGGACGCGCAGTGGTACGTGCTGGCGCTGGACGGAGAGACGGTTCAGCTGTATCTGCTGGGCGACGGCTGCTATCGCGCGCAGACGGCGCTTTCCGCCGAGACGCTTGCGGCCGAGCTTTCCGCCGCCGTCCCGGACGGCAGCTTCTTCGCGTTTGAATCGGACGACGCGCCCTACAGCACGCTCGATCCGCTCTCGCTCATCAGCGCGTCAAGCGCCGCCGTCTGCACCGGCCTCGGCACAAACCCGTGCGACGCGCGATTTATTTCCGCCCTCGCAACCCAGATCGGCATCAACCCTTACGGCGACGCACGCTTCGTCGGAAACGACGGCACGACGTCCTTTACCGAAACCGGCCTGCGCCTGCGCGTGAGCGCGCAGGGCAGAATTGAACTGCAGATCCTCCAGCCGGACGACCGCTTCCAGAGCGCGTCGGCAGGCGCGCTTGACCGCATCGAGGCTGCGCGCAGCCTCCTCAGCCGCCTGACCGGTGACAGCTACGGCGAGGCGCGGGTCTATCTGCAAAGCTATCGGGCCGACGGCCAGAGCGCCGTGTGCACCTTCGGCTATTATCTGTCCGGCATCGAGATCGCACCGCGCGGCGCGATCGAGCTCCGCTTCGACGGCACGCAGATCACGAATGCCTCCGTCCTGTACCGCAGCTACACGGCCTCGTCAACGCCCGCAGCGCTCCTGCCCGCAGCGCAGGCAGCCGCCTGCCTGCCGAAGGGCGGCACGCTCCGCCTTCTGTACGCCGAAGGCACCGGCGGTGAACTCACCGCCGGGTGGGAGACGGAGTAAGCGTGATATGTACCCGCCCGCGATATGCGGGAGCGCCTGAGAGGTCGCAGCAGGTAATTGCGAAAAGCGATAGTCCGATGCGAATCCGCAGGCTTTTCGCTGTTAATCGTAGGGGTCGATGCCCACATCGACCCGGCAGAACGCACCGTTTCTGCGGGAATCTTAGGGTGTATCTGAAAACTCATGATGTGACCGGCAGCGAGGGATTTTTGCGTTGCGCAAGACATTTTTTCGCAGGAATACTGACGTATTTCAAGGAAAAATGACGCGGCGCACCGCAAAAAGGCCCGCTGTCCGGGTGCGTTGGGAGTTTTCAGATACACCCTAGGCGAATTCGCAATTTCCCAGCGGGCCGATGTGGGCATCGGCCCCTACAAACAAGTGGGTAAATCCATACAGATTCGCCGAAGACCTCTTTAGAACAGCTGCTTTCCGCCGTATCCATCGCACCACTGACCCAAATTTTCCATCAGGAGGAGCCGCCATGAGCGCTTCGCGCATGAAAAATCTGATCCTTCTCATTCTGACGCTCTGTGCGCTGGGGCTTCTGTGCATCGTCGTTCCGAACCGGCTTGCGCAGACGCATGAGCAGCGGCAGATGCTGCAGGAGCTGAAGACACTCTACGAGAGCTACGGCCTTTCCGTTTTGCTCGACGAGCTTCCGCGCAGTCCCGTGCTCTACAGTGTCGAGCTTTCTGAGGACGGCGCGCAGACCGCCGCGCAGGCGCTGCTCGGCGCGAAGGCCGCGCCCGCAGGCGAATCCGGCTTTGAGAGCACCTACGAATCCGAGCTTGGGACGCTCCATATCACGCGCACGGGCGGCTTCTCCGCCGTGATGACCGGCGGCAGCCGGGTGCGGAGTTCTGAAAAGGCCGCAGAAAAGCTGCTGCGCGCCATGGATTTTCAATATCAGACCCTCACGCGGGAGCAGACGGAGACGGGCGCCGTGCAGATCCGCACCTCGCAGACGCTGCTCGGCGTGCCGGTGCTCGGCAGCCAGCTGGCGCTAAGCTACACGGACGATTGCCTCACGGCGGTCGAGGGCACGTTTTATACCGGCGGAAGCTCCATTACGCGCGTGTCGGAGCAGGAGGCCATCTCCGCCGCTGACGCGCTGGCGCAGCTGCTGGCCCGGCGTGACGCGCTCGGCTGGGTCGGAAGCGCGGTGACGGGTCTTACGCAGGCGTATCTGCCGTCCGATCAGGCCGGTACGGGCATCCGCTTCGTGCCGGTCTGGCTGGTCGAAACGGACGCGGGAAGCTTTTTTATCAACGGCATTACGCGCGAAATCACGGCGGAAACATAGCGTCTGCCGTCTGCGCCTGTCGAATTATGAAGAAAATCTGAAGATTTCCTGCTGCTGCATTGTCATTTTCCTTTACATTCCTGCCGTGGTGTGCTATTCTAATAGCGGCCGAATTTGGCTTTGTTAACATAACGCATTTCCGCAAACACTCTTAGTGTCAACTGATGTCAACTGACGCTACCAAAGAGGGATTACATTTTGATCAAATACATCGTTCAAGGCGGCACAAAGCTTTCCGGCTCCGTGACCATTTCCGGGGCCAAGAACGCGGCGGTCGCGATCCTGCCGGCCACGCTGCTCGTCAGCGGCCCCTGCCGGATCGAAAACGTACCGGATATTTCAGACGTTCGTCTGCTGCTGGAGATCCTGCACGATATGGGCGCGGAGATCCGGCGCTACGGCCGCAACACGCTCGAGATCGACTGCACCCGCGCCCGCAACGCGACCGCGCCCATCGAGCTTGTCCGCCGTATCCGCGCGTCGTATTATCTCATCGGCGCAGAGCTTGGCCGCTTCGGCCATGCCCATGTTGCCATGCCGGGCGGCTGCAACTTCGGCGTCCGCCCCATCGACCAGCACATCAAGGGCTTCGAGGCCATGGGCGCCATGGTCGAGCAGGCCGGCGGCTATGTCTGCGCCGACGCCCCGAAGGGCGGGCTGCGCGGCGGCCACGTCTATCTTGATATCGTCTCCGTCGGCGCGACGATGAACATCCTGCTTGCGGCAGTTTTGTGCAGCGGCATGACGATCATCGAAAACTGCGCCAAAGAACCGCACATCGTCGACCTCGCGAACTTCCTGAACGCCATGGGCGCGCAGATCTCCGGCGCGGGCACCGACGTCATCAAGGTGCGCGGCGTCAAGGCGCTGCACGGCGGCTGCTATTCCATCATCCCCGACCAGAGCGAAGCCGGCACGTATATGGCCGCTGCCGCCGCAGTCGGCGGCGACGTGCTGATCGAAAACGTCATCCCGAAGCACCTCGACTGCATCACCGCCAAGCTGCGCGAGATCGGCGCGGACATCACGGAGTATGACGACGCCATCCGCGTCGAATCCGCCTACCGCCTGCACCGCGCGAACGTCAAGACCATGCCGTACCCCGGCTTCCCGACCGATATGCAGCCGCAGATCACCGTCTGTCTGGCCACCGCCGTCGGCACCAGCCTCGTGACCGAGGGCGTCTATGACAACCGCTTCCGCTACACGGCCGAGCTTGGCCGCATGGGCGCAAATATCCAGGTCGAGGGCAAGACCGCTATCATCGACGGCGTGCAGACGCTGCGCGGCTGCGAGGTCCGCGCCTGCGACCTGCGCGCGGGCGCTGCGATGGTCATCGCTGCCATGTGCGCCGAGGGCATGACGCTCATCGAGGATGCGCACTTCATCGAGCGCGGCTACGAGGACATCGTCGGCAAGCTCACCGCGCTCGGCGCGCATATCCGCCGCATCGAAACCTACGAAACCCCCAGCGTCTCAGAGGACGCCGGCTGAACAAAATTTCCCCGGCAGGACAATTTTGAAGAGATCCCAAAAAGCTAGGGTGTATCTGAAAACTCATGATGTGACCGGCAGCGAGGGATTTTTGCGTTGCGCAAGACATTTTTTCGCAGGAATACTGACGTATTTCAAGGAAAAATGACGCGGCGCACCGCAAAAAGGCCCGCTGTCCGGGTGCGTTGGGAGTTTTCAGGTACACCCTAGTGTTCAAGCAGTCGAACGGGCTTGCTGTCTGTGAATCACAGGCGGCAATCCCGTTCGCTTTGCCTTGATTCAGCGGTTGTTGCAGGTTTGTAAGGTTTTGTCACTTAAACCGTTGGCTTTCCTGTTGGATAAGACCCGCTCAAAGGTTTCCTCAAAGGTACCTCGTATAATTGCAGATAACGCAAAAGGCACGACGCAATGTCGTGCCTCTTCTGCATCATTCATATTGCCGGTTCAGTGCAGGAGTTTCGGCTTTCCTGCGCTCATTTTTGCACTTGTTTTCGCAGCAAGGACTTTACTTGCCCATGCGAAGAAGTATGGCACAGAGTTGAACAGATAACTGGTGTGCATCAGTTCGTCCAGCAGCTCTTCCATCGTAAACGGCCGGTATCCATAGGGGCTCATCTCGCCAATATAATCGTCCAGCTGGTCACGCGCCGCCGCCCGCAGGAACTTCTTCGTATCCTTGTTCGCTTTCGCAAGGCGCTTGATGTAGTCCTCTGCCTTATCGAACTGATTCAGCTTGTAATACAAAACTGCCAGCGGCAGGAGCATCTGCGTTTCCTCATAGGAATCGAACTGCTTATGGAGCGCCAGCGCGTGCATCTCGTCTTCCATATAGGCATACAAATGCATCAGCTGATAGCGGACGCCGAGATTATCGTTCTCGCACAATTCCAACAGGCGCTGCCCTTCGTCGATCGCCCGGCGCATCATGCCGCAGGAAATTAAAACGTCAAAGTATGTATAGCGCACGCGCATATATGGTCTGGTTTCAAACGCTGTCCAAAACTCACCGGCGTACTCCTTGAACGCGCCGGACTTTTCCATCTGCTTGTCCGCTGCGTCGAGCAGCTCCTGCAGGGCAAGCCGCCGCTCGTCCGGCTGCTCCGCTGTACGCAGGATCAATTGGAGTCTTGCATCCAGATTGTCCGGCTCCAGCTCCAGCGCCTTGTGCAGATATTCCACTCTTTTTTTCTTCGACGTGACCTGTTCGGCGAGATCCAGATAATCGTCCGCTGTTTCAGGCGCAGATTCTTTCTGCTCTTTGCATTTTAGATTGTATTCTGCAAAGAACCGCTCCGCCAGGGCATCCACGTCGGCTTCGTTCTCCGTGTCCTCTGCGTGAGCGTCCAGGAATTTCTGCAATTCTTTCAAAACCTTTTCTGAGTCTCTGCTCATTTTATCGCGCCTCCCGTATCTGTTGCATGCTGTTTGGTTTCTCTGCATGAATTATACCAGATTCGTCAACATTCGTCGAGAGATATATGCCAAAACGACTATGATTCTTACCAGTCTGTACCGCACCATCTTTTTTCCTGAATAGCTTTTTCAGAAAATGCCCAATTCTCTCGATTTACGTAGAAATATGAAAATCAAAAAACTAGATTTACGCTGTCCTCTCTGAAAAAATTCAAGACGAAATATGCCGATCAGCTTCATATCCCTTATGTTTTGCATACCGGCGATTTCAAAGAGGAAGACAGCATCGTATTTCTTCCGTTGTATATGACCCCACTGCTATAATAAGTGATGTGCAAAAGTACGGCAAGCGCTCCGCAGCCGTCTTCGCCTGTGCCGCCCACGCGTCCTGCGCAGCCCGAGCCTGCCGAACCTGTGACGCAGTCCGCTCCGCAGGGAAAGCCCGTTGTGTTCTCTCTGGTGCCTGAGCTGCCAGCCCAGCCGCAGCGGACTAACAGATACTGCCCGCACTGCGGCGCGCCCGTCAAGCTGTCCGACGCCGTATTCTGCACCGTATGCGGTAAGAGCCTTTCATAATCCCCCCGCCACAAGAAACAGGGCTGTCTCAAATGATCGAAACATCATTGAGACAGCCCTGTTTTTTGATTTATGGACTTATGCGAACGTACCGTTCAGGGATTGGGTCAGGCCGGACAGTACGCCGGTGATCGTCAGCAGGACACCCAGAATGATTGCCAGCACGTAGACGCAGAAATAGCTGCGGGCATAATTGCGGCGGTTGATGTTCGCGCTGCCGACGGCGTGGACGATCAGGAAGATCCAGCCCAGGAGCGGCAGGGCGTAGAGAATGCCGAGGCCAAAATAGCTCCACGGCGACAAGGGGCGGTACGCCTCTGGCAGGTGCTGCAGTTCAAATTCGTTCATGTGTCTTCCTTCTTTCTTACAAATGCTCCTTGCAGGTCAGCTGCGCGACGTCCAGCCGGAACACGGCCGCGCGCTGCGCCTGCTCGTCTGTAAAGGTAAACAGACGGCTCTTTTCATAGTGCGCCATAATTGCCGACAGCGCCCGCTTCTTTTCCTCCGGCTCCTGCACCTCGCAGATCACGCCGGTGCCGATTACACTCCGATAGCGATAGGAATACGAGCAGCCGGTCTGTCCGGCTGCGAGCGCGTGCGCGCAGTCCAGCTCAAAGCCGACGCGCGGCGCAGTGCGGATGAGCTCTGCCTTGCGGCCCTCGTGCGCGCCGTGGAAATAAAACCGGTCAGGTGAGCCGGGGACAAAGGCGAAATTCAGCGGCACGATATACGCGCCCTCCGGGCAGGAAAAACCGACGCGGCAGCAGGTGCAGGACTCGATCACCTGCAAAATCCGTTCGCGGTCCGTGACCGCGCGGTCAGCCCGTCTCATGCCAGCCGGACGCCGCCCGCCTGCCGGATCGAGAGCACGTGGCAGCGGCCCTCGCCGAGCACGGCCTCCATATTGGCGCGGAAGGACGCAAGCGCTTCATTCGGCACGAACGCCAGCAGCGTCCCGGCAAAGCCGCCGCCGTGAATGCGGCAGGCGCCGCGCCCGGCAAGCTGCTTTTCACAGGCAGCCAGCGCAAGGGCCATCTGCTGGTGCTCCCGGCTCCCGGCAGGAACCACGTTCTGCAGCAGCATCCACGACGAGCGCCCGGAATCGCGCACGCCCGCAAGGAAGCCCTCAAAATCGTCCCGTTCCAGCGCCTGCACCTGCTGCTGCACCCGGCGGTTTTCGTCAAAGAAATGCATCGCGCGCAAAACGGCGCGGTCGCCCGCCGCCTCGCGGGCCGCCTTGAGCTTTGCGTAGAATTCCGCCTCGTCCACCTCGCGCAGCACGTCCTTGCCGAACACGCGGGCCACGCGGCGCATTTCCTCGGGGATGGCGGCGTATTCGTCCGTCAGATCTGCGTGATCCGCGCCGGAATCGAGCGTGCAGAGCGTGTAGCCGCAGTGCGCAAAATCGAACGCCGCCTGCCGGACGGCGGGGTGCGCCGGGTCGGCAAAATCGATGAAGACCAGCCCGCCGACGCTGGAGGCCATCTGATCCATGAGGCCGCAGGGCTTGCCGAAATAGACGTTCTCGGCATACTGGCCGATCTGCGCGATCTCGATGGCGGAGCATTTTTTATCGAAAAACAGCTCGTTGCAGATCGTGCCGATCAGAACCTCGAATGCGGCGGAGGACGACAGACCGGAGCCGGGCAGGACGGTCGAGCGGACAGCCGCGTCAAAGCCGTGCAGCTTACAGCCGCGCTGCACAAACGCCGCAGCAACGCCGCGCACGAGCGCGGCGGTCGTATTTTTTTCTTCCGCGTGGACGGACAGATCATTCAGATCAATCTCGACCGGGGCATAGCCCTCGGACGCAACGCAGATGATGGAATCGGGCCGCAGCGTGACCTCCGCCGTCGTTTCCAGATCGACAGCCGCAGCCAGCACGCAGCCGTGCTGATGGTCGGTATGGTTGCCGCTGATCTCCGTGCGGCCCGGCGCGGAAAAGCGATAGCTTGTCTGCATATGCAAACGCCTCCGTTCCCCCGCCTCCCGGCGGGGCGTCTTTTTCTGTATTATACCTGATTTCCAGCCTTCCGGCAAGAGCCATTCTGCCAAAACAGAAAGCAGCCGGCAGACAAGTCTCTGCCGGCTGCTTTGGTACACAAAGGATCGAATATGAATCGTATCAGAACGTTGCGACGTTCTGCTCGGCAGGCTCGGCGGGCTGCACGTTCACAGCTGTCAGGATGGGGCCGACGCCCTTGTAGAGCGTGTGGAACTTGACCTCGACCGTCGCCGTTACCCAGACCCAGCTTCTGGCCGCAAGGCCGGAGGCCGCCGCGAATCTGCACGGCAGGCCCATGAACGTGATATCCGCCTCGCAGCAGGTCATGACGAACCGGCCGGGAGCAAACATCCCCTCTTTTTCCCGGCGCAGGCGCGCGACCTGCCCCTTGAATTTCACGGTCTTGCCCGCGTACTTCTTTGGCTCCTCGGTGATATCGCGGTAGAACAGGGCATAATCCTCGTCCCTGATCTCGACCACGGGCGCGTTCAGGTCGAACGGCAGCGGGTCTTCGATATCGTCATAGTGCGTCGAGCCGTCGGTGTATTCATAGAGAATGTCGATCTTCCGGTTCACGGCGCGGGCGATCTTGTGGTACGGCATGACGTCCGTGCCGGGGGCCATGCGGTTGAGAACCAGCATCTCCGCGCCTGCCAGCTTGTCCACGACGAGCTGGCGCATATTGGCGTTGTAGCTGAGGAAGGTCGTCGCGTCGGCAAACATGACCTCCTGCGCGATTTTCCAGTGGTCGGGGGTCTTGAGGTAGAAATCCGCAGCAAGATGCATCCCGTTGAGCTCCACGACCACGCGCTCGGCCCGGTATTTCTTCTGCAGGCCGGTCAGCAGCTCCGGGCTGAGGTCTTCATAGTCCAGAACCTGCTCGTAGACCTCCTTGTGCGGGTAGGCCGAGACGTCGTATTCCTCCTCACCCTCCTCGAAAACCAGCAGAAGCGTCCGCTCGCCGGTGTTGAAGCGCTCATCCTCGAGCGTTTCCTGAATGAACTTCGTCTTGCCGGACTCCAGAAAGCCGGTAAAGACGTACATGGGGATATCAGGCATAGCCATAGAGAAAACTCCTTACTGCTTTTCCACGCCGAAGAGCTTCGCAACAGCCTCTTCGTTCAGCTTCGAGCCGATCACGCAGATGCGGCCCGTGACCATCGCGCCGCCGTCGCGGATATCCGGCTCACCGGGGACATAGTCGAAGTGGATCCACTTCTCGCCCTCCGCGTTTGCTACATAGCCCTTTGCGCGCAGGACAATGCCATAGGCATCCGCGTCCTCAAGCGCCTTCAGGATGCCCTCGATCTCGGCCTTTGTGAACTTCTTATGCGTTTCCTCGCCCCAGCTGATGAAGACCTCGTCGGCGTCATGGCCGTGGTGGTGATGGTGATGATGGTGGTGCTCATGCTCGTCGTCATCGTCGTCCTCGTGATGGTGGTGGCAGGCGCAGTCCGGGTCATCGCATTCATCGTCATCGTCGTCATCATGGTGATGATGGTGATGGTGCTCGTGCTCGTCGTCGTCATCCTCGTCGTGGTGATGATGGTGGCAGGCGCAGTCCGGATCGTCGCACTCGTCGTCCTCGTCATGGTCATGATGATGGTGGTGCGCCTCTTCTTCGAGCTTTGCAAGCTCGATGGCGATGGTGCTGCGCTGCTCCATGGCCTCCATCAGCTGCTCGCCGGTCAGCTCCGGCCACGGGGTCGTAACGATCACGGCGTCCTTGTTGTGTTCGCGGATCATGTTGACGCACTGGTCGAGCTTTTCCTCCGTCATGCCGTCGGTGCGGCTGAGGATGATGGTGTTGGCCGTCTCGATCTGGTTATTGTAGAACTCGCCGAAGTTCTTCATATACATCTTGCACTTCGTCGCGTCCGCCACGGTCACGAAATTGCCGAGCTGCACGTCGTCGGACGTGACCTTGCGCACGGCGCCGATGACGTCGGACAGCTTGCCGACGCCGGACGGCTCGATCAAGATGCGGTCGGGCGCATACTCCGCAATGACCTTCTTGAGCGCGCGGCCGAAATCACCCACCAGCGAGCAGCAGATGCAGCCGGAGTTCATCTCCGTGATCTGGATGCCCGCCTCCCGCAGAAAGCCGCCGTCAATGCCGATCTCGCCGAATTCATTCTCGATGAGGACGAGCTTCTGGCCGTGATAGGCTTCCTTGATCATTTTTTTGATGAGCGTCGTCTTGCCAGCGCCGAGAAAGCCAGAATAAATATCAATTTTTGTCATACAGGAACACCTTCCAGTTGCATTATTTTATTGAATTAGTATAGCACTTTCCCATGGGAACATCAAGGTTTCTTCCTAAAATATTCATCGGTTTCTGCAAAAGGAATTGACAAACCTGCTTGGATATGATAAGATAATTCACGGCTTTGGAGGCCGGCATTCGGAGAGATGTCCGAGCGGTTTAAGGAGCTGGTCTTGAAAACCAGTGACACAGCAATGTGCCGTGGGTTCGAATCCCACTCTCTCCGCCATTTTCTTTCCTTCATATCGGCTCAACCGACCTGCGGAAGTACCCAAGTGGCCGAAGGGGCTCCCCTGCTAAGGGAGTAGGCGTCTAAAAAGCGCGCGAGAGTTCAAATCTCTCCTTCCGCGCCAGAAAAACCTTGAAAACATCTGTTTTCAAGGTTTTTCTTTTATCAATTTTCCGCTGCTTCAAGCGGTTCGGGCGTCCAGAATTCCGTGTGGCGGCTGCTTTGGCCGGGGTGCGAGTCCCGCAAGCTCTACGGCGATCATCTTCCCACTGACCACGTGCTTGCCCGCCAGCTGTGCGGTGCCGCCGCAGCCGCAGCCCTTTGTTTTTTGCGCGCAGGCCAGTTCTGTGGTAGTATAAACAAAACGTTCAGAAGGACGGGATCCGAAACGGCTTTGGATTTTTCCGCTTCTTTGGCCGGTATCTTATCATGCTCTGTTGCATGGAGCTCTACGATATTCTCTTTTTCGACTGGTTCCTGCTCTGCCATTCAAACTTCTTCCCGCATTTTTATCCCGAGCTGAAGGGCATCGTAGGGCCGCATCGGCTACAATAAAAGGACGCACATCCTGCACTTCCTGCTCTATATCCCCCTCTGCGCCGTGATCGCAGGGATCTGCATGATTTTTTAAATGCCCCTGCGCCGCCCTGTCATACCGGCGATTCGCCGGTATGTTTTTCGCAACTTTTCTGCACCTTCCGCTTGACAAGCAGGAATATCTGTGGTAATATATCCGAGCAGTTGAAAGACTGCAAACGCGCGAGTGGTGGAATTGGCAGACTCGCTAGATTCAGGTTCTAGTGTCCACTCCGGACGTGCGGGTTCAAGTCCCGCCTCGCGCACCAACTCCTCAGATTCTTCGGAATTTGAGGAGTTTTTCTTTATCAAAAATTCGGTTTTTTCCGCGTTTGAAAATCGCGATACCAGATTTTTACCCCCATTTTGACGCCAAATTTTTTGCTGTGAAAATGGAGGATTTTTTTATGCGCAGAACCACAATTTTGAACGCAAAACAGGTCAAACGAACGTCCTTTTCAGAAGCGGAACAACTGTTCACGAAACACTGTAAACTAAAGAATTTGAGCCCTCAAACCATGCGCTATTATGCGGAGGATTTGGAGTATTTTCATGCGTGTGTGCCGGTTCGGTATGTCGATGAAGTCAGTCAGGACGTTTTTGAAAACTTCATTGTCTCAGAGTTAGACGCAGGCAAGAAAATCACGTCCCTTAATTCGCGCATCCGGGGACTGCGCGTGTTCTTCAAATTCTGCGCGGAACGGGAATGAAAAGGAAGTAAAATGGTCCAAACACGCACCACAGACTGTGAAAATTCACCATGCCGACATTGGCTGCATGGAGAACAGACAAACGGCCGAACCCGAACAGCACAAAGAGATCCCGAAGGTATCCTGAACCATTCCCAGCTATACGCCAAATGGAAAACCCGGCTGGTGCCTGAAGCACCAGCCGGGTAACCCCCGCCGCCATTGTTACCCCTGTCAGGGGACAGCAAATCCAAGCGCTGGTTTTTATACTGATCCTGTTTGAGGCAGCCCCCTGCCGGTCTGCCGGGAGACGATGGCACGCAGAATTTCTTACCGAAGCATCAGCGCAAGCACGATCAGCGTCACGCAGACAGCACAGGCTGCGGCTTCGTAGGTATAGCTTTCGCCGCTGTGAATGCGGCTGATGGCGCGGAAGGCGAAAATTGTTCCGATAAATGCAGCGGCAAGCGCCAGAATAAACAGAACGATGCTCATTTCAGCCGCTCCCCACATATGGTGCAGAACATGGCGCCGGGAATTTTGACGGCTGCGCCGCAGCGCGGGCAGCGGAGGTCAGACGGCTGCGTCTGGACCGGCTCCTCCGGCGGCTGCTGCGGTTCAGGCTCCGGGGAGAAGACGACCGGCGCTCCCTGCGAAGCGGGCTGCGTCACAGCTTCGGTAAACGAAGGCTGCACAACAGGCGAGACAGGGCATACAGGCTGTTCGGGAGCAGCGGACTGCACGGGCTGTGTGGGCGGGATGGGCCGCTCGGGCTGAACGGGAGCGGACGGCTGCACGGGCTGCACCGGCGGAGTGGGCCAGTCGGGCCGTGCGGGCGCAGCGGGGTGCCAGGAGCCTGCCGCGCGGCGGTTCTGAATTTCCACATAGAACGCCGCCTGCATGATCCCGCTGAACAGCGGCGCAAGCAGGCCGTATGCGATGGCGATCAGGACCCACAGGATGCGGAACAGCACGCCGAGATACGGGATTTCCCCCAGCAGGGTAAAAACGAGAAATACGCCCAAATAGACTGCGCCGAGCAGGATATCCGCGCCGAACATCTTGCCCTTGTAGCCCATCGTCTCCTGCTTGGAGATCTTGATGGCGTCGGTGGGCTTGACGTCGTCGCGCGTCATAAGGATGTAGGGCACGAAGCGGTATTCATACATACGGATGATGCCGAACACGATCCCGACGATCGGAATGAGCGACCACAGGAAGATCCAGAGCTGCATCCACGCCATGCCGCCCAGAACGTGAAGGATCCGGTCCTTTTTGAATGAGGCGAACAGATAGGCCGTCTTCGGCTCAAGTCCCGTGCGGTAGCTGTTGAGGAAGATCATCGACATGGAAGCCGACAGCAGAAGCGCAGCGCAGAACGCGGCAGCCGGAACGCCGATGAACCCGGCGTAGGCCACCAGACACAGGAACTCTGCAAGCAGGGATATGCCCCAAAGCCGGAAGGGGCGCTTCATCAAAACGGAAAATGTTTTTTTGTAAATGCTTGAGACCATAAGAATCCTCCTTTATTCTTGTTTCTTCGACTTTATTATACAGGATACTGGAACAGGCTGTCAATCAAAAAACCAGCGTCTGGGAGTTCAGACGCCGGTTTTTGAGAAAAGTTCCGTTATTCTGTAAAAAGCGCCTCTCCGGCCTTGTAGATATCGCCTGCGCCGACGGTCAGGATGATATCGCCCGGCTGCGCATTCTCGCGCAGATAGGCCGTCACGCCCTGCAGGCTCGGACAGTAGACCGCGCCGGGGATCTCCGCGGCCAGCTCCTGCGAGCTGACACCGACGGTGTTCTGTTCACGCGCGGCGTAAATATCGGCCAGAACGACCTGATCGGCCGTGCGCAGCTCGTCGACAAAGCTCTGGAACAGCGCCTTCGTACGCGAATACGTGTGCGGCTGGAACGCGCAGATCACACGCCGGTAATGCATCAGCCGGACAGCCTGTAAAAGCGCGTGGAGCTCGTTGGGATGGTGGGCATAGTCGTCGTAGACGTCTGCGCCGTGGAAGCTGCCCTTGTATTCGAGCCTGCGGCCCGCGCCGTGGAACTCTGCGAGCGCCGCGGCTGCGGTTTCGCCGGAAATGCCGAATTTCCATGCCACCGCGCAGGCGGCCAGCGCGTTCAGCGCGTTGTGACGGCCAATGACGCCCAGATGCAGGTGCGCATACGGCTGTCCGCCGCAGAAAACGTCGAATTCGCTGAAATCTTCAGAGAAGTTCTTCCCGTACACGTCGTTTTTCGCATCGAAGCCGAATGACAGATACGGCATCCCGGCCAGCGTGTCGCGGGTGTTTTTGTCGTCGCCGTTGGCGACGATCAGACCATCTGCCGGGACGAGGGAGGCAAATTTGCGGAACGACTGCTCCACGTCCTGAAGATCCTTGAAAAAGTCCAGATGATCGGCGTCCACGTCGAGAATGACCGCAGCGGTCGGGAAGAAGTTCAGGAACGAATTGCAGTATTCGCAGCTTTCGAGAATGATCGTGTCGCCCTTGCCGACGCGGTGGCCCGCGCCGAGCAGCGGCAGAAAGCCGCCGATCATGATCGTGGGATCGCGGTTGGCCTGCATGAAAATGTGCGTCAGCATGGAGGTCGTCGTGGTCTTGCCGTGCGTGCCGGAAACGCAGATGGCGTTTTTGTAGGCCCGCATGATATAGCCCCAGGCCTGCGCCCGCTCGAAAATGGGGACGCCCCTGGCGCGGGCAGCGGCGATCTCGGGGTTGTCGTTGTGCGCGGCAGCCGTGCGGATGAGGCAGTCGGCCCCCTCGATATTCTCGGCCCGGTGACCAATGGAGACCTGAATGCCCTTGGCGATCAGCTCGTCCGTCGAAACGGACGCGTTCATGTCGGAGCCGGAGATCTCCATCCCCATGCGCCGCAGGACAAGCCCCAGCGGCCGCATCGACACGCCGCCGATGCCCACCAGATGGCAGCGCTTGCCGGGGACCAGATATTGCTCGATATGTTGGCAGGAAGGATATTCCATGCAAGGTTCCTCCGAAAAATTTGGATTGCGCACGCGCGGGAGGGCGCGTATAATGAAAACTGACAGCATTAAACTGACAGCATTATATTATATACGGAAGACGGCAATAAAACAAGAAGAATTTCGGATTTTTGCCGGGAGGACACGCTATGAGGCCGGATGCGATCATCAAAACACTGGAGGACGCCGGGTTTGAGGCCCGGTACGTCGGCGGCTGCGTGCGCGACACGCTGCTGGACCGGCCCATCCACGACTGGGACATCGCCTCGCAGGCGCTGCCGGAGGACGTGCTGCGCCTGTTTCCGCACTGCGTCCCCACCGGCATCCGGCACGGCACCGTGACCGTCCTTCTGGACGGCGTCAGCGCCGAGGTCACGACCTACCGCCTTGACGGCGCATATCACGATGGCCGCCACCCCGATGGGGTGCGCTTTGTGCGCAGTCTCGCGGAGGATCTGGCCCGCCGCGATTTTACGATCAACGCCATGGCGATGGACGAGAGCGGCGCGGTCACCGACCTCTTTGGGGGCCGGGAGGATCTTTCCCGCCGCGTCATCCGCTGCGTCGGCGAGCCGGAAACGCGCTTCCGGGAGGATGCGCTTCGGATGCTGCGCGCGTACCGCTTTGCCGCGCAGCTCGGCTTTTCACTGGACGCGCAGACACAGGCGGCGATCCGACGCTGCGCGCCGCTCTGCGCGTCGCTCTCCCGCGAGCGGGTGCGGGAGGAAGCGGAGAAGACGCTTCTGTCCGACCGGCCCGAATATTTTGGCCGTATGCTGGCCGAAGGACTTCTGGGCGCCTGCATACGGGCGGAAAATGCCGATTTTTCCGGGCTTTCCGCCCTGCCAAAAACGCCGGAGGCCAGATGGACAGCCGCAAAGCTGCGCTGTCCGGCGTTCGACCCGGCGGCGTTTCGCCTGCCCGCGAAGCTCTGCCGTTTGATTGAGTTGACGGCGCAGACATGGCGCGAGGGCCGGACGGAGGCAGAATGGAAGCGCCTGATCGCGGAGCACGGCTGGGAAACGGCGCATCTGCAGGCGGACCTGCAGCGCACGGACGCCGTCCGGCAGATCAGGCTGCGCGGCGACTGCGTCACGCTGCGCCAGCTCGCCGTCACAGGCGCGGATTTTCCCACGCTTTGCGGCAAAGACGTGGGCCGGATGCTGCACCTGCTGCTAGTATATGCGCTGGAGCACCCCGATCAGAACACCAAAACGCAGCTCCTCGCCGCCGCTCCGTCGCTTTGGCAGGAAGAAAACAAAATCCAAGGTTGACTTTTGCACCCTCCATCTGCTATAATAGTCCAGCAATGGAGGCTTAGCTCAGCTGGTTAGAGCGCTTGCTTCACACGCAAGAGGTCGACGGTTCGAGTCCGCCAGTCTCCACCAAACAATCCGAACACTTTGGATCAATGGGCGAAAAGCCCAGTGATTTCAAGGTGTTCGGGATTTTTTATGGCCGAAAATTTTCAAAGTATTCGATGGCTCAATGGAAGCGTTGCAGAGGCTCAAACAGGGTTTGAACCTCTGTTTTTCCATATTCAAGTGGAATTTCAGCCGCAGCGCCCTTTTTCAGAGCGCTGCGGCGGCTGGATTTCGGAAAAATTGAAGAAAAATCTTTCACAAAGTTATGGGCGCTGGATTGTTGGTTTTCACGAACCAATGACCAGCCTTTTTTGCGCTCAAAAAGGGCGCTAGGATTGGAGGCATGAGATGAACAAAGAACTCACACCGCAGAAGGAACGATTTCTGCGAGAGGTAGAGCAGAAGCTCCTACGCAGAGATCTGGACGCAAGACTGCTGGAGGACGGACTGATTCACGTCAAATGGAACGAGAAGCCGCTCTGCTCGGTTGACAGAGATGGTATTGTCCGTTTCAGACCAGCAGATATCACAGGGCCGGAAGTGGACCGGCAGCTTCGGACGGTCACGCAGACCGCCGTACAGGTCAAAGAGTACATGCGGATCTTTGAACGTGCGCCCGCGCTGAAGGCCGCCGGTTTGGATGAGGCCTACAAAGTCCTCGCAGATTTTGGTGATGCGGTGCTGGCCGGGCGTTCCTGCAAAACGGGCGCTAAATTTGTAACGTGGGAATGGGATTTTGACCGGCAGGGCGTTCACACCGGTCATTACCACATGGAGAATTACGAGGCCGCGAAGCTGGATTTTGCCGTCCGGGCAGGCTTGATAAACGAACAGCGCCTTTTTTCAGATGAGCAGCTTGCCGTGATCCGAAATTCATGTGAGTTTGCGCTGAAGGATGACGCGACACTTTCATATGCGAAGGAAAAGCAGCTCCGCAGCGTGCAGGAGCAGATCGAAATGCTTCTGCCACAGCAGGAACAGGAACAGCGCCCCACAATGGAGCAGACAATGTAATATTTGCAGGAAGCCGGGATTTCTTTTCAGAAGTCCCGGCTTTTTCGCGTTCAAGGAGGTAAAAAACGTGACATTTTACGAACAGGAGCTCCAGAAGATTGTCGGAGAACGATATCCAGATGCCACCTATGTGGGCAGAAGCTGCTATGTGCAGCTGGGCGATATGAACCGGGCAAAGATCGAGTTTGTGAAAGGAATCCAAGCTGATCGTTACATCGCCCTGCAGCTGACGATCCTTAATCGCTGCGAGGGGAAGGTGGATGTCCTGTGGCTTCAATTTGAGGATCTGTTCGGGAGGCAGACGGCTTCAAACTCCAATTGCAGCAAAAGAATCTGGCCCTACATTTGGGATGACCGCGGTAATGTGGACTGGAATGGCTATCATCCCACCCAGCAGGACTATGAAGCTCTGTCCAATGCGGTATCAGACTATCTGGAGGTGTTTCAGGATATGCGTCAGTCCCCTGACCGGCAGTGGGAGCAAACAATGTAATATTCGCAGAAGACTGGGATTTTTTGGAAGCCCCGGTTTTTTGCATTCTGGAGGTGAACGATCATTGTAGATAAATCAAAACACTGGAATCTGCACATCAGCCGGTGTGCGCCGGACTGCCCGCGCGACCCGCCGGAGCCGCTGGTGTGCAGCGACTACGAACGCTGTCAGCACTGCAATTACATGGCGCATGGTTTTCAGTGTGACCATGGAAATGGGCAGTGTGTGCTGACAGACATGGAAGAAATCAGCGGAAGGAGGAAAACTATTGTTTGAAGTGGCGTTGAAAAATAACAACAAGCCGGATTTGGGCGCTGTTACCGTCGAGTTTCCTATTCCGGAAGATCGATACAAGAAAACGATTCGTGCGTTGAATGGAATTCAGATCGGCGCGGTGCTGGAGCAGGACTGCTGCGTCGCAGACCTTCGTTCGGCTGACTGCCCTGCTCTGCGCAGGATGATCGGCCGGATGGTGGGTGTGGACGAGTTGGACTGGCTTGGAAAGCAGTTGGAGAGCTTCGACCAGTATGAGCTGCTGCAGTTCAACGCGGCAGCGGCACGCTTCGACATATCCTCGGTGGGTGAAATGATTGATCTCGCCCTCCGTTCCAGAGAGGTGACGGTCATTTCAGATTTCAATGATCTGGATAAGGCCGGCAAGCGGCATTATCTGACCGTTTATGGGGCCTGTGATCCGGAAGAACTGGACAATCTGGATGGCACGGAAACGGCGCGGCTGCTGATGTCCGAACAGCAGGGGCATATAACGCCGTATGGTGTTGTGTATGACAACAACATGAAACTGGAACAAACCTATGACGGCAAGCATCTGCCGCAGAGCTGGATGAGCGAAAACTGCGTCATGGAATTGGAGATCGTGCCGGAAAACGATGAAGATGTACGGCATCATGATTGGATACAGTTTCCGACAGATCCGCTCAAAGCGGAACGTGCGCTGCTCCGCGTCGGAATTCCTGCCCTCGGTAAAGTGGATGTTCAGTTTTCTGACAGCTGGTTTCCGGACGAGGTCGTGCGCGCATTGGATATCAGGATCGGCCGCTACTACCAGTTGAATGAACTGTCACAGGTGTGCGCTGGTTTTCAGGAGCATGACTTCGCCAAGCTCGGCGCGGTCTGCCATCTGGCGAAGCCGGAGGACATCGAAAGCGTCCGCCGCTTGGCAGAAAATCTGGATCAGTTTGATTTTGCGCCGGACGTTCATACCCCGGAGGAATACGGTCGATACATGATCCAGCAGTCCGGTCGTTATGAATATGACGAGAATCTGGCCGAGTTTTATAACTACGAAGAATACGGCATCAAGCGGATCTTGCAGGAGGACGGCACATTCACCGATCACGGCTATGTTTCCTACCACGGTACATTGACGCTGGAAGAATTGATGCAGGGAAACACGGCAGAGAGCCACCAGCAGGAGCAGGAAGCAAAAATGGAGGGCATGGCATGGTGACGCTGTTTTTAAGGCAGGGCGAAACTGGGAAGCAGGTGCTTCTCTCCTTCCCTGCAACGACTCTGACAGAAAAAGAGGATGTTGCCGCAACGCTGGAAACTTTGAAGTCCATGTCCAGAACAGTCACGATTCAGGGCGCTGCAAGCGAGGTCATGAATTTGGGGCAATATCTGAAAGGCATAGATCTTGCCTTGGACGGAGAGGTTGATTGCATAAACCAGCTTGCCGATCGGCTGGAGCATATGTCGGAGGTAGACTGTGACAAATTCGCAGGGATGCTGGAGGCAAACAAAATCTCCGGCACAAAGGACATTTTGCAGTTGACGGAGCGGCTGGACAATTACGTCATTCTGCCCGGATGCAGCAGTGCGCAGTCCATCGGAAAGTATCTGATGGACTGCGGTGTCGCTCCAACATTAAAACAACTCTGCAAAACCATTGACTATGAAACAGTCGGGCAGATATTTCTGGATGCGCACGACGGCGCAGCGTGCAGCCGCGGATTTGTTGTACGAAACGAGCACTTGCCGCAGGCTGTCCTCAAAGACCTGCACATTGAACCGCAACAGGAGGCGCATATGAACACACAGATTCACTATCTCTACCGCGACGCATCCAATTACAAGGTAGAAAATGAATGCGTCGTCGCCGGAACGTTTACGCAGGAGCAGATCGCGCAGATCATGGACTGCTGCGATTTGGGCGAATACTTCATCCCGTCGCAGGTCGGTCTGCCGGAGCAGAGGTTCAGCCAGTATGGCCCGGCAGAGGATCACTGCTGGTTCGAGCTTGCCGAAGATGGCTTCGAGGAAACCGCAAAACCGGCAACAGTCGGGATCAGCGCCCAGCAGCTCGTGGAGAACTTTTCAGTCGCGAAGGAACACTGGAATGATACTGCGTTTCAGACTCAGACGCAGATGAATGAAATGACATTATGAGGAGGTTTTATCATGAAAAAAGCAATCGTAATTACACTTGGCGTGATCATTGGCGTGACCGGTGTTCTTGCTATCTGCGCACATCTGGCGGATGCCGCGCGGCTGGCACTGTATGTGCCGGAGGATGACGATGACGAAGATATCTACTAATCCGTCCGCATTCCGTGTCCGGCCAGCGCAGCCGGAGGAAGCGGGCGCTTTCTTTGCGCAGACACCGGAGCAGGATTCGCAGATGGGCGCAATTGGCCACGTCCGCATGGATTTCGGAGGAAGCGGCACGGAGTTCTGGCACACCTGGCATCCGCGCGGCTCTGAGAGCCTAAACACACCGGAGTTCAAAGCAGAACTCCAACAGGTCGTGGACAAGCTGCGGGAAACGGTTCTGAAAGACTTTTCCTCCATGCGCCACTTCTGCCATGAAAATGGCGGCGAAATACCGGGCGGCTGGTCGCAGAATTATGGCTACGTCGTAGAAACGGAGCATTACGAATACTGCCTGCGCTGCAACCCCGTGCCGGGAGATTATCAAGCGTATCTGTCATGCTTTGATCTGAACGAGCAGAAGATCAACCATGCCTATCAGCCGCTGGTCGGTCGGGTACATTTTATCAATGGCGATGCAGAACAGTTTACAGATGCCAACGAATATCTGGACTGTATCCGCGAGGAACTGCCGCATGAGGCGACAACCGGTTTCCGGTTCCGCACGATCACGCAGGACCCTGCCGTGCGGAAAGCGGTAGACAATATCGTGTTTGACCTCTATGGCGAGGAAAACCCGTGCCGCGAAGAAGATTATAATTTAGCCCCATCTGAGGAAATACAGATGGGCGGAATGTAACAGGAGGAACGGAACATGAAAACAGAAGTAAAAAAGAAATTTGCACTGAACGCCGTGCCGGAAGCGGCGCTGGAAGAAGCAGGGCTGGCGAAGGAAACGATCCTTGCCGCCATTCCGATGGACGGCGTGGTGCTGGTGACGAAGGACAGTATGCCTATTGTGGAACTGCTGCAGATGCTGGACAGACTGAATCTGTACGCGGCGGAAATGCTGACGGCGGTTGCTGCGGAATGCGGGCCGTGTGAGAAAGCGGACGAGGCGCTCACCGTCGAGGACGTACTGGAGGAATGCGAGGTCACGATTCCTGCTTGGGCGCGGGAGCAGGCAGGCATCCCGGAAAACGCAAAGCTGGCGTGCTTCGTGAATGAGGGCGAGGTTATTGTCGGGGAAGCAGAAGCCTGTGCACCGGATCTGGCGGATGTACCGCGGTATGTGCTGAAATTCTTCGTGGACAACCATCTCAATCTGCGGGCGCTGGATGATATGCTGAACGTATGGATCACGCCGGTCCCCTGTTCCTGTGAGGTCTCCGGCGATGCAGAGTAAGGTCCCGCTCTATCCCTACGCTGCTAAAGATGCAATGAAACGCGGCGAGATTGAAAAATGGCGCGAAAGCTTCCGCGAAAATTGTGCGTGCGCGGGCGGGATCGATATCCTCATTCGGGAAAATTTCGACGGGATGCATCTGAAGGACGGCACAGTGGAAAAGATCGTCG
>OGQV01000787.1_pt1 | contig 27365 bp, 27 predicted proteins | sample 1553311 | NCBI WGS metagenome assembly OGQV01 (sample SAMEA2579976, study PRJEB22360) | human gut metagenome
GAGAATTTGATGTATATGTAAGCTCGCTTACAACTGCACCTACCGGTGATCCGGAATATTTCTTCACAAGTACAGTTGTATCTGACGCTGCCAAAAATTATGGCAAATACAGCAATTCGGATGTTGATGATATCGTGGCGAAGCTGCATGAGACCTTTGATACAGATGAGAGAGGCAAGCTTGCTGTGGAAGCACAGCAGACCATTCTGGATGATGATGCGTATTTCTTTGTTTCTCATCTGAATATGGGACTTGTGTCAAAGTCAAATGTATCAGGGCTGACTGCTCATCCATGTGATTATTACGAGATCACGGCAGATCTGGAAGTGAAATAAGATGGGATCATTGTTGAAGCTTGAGCATGTGACGATCTGCTACAACGGAGAACCGGTTGTACATGATGTGGATCTGGAACTGAATAAAGGGGAGATCCTGGGGGTGGTAGGCGAATCCGGAAGCGGAAAAAGTACCATCATCAAGGCAATCATGGGACTTCTGGGAAATGAAGGCATGGTGACAGAAGGAGATATCTGGTACAAAGGAAAAAATGTAGTGGATATGCAGGAAAAAGAACTCCGCACACTTCTGGGACCGGAGATCGCCATGGTCTTTCAGGATTCAGGAGCAGCCCTTTGTCCCATCCGCACCGTGGGCGATCAGATTTATGAGAGTATGCGGGAGCATGAAAGGATCAGTCGTAAAGAGTGTGCGGAGCGCGCCGTCCGGATGATGGCTAAGATTGGCCTCAAGGATGGGGAACGTGTTTTGCAAAGCTATCCCTTTGAATTGTCCGGCGGCATGAATCAGCGTGTGGGAATCTGTATTTCCATGCTGCAGAATCCATCACTTCTTCTGGCAGATGAGCCTACCAGCGCGTTGGATGTAACAGTACAGAAACAGGTGGTTGAGGAAATGCTGCTGATGCGCCGGGAGTATGAAACAGCCATGGTTGTTGTCACACACAACATCGGCGTAGTAGAAAAAATGGCAGATCAGGTTCTGGTACTGAAAAACGGAGAAGTGAGAGAATATGGAAAAACAGCTCAGGTCCTGACAGCTCCGACAGATCCTTATACAAAAGAACTTATGCGTTCGGTACTTCGCCTGAAACGTGCAGGCACCGGAAATGGAGGCAGATGATGGCAGAAAAAATCCTGGAAGTGCAGAATCTGAAAAAGACATTTTTATCCGGGAAAAAATCCTTCACGGCTGTGGAAGATGTGAGCTTTTTTCTGAACGCGGGAGAAGTTCTTGGTATCGTGGGCGAATCCGGTTCCGGAAAAAGTACAGTGGCAAAAATGATCACGCATCTGACGGATATTACAGATGGAAAGATTTTTTTCCTGGGAAAAGATATCACACATGCGAAGGGAAAAGCTCTCCGGGAAACTTACCGGGAACTTCAGATGGTATTTCAGACACCGGCAGGATCCTTTGATCCCAGGTGCACCATTGGGGACGGAATCGGGGAAAGTCTCCGGAATATGGGGATAAGTAAGAAGGAAACCAGGAACCGTGTGGAAAAACTTCTTCTTACCTGCGGCCTGACTCCGGAATATGCAGACCGTTATCCTCATCAGGTCAGCGGAGGGGAGTGCCAGAGAGCGGCCATTGCCAGAGCCCTGGCTGTAGAACCCAAAGTTCTGATCTGTGATGAGGCAACCAGTGCCCTGGATGTGACGGTACAGAAACAGATCATGGAGCTTCTCATGAAGCTTAAAAAAGAAAACCAGCTGTCCTTTCTTTTTATCTGCCATGACCTGGCCCTTGTCCAGATGTTCTGCGACCGGGTGATCGTGATGCATGACGGACATGTGGAAGAAGAAGGAACACCGGAAGAGATCATTGAAAATCCGAAGACGGAGTATACGAAGCGGCTGATCGAGTCAGTGCTGTGATGCCGCATACAAAGACGAAAGAATGAAGCCCTCAGTAGTGCGAATACTGAGGGCTTTTTTGTATGTTACACGTTGACGCAGTTTCCCTCACCCGATATAATTAAAAAAGAATCAAAACCGGATGAAAACGGAATAAATAATATAGAGGAGACCACAAAAAATGGCAGAAAATTTACAGATCAGACTTGCAGATCCAAAGGAGGCAGACCGTCTGGCAGAAATCGAGGCAATCTGTTTCCCGCCTGCGGAGGCAGCAAGTCATGAGGACGTTGTGAACCGTATGGGAGCATTCCCGGAGAATTTTGTAGTAGCAGTAAAGGACGATCAGATTGTAGGATTTATCAACGGAGGAACTACAGATAAACCGGTACTTCCGGATGAGTTTTATCATGATATCACCCTTCACAAAAAAGACGGAGAGATCCAGACCGTATTCGGGCTGAATGTGATCCCGGAATACCGTCATCAGGGGATTGCAGGAGAACTTGTGGAATACTTCAAGGATCTTGCGAAAGAACGTGGAAAAAAAGCTCTGATCCTTACCTGCAAGGAACATATGATCCCATTTTATGAGAGTCATGGAATGAAGAAACTGGGAGTTGCAGATTCCTGCCATGGTGGAGCAACCTGGTATGATATGCAGATCTGGTTCTGAGAAATAATGACAGGAACAGAAGAAAAAAAGACAGCTGAATAAGAAACCAGAGGAAAAATAAATGAGAATACGAATGTACAATGTAGGATTCGGGGACTGTTTCTGCATTCGTGACAGAAAAAGCAGCCTGCTTGTGGATTTCGGGGCAGCCAACAGCAAGATCGAGGGACGGCCGCGAAGAGAAGTCTTTGACGTGATCATTTCAGATCTTACCACCATCCGCAAAAAAAATCTGCTTCTGACACATTTTCATCCAGATCATGTTTCCGGACTTCTTTATATGATGCGTTATCGAAGAGATGCCTACGAATTTGAAAAAATCTATCTTCCGGATGTGTTTTCCGGTCCGGAAATGAAATACACACTGGCACTTCTGCTCCTTGCGGATGTGACAAAAAAAGCCAGCCTTCCGGGAAGACGTGTCAGCCTTTTTGCCCTGGCAGAAGCCCTTTGTGCCAGAAAGGTAAAGATCGATCTTTTATCCAGAGGTTCAGAATTTGAAGGAAAATATACAGCACTCTGGCCGGATGTCAGTGAAGTCAGCCGGGAGACAGAGGAGGTATTTAATTCTCTGATCGAGAATCACGAAAATGCAATGACAGAGCTTGTGAACATTGCGGAGGAAGTAAGAGAGCTGTTTCTGTCCATGACAGAGGAGACACTGGAAGCAGAGGAGAAATCGGAGCCGCTGTCTGTGCCAGAAGATACAGATGGGCCAGAGAGCTCTTTGAAAGACCCGAGAGAGTACAGCGGGGAAAACGAAGAATATACACAGGAAAAACTGGTGCTTGCAAATGAAGATGCAGGCGCAGCAATAGAAGATACAGCAGAAGATCCGGAAGAAACCGAAAAAGAGAGAGTACGTCGTCTCAACCCGGAAAAACTGGAAAAGAAATTTCGTGAATTACAGGCAACAGAAGAATTTCAGGCACTTCTGGAGAGTGCGGAAAAACAGGGCCATTCCCTGCGACAGTTCCGCCACAAGATCAGCCTGGCATTCCAGAACACCATTGACGGCGAACTGAACCTTCTGTTCACCGGAGATGTACAGCCACAGTATATGAAGATGATCGCAGAGAATTATGACGGAAAGATCCAGCTTCACGAACATTACTGGTGCATCAAGGTACCTCATCATGGAACAGAATCTCATTTCTTCGATTTCAGCGGTTTTTCCCCGGAAAACATGATGATCCCCAACGGGGCGTACTACGATAACAGCAAGAAGAAATCCAAGAACCAGAGAACTTCCATGCAGTATGGCGGCCTGTTTTATATTAATGATGCTCATATGTACTGTTCCAACTGTGACTGCTGCGACAGTTATGAAAATGGATGTTCCTGCAGAGAGTACGATGTAATTTCACCATCATATTATAAAGATATCTGATCTGTAAAAAAAGGGGGCACACTAGGTGTCACATATTGAAAGAATTGTGTAAATGTAATAAAATTTTTGGAAAAGAAAAGATTTATCGCAATACCAGATAAATTCAAACAAATTGGACAATTAAGATCTAATATCAATCCAGAGGAAGGAGCGGGAATGTATGTATTGCGGAAGATGCGGTGCAGAAATAAAAGATAAAACAGCCAGATTCTGCGACAACTGCGGAGCGCCGCTGGAAACGGGCGGCGGTCAGAATGACTATGGCAGTGAAGATACATATAATGGAAGAGGTAATCGCAGAAACGGTACTTACAGTGGAACGGGTACCTATAATGATGGCGGAAATGGGACATACGGAACTTATGATCAGCCGTATAATAACGGAGGAAACGGAACCTATAACCGCTCACATAATAACAGAGGAAACGGAACTTATAATGGAACTTACAACAGGCGCACCGGTCAGAACCAGCAGGATGATAATCTGATCTGGGATGACGGACTGCCGGAAGTGCCAGATAACAGAGGAAACAAGGGCGATCAGAAAAAATGGCTGATCAGTATTGGATGTACAGTTGGAATCCTCGTGATAACAGTTGTCGTACTTGCTCTTCTCCTCGGAAAAAATTCCGGAGGAAGCGCCTCGGATATTGTAGTGAATATCACACAGGCACCAAAGGCTGAAACCTCACAGAACAGCACCAAAACAGCAAAAGCTGATACAGAAGAGAAACAGAATACAACAGCATCCAATCAGTCCACAACAAAAAACAGCAGTACACAGAAAAGTGTAAAAATTGCGACACCTACACCGTCAGCTGCAACAGATGCACAGGAGCTGCAGATCACAAATGAGCAGAAACCCCAGAGCTCATCTGCACAGAAAAAACAGTCAACGATGCAGCCATCAAAAAAAAGTACACAGAAAAACACACAGTCTGCGAATACACAAAGTCAGCAGTCCCAGCAGACACAGCAGTCTGCTTCCCAGAGCCAGGCAGATAAAGATCTGGAGGCACTTCGAAATGCGCCGGTACAGGAATATACCATGCCGGAAGAAAGCACAAACAGCAGTACACAGAGTTCTCAGAACTCTACAGCAGGTACAACATCCGGATCTTCTTCAACGGCAACAACTGCAGGCTCAGGAGATTATATTTTTCCGGAGAGCAATTCCGCATATTTGACCAGGGATCAGCTGGAAGGCCTTTCCAAAGACCAGCTGGCGTATGCAAGAAATGAGATTTACGCGAGACATGGAAGAAGATTCCAAGACCAGATGTTCCAGGATTATTTCAATGCGAAATCATGGTATGTACCGCAATACGATCCAGACCAGTTCGATGCCATGCAGGATACGATCTTTAATGAATATGAAAAAGCAAACGCCAAGTTGATCCTTGAGGTAGAACAGGAACATGGATACACATACTGATCCGGTGAAAATGAGGTGATATTATGCTTTCAGAAGAGATGACAGGACGTCTTGTCAATGAGATCCGGCGTTTTCTTATAGCAGATGCGGCGACTTTGAGTAAGGCAAACGATGAACAGCTGCGAAGAAGAATTGCGGATATTGTAGACCATAAGCTGGTGAATTACAGGATAAGCCCTCAGGAGCGCTCCAGGATCGTACGTCTGGTATTCAGTTCCATCCGTGGAATGGGAATCCTGGATGAGATCCTTGCAGATGACAGTATTACAGAGATCATGATCAACGGACCATTCCACATTTTTGTGGAGCGTGCAGGAAGACTGGAAGCTCTGAACAAAAAATTTGCCAGCGAAAATGAGCTGAGAAATATCATTCAAAAGATGGTAGGGTCTGTTGGAAAAGAGGTCAATGAAGCCAATCCGATCGTAGATACACGACTGGCAGACGGCTCCCGTGTAAACGTGGTCCTGCCGCCGCTTTCCCTGTCGGGCCCCATTGTGACCATCCGAAAGTTTTCCAGAACTCCGATGACGGTAGACCAGCTTTTGAAATATGGTTCCATTACACCGGAAGCAGCGGATTTTCTGGGAAAACTGGTAAGAGCCAAGTATAATATCTTTATCAGTGGGGGTACAGGCTCCGGAAAAACAACGTTTCTCAACGCCATGTCGAATTTTATTCCACGGGATGAACGTATCATAACGATCGAGGACTCTGCGGAGCTTCAGATCGCAAATATTGATAATATCGTAAGTCTGGAAACAAGAAATGCCAACACTTCCGGAAAAGGTGAGGTAACCATCCGTGATCTTATCAAATCCGCACTGCGAATGCGACCGGAGAGGATCATTGTTGGAGAGGTTCGAGGCGCGGAAGCACTGGATATGCTGCAGGCAATGAACACAGGCCATGACGGAAGCCTTTCCACGGGCCATGCCAACTCGACCAGAGATATGCTGAGCCGTCTGGAAACCATGGTGCTGCAGGGAAATGCAGGCCTGCCGCTTCCGGCTATCCGCCAGCAGATTTCCTCCGCACTGGATATCATCATCCATCTTTCCAGACTGCGTGATAAATCCAGACGAACCATGGAGATCACAGAAGTTCTGGGCTGTAAAAACGGAGAAATCCAGCTGAATCCATTATTTGTATTCAAGGAAACCCAGGGAAGTACGCTGGAAAAAGTGCAGGGACGACTGGTACGCACAGGAAATCCTCTGTATAATGATTATAAACTGCGGCTTTCCGGAATGCATTCAGGCCTGTAGATCATCAGGCCAAAAGGAAGATTATGAAAAAAGAAAAAAAACCAAAAACAAAAACTGTAAAACAAAAGAAAGTAAAACCTCAGAAAATAAAACAGAAGAAGGTTAAAGCTCCCAAATATATACCTGTAAAACCTGTTTTCGGAACAGCGGAGGATTATTATATTTATCGTCTGAATCCGGTGGAAACCGCAACAGGTGCGCTATTGGGCGGAATCGTGGGATTTTTCTTCAGTATGGTATTTTTCAGAAATGTGATTTTTTCCCTGATCGTAGGGCTGCTCCTTGTTGTTCCGGGAATCCGGAAATACCGGGATTATCTGAAAGACAAAAGAATGAAAAATCTTCTGTACCAGTTCCGTGATATGATGGAATCTCTTTCCGCATCCTATTCCGCAGGTAAAAATACCCAGGGAGCTTTTTTGGATGCCTGCGGAGATCTGATCGGAATCTATGGAGAAAAAGCAGATATTGTAAAAGAACTGAAACTGATCGTAGATGGTATTTACAACGGACAGAGCGTTGAAGAGATGCTGAGTAATTTTGCGGCACGAAGCCATCTGGACGATATCGAAAGTTTTGCCACGATCTTTGAGGTGACCAACCGCTATGGTGGTGATATGAGACGAGTGGTTGGTGAGACCAGAGAGATCATTAATGATAAGATCGAAACAGAACTGGAGATTCAGACTTTGCTTACAGCAAACAAAAATGACCTGAACATTATGATCGTCATGCCGGTGCTGATCATGCTAATGCTCAACGGAATGGGCAATATGTCTATTGTGCAGAATACACCATTAAATGTACTGGTAAAGATTGGAGCACTTGCTCTTTTCGGAACTGCCTATTACATGGGAAGAAAAATTGTAGATATCAAGATATAGGGAGAAAAAAGCAGTGGATTATTTTCAGTTGATTTTACTTACACTGGCAACGCCATTTACTCTGATCTGGATATATCTGGCCATAGCCGGTGGAAAAAAATATCAGAAATATACAGACAGTTCTTTCGCAAAAGAATTTCAGATGAGCGAGCTTTTGTGTGTGGGATTTTCGGTTATGAGAATTCTGCATATCAGTACAAAGACAAGATCTGCTCAGGCAAAGATCCGGGAGATCGCTGAGATCAAAGGAAAAAAATATGCAGAGTATTATTACTATATGCTTCTTGGAGCTAAGACAACTTACATATATACCATTATTATATTTGTAATACTTCTCTCAGCATTGGCAGACAGCAAGAGTCTGTTGCTTCTGGGATTGGTCATGGGAGGACTTCTGATTCTGTATCTGGATCTTACTCTGCAGGATAAGCTGACAGCAAGAAGACAGGAGATCGTTCTGGATCTTCCACAGGTCTTATCCAAACTGACCTTGCTTGTTAACTCAGGAATGGTACTCCGTGATGCTTGGAAAAAAGTTTCCATAACAGGAGAGCGGGCACTTTATCAGGAGATGCAGAATGCCAATCTTGAGATGGAAAACGGTGTCATGGAGATTGATGCATACCGGAACTTTGCAGAACGATGCAATGTGAAGGAAGTACGGAAGTTTACTTCCCTGATCATACAGAATCTGAATAAAGGTAATGAAGAACTCGCCTATTTCATGAAAGATCTTTCTGATGAAATGTGGGAAGTTAAGAAAAATGAGGTAAAGCAGAAGGGAGAAAAAGCAAACTCTAAGTTGCTTCTGCCAATGATGATGATCTTTATCGGAATCCTGCTTATGGTCATGGTTCCGGTAATGCAGCAGATGTGATAGTAAACGGCATCAGCCGGTTATTATAAAAAATATTGCATAAGGCAAACAAAAATGGAGGATAAGAGCATGACTAGAAAACTTAATTTACTTTGGATCAGCGCAGAAAACAAAATCCGCAGCTTAGTTGAGGATTTTAAAACAGAAGAAGCAGGAGCTGCAGAGATCGTTGCAATCATTCTGATCATTGTTGCTGTCATTGCGGCAGCAGCCATTTTTAAAGACAGAATTGTAGAACTGGTAAATAATATCTTTGATAAGATCAGCCTTGATTAATGAATGAACAGGGAAAACAATAACTCCGAAACAGGCGCCATCATGGTAGAAGCCGCCATCTATTTTCCCATCACCATTGGCATTGTCATGGTGGTGCTCTATTTCGGATTATTCAAATTGCAGGAAAGCTACTTTTTCTTTCAGGTAGAAAGAGCAGCTACAGAGCTGGCGAGAGAAGCGTCTTACCCTGGCTATGACAGTTTTACAGATGAAAATCCTCTGAAAAACAGCAAGGTGGATTTTGACTGGGAAAACGGTCCGTCGGAATCACAGACGAAATCTTACTATGCTGCATATAAAGGCAGTGCTTCGAAGATCTACCGATGGGGAGTGGACAGTAAGCTTGCCAGGCGGGCAGCAGATTACCAGCAGGCGCTTCAGAAAAACAGTGCATTGTTTTCCATGGGGCGCACAGAAGCCTATGTAAAGGTCAACAGTTCCTTTTTGTCCAAGTCGGTACAGGCAGAACTCAGGTATGTTGTTTCCACGCCCGGGATACTGAAGTATCTGGGACTACGGGACAGCCTGACGATCTATACGGCGGCATATCAGCCGGCAATCAACAGCACGGACTTTGTGAGAAATGTGGATCTGGCCTGGGACATGGGAAACTTTTTCCTGAAAAAGCTGGGACTGGACGGAAAGACTCAGAAACTGGGAGAAACCTTTGATAAGGTGAAAAATTTTTTGTTTTAACTGGGGAGGGAAGTGTATGCAGTTATTTTGCGGGAAACAGAGAGGATCGATCTGCGTACTTCTGACGTTGATATTGGTACCGGTCTTGATGTTTAGCGGAATTATTGTAGATGCTTCCCGCCTTTTTGCGTCAAAGACAGTAGTATCCGGTGCCGGAGATCTGACCATGAATGCGGCACTGGCACAGTATGATAAGAAACTGAAGGATACATATGGACTGACAGCCATGGCAAAAACTCCGGATTCACCGGACGAACAGCAGAAGCTGGAGCAGATGTTCAAAGAATCCATCAACGCAAAAAATCTGACAGGTGAAAGCAGCGATGGCTTAAGTTCACTGATACAGCTGGAAGAAACTGGCTTTGAGGCAAAAGGGGTGGCATCTTCATCCCTGGCAGAAAACGATGTTTTCCGTCAGCAGGTTATGGAATATATGAAATTCCGAGGACCTGTCTATATGGCGGATGATATTGTGGGGAAGATCAAGAAGCTTCCTTTCAACAATGTAAAAAAACAGCAGAAATATGTAAAAGCAAAGTCAGAATACGCCCTGAAAGCGTCAGAACTCAGCGAGCCTATACAGGAGGCAAAGGAAGCTGTGGAAGCACAGACGGGTGCGGTAGATCAGTTGTCAAATACAGATACTGGTTTTGCGGAGGAATATCAGAAAAAAACAGTATTTCGTCTGGCTGCGAAATCACTGCAGAAATATCTGAACGAAGAGATTGATGCACCGTTTCCGGAGGAAGCACCTGATCAGTTGACGTATGATGTGATTGAAGAATATCTGAATTATCCATTCAGCTGGGACAGCGGGAATACTACATTTGATGATCAGATGTATAAAAATATGGTAACTTTACTTGCTGTGTATCAGGTAGCAGAAGCTGATTCAGAAGTGAGAGCTGAAATCAGTGAAAGATTTACTTCAGAAGAAATACAGACATTTAATTCCATCAAATCTGTGATCAACGGAAATATCAGCAGTATGAATAAAATCTATTCTGATGCGGCCAAAACATATCAGGCCTGCATTAAGGCTTTGGAGAAAAAAGCGGATGAGATCATAGATAATGGGAAAAAAGCCAACTCAGCGCTGGATGACGTGCTGAAATGCTGGAGGAAGGTTGCTTCTAAAAAAGAAGCATATAACAAGGCAAAAGAAGATCTGATCGCAGCCGGAGAAACGGTTGAGGAAAGTGCCGGAGAAGATATTGAAATTAATGAAACAGATCTTAAAGAACTGAAAGAAACGATTCAGAATAATATAGATACAGCGAAAGCCTTTAAAGAAATGATAAAGAAATTCAAAAAGGTAACGGGAAATTTTGAAAAACTTTCTGTGGATGAGGAAGAGGCATCATATATAAGAAGTATGGGCGGCACAGCAGCTACAGAAACATTCTGGGCCCAGCATGAGGAGGAAATCGGTGGAAGTCTGTTAAATGAACAGTTCAGGGGAGGATCTTTTTATAATCCTGAGGATACAACCTTTTATCAGACCACCCTTTCCGGTGTAAAAAATGAAGACAGTGACACGACGCAGGAAGATACCAGAGCGCAGAACAGAGAAGCGGCAAAAGAGGCCAGCGGAAATTATACACAGACGAAAGACTCTCTGAATAATTCCGGAAAAGAGCAAAACCTTTCAGAAAAAGAAGGGTATCCTTCCAAGTATCCGAGCGGAATCGCCAAAACATCAGCAAGTGCAACGGGAAACAGTCCGGCAGAAGTAGATGTAAGTGCAGATAAAAAAGCAGTAGAAAGTTCCAAGGATAATGTGGATCTTCTGAACAGTGTTCTGACCTGCCTGGACAATCTGTCCGGCGGGATAATGGAACAGGCATATCTCATGGAATACACCACAGAAATGTTTAACTGTATCACGACCAAAGACGAAGATACGTCGCTCAGCAATGACAAACTTTCCGAACATGTGATCTGGAATGGGGAAATTGAATATATCCTTTATGGAAATGCTTTTACCGGCAAGAACAAAACACTGGCAGTAGCACAGCTCTATGGAACAAGGCTTGCCATTGACAGTTTATATGTTTTTATGGATTCAACTCTGAATGCAGAAGCAGATACAGTGGCAACGGTTGTATGCGGAGCAACCGGGCAGCCATGGCTTTATCCGGTTGTAAAATATGGATATCTTTTCTGTAATGCGCTGAGAATGGCAGCAACGGAAACCGTAGCGCTGGTTAACGGAGAAGAGTCGGCAGTATGGCCGGGAAAAGCGGATGGCCTTAAGTTCACTTACAAAGATTACATGAAATTATTTGTTCTGGTTAAGCTTGCAGATGAGAATGGTAAAAAGGATCTCTCCGTCCGTGCGGCAGACTGTATCCAGCTGAACACCGGCTCAACGCTAAGTCAGAAATATACCATGCTGACGCTGAACGCGAAGGTACAGACATCAACCACATTCCTTCCGAAAGTTCCGGAATTTCTGGGAAAAGGAAAGAGTACAGATGATGGCAGGAGAATCATAGATTACAAGAGTGTTTTGGCTTATTAACAGGAGGGGCAATGTCAGACAGAAAAGAAAATGGTTCGATCACTGTGGAGGCAGCACTGTTTATTCCCATGTTCCTGTTCGCGTTTATGTGCATATTCAGTCTGATCTCCTGTGTGAGGGCACAGGTACTGATCCAGTATTCTGTGGATCAGGCAGCGAAAGAGGTTGCGGAATACAGTTACATACTGGAAAAGACAGGCGTTCTGGACGCATATAAAGGACTTAATACAAAATCAGAAGAATTCTCAAAACAGATGGAGGACATTAAATCCAATCTGGAAGTGATCGAGAATACAGCCAAAAGTGTTACAAACGGACAGGGAACCATACAGGATGTGGCAGATGCCGGAAAGGCGGGAAAAGCTACATATGATCAGCTGAAAGAATATAAGAAAAATCCCAAGGAGTTTGTGAACGGTGTTCTGAACTATGTGAAAAACGGCGCATGGAACAAGCTTGCCAGTTATATGACAGGAGTCGTTGCAAAATCCTGTGTGAAGCAGCAGCTGAGTGTGGCTTCCGGAGGACAGGATGCAGACGAATATCTGGAAAAACTGGGAGTTTCCAATATGAAATTCAGCAAAAGTTCCTGGTGTGCAAAAGGTACCAATGACATAAAGATCGTTGTGGATTATGATATCAAAACGGAATTCCCGTTCTTTGATCTGGGAACAAGACATTACCGTGTCTGCGCTTCAACCCGCGTATGGGCAGGCAGCTGACGGATTGACCAAGGAGAAAAAATGGAACATATAAAAAGTCTTATAAAAGAAAAAAAATATATCCTTCTGATCATAGCAGCACTTGTTTTAGCCGAGATATTTTTTTTCAGCATATATGGCTATCACTGGCTGAAAGCAGTCCGATATATGATATTGACGGTTTTTATGGTTTTTCTCGGATTTATCGATCAGCAGAAAACCATTATACCCAATAAGCTTCTGCTTTTCATGTTTGTCATAAGGGCAGTGATACTGGCAGGAGAAATTACAGTGAAGCCTTCTTACTGGCTGGATATCCTGAAATCAGCAGGAGGTGGAATGCTGCTGGGATTTCTGATCTTTCTTCTGGCCAGGATCTTTTCCAGAAAAAGTGTCGGAATGGGAGATGTGAAGCTGGCAGCCGTGCTGGGATGGTATCTTGGAGGCTCTCTGATATGGTTTGACATTGTTGTGAGTTTATCGCTTGCGGCACTTTATTCGATCGTACAGCTGATCCTCAAAAAACTGAACATGAAGGATTCCATTCCGCTTGCTCCGTTTTTTTCTGTGGGAACGATCCTGATTTTGTTACTTGGCTTTTGATTCGTAGAGGTGCGTATGAAAAAATTAATGGTTCTGATGATGACCGGTCTGCTTGTGGGAGCATGGTATACAACATTTACTTCTGCAGTGGAAAAACCGATGGAATATAAAAAATGTCTCCAGCAGGCTCAGAAAAATGAAGAAAAAGGAATTTATTACGATGCAATCCTGGAATATAAGAAAGCATTGGAGTATGATGGAGATAACCGAAATATCTATATGAAGATCGCGGAAGATTACAGAAATATGGGAGATGATTCCGGTTTTGTGGATGCATGCAACAGTGCGATCTCTCTTGACGGAAATAATGAACAGGCAATCCTGACACTGGCAGATTATTACGTGGAGCAGGATGAGAAACAGGACGCCATTGCCCTTCTGAAAAAACACATCAAAAAGAAAAAAAACAGTGGCGCGCTGAAGGCAAAGCTGGATTCTCTGGCAGGAGATTTCCAGTTTATCGGAGATGAATACGATAATATTTCAGAAACCTGCAACCATTATATGAGGATCACATCCGGAGAAGATGTGGGTATCCTGGATGAAGATGGAAATTCTGTGATCCGTGCGGAATATCAATATATCGGAATGTTTGGTGAAAACGGTTTCGCGCCGGTTGAGAAAGACGGCGAATGGTATTATATAGATACAAACGGTTATAAGCGGCGACAGCCGGACGAGACTTATGAATATCTGGGAACCTTCAATGAAGGGGTACTTCCTGCAAAAAAGAACGGGAAATATGGATTCCTGGATGAAGATTTCAATGAAAAGACGGAATTTGAATATGATGCGGCGACACCTATGCTTAATGGTATTGCAGCAGTAAAAAAAGATGAAAAGTGGGCTCTTATTGATAAGGACCTGAAGATTATTACAGATTTCGGATTTGACGATGTAGTCAGGGATGCCTGGGGCTTCTGCTCCAGAAATGGTGTCGTATTTGTAAAAACCGGTGAGCAGTATCAGCTGCTTAACAGTTCCGGTGTACAGATCGGCGAAAATTATGAAGCAGTTTCTCCGTTTATTTCCAAAAATCCCGCAGCAGTTCAGCAGGCTGGAAAATGGGGATTTGTTTCATCAGAAGGAGAAAAAGTTCTGGACTGTATGTTTGAAAAAGCAAGAAGCTTTTCTGCCATTGGATATGCGGCAGTTCAGTCGGATGAAAGTTGGGGATTTATTAAGAGCAATGGTGATTTTGTGGTAAATCCGCAATTTGCAGATGCCAAGAATTTTAACAGCAGTGGAATTGCACCAGTACTGTCAGAAGGAAAATGGAAACTGATCCAGCTGGATATATACTAAGAAAAGGAGATAAAGAGTATGAATTTTGAGTATGATTTCAAAGACGGACACACAAGATTTTCCTACAGATCCAAGCCGGGAGAGGTCCTGGACGAAAAAACGTGGAGCATTTTGACACAGGGAACCGCAAATCAGTTTCTGTTGCCGGCAAATGCGAATCAGGATGGCAATGGTTTTATTTTTACATATGATATAGCCGGAACCATGAACATAATGGCATGGATGAGCGAAGCACCTCAGGAAAAGCAGATCGAAATTCAGCAGAAGGTGAATTATGTGCTTACTTTCTTTGAAGAACTGGGTGTTCCAAAGCAGGAAATCGTATCAGAGATGCAGAATATCTATGTGGATACACGAACAGAAGAAGTAAAGGTCGTTTGCATTCCGCTGAGATCAGAGTCCGGTGGATTTGGCGGCGGAGCAGACGGATTTAGTCATGAGCAGACCGGACAGACTGCCAATTATGATGAAGGTGGCCCACTGGTTCCTCCTACACCGGGTGGCGGTTTTGTAGATATGGATGGTGACGTTGAAGAAAAGAAACCGAAGAAAAAGAAGGCGTTGTTGAAGGGACTGTTCCATCGAATGGAGAAAAAACAGGAGGTACAGGAAGAAATTCCATTTCCACAGGAAATGCCACCAATGCCGCCGGAAATGCCACCACAGAGACCGGAGAATATCTGGGCGAATACTCCAAATGAGGGAGGCTGGGATAATCCGCCAGAAGAAAACAGAAAAACATATCCTTCACCAGGGGAAGGCTTCGGAGAGGACCCGGGAAGAGGCTATGAGCCAGATCCGGCGCCAGGTTTCGGAGAGACACCGGGAAGAGGCTATGAGCCAGATCCGGCGCCAGGCTTCGGAGAGACACCGGGAAGAGGTTATGAACCAGATCTGGCGTCAGGTTTTGGAGAGGACCCGGGAAGAGGCTATGAGCCAGATCCGGCGCCAGGTTTTGGAGAGACACCGGGAAGAGGTTATGAACCAGATCCGGCGTCAGGTTTTGGAGAGGATCCGGCAGGAGGTTATGAGCCAGATCCAACACCAGGTTTCTGGGACAAACCGGCAGGGGGCTATAACCCAGATCCAATGCCAGGGAATGACGGAGCTCAGGGAAGAGGCTACACTCCGAATCCAACGTCAGGTTTTGGCGAAGAACAGAGAAAAAGTTTTACTCCGAATCCGGGAACCGGTTTTGCATCAGACGATGATGACGGCAATGACGCAACTGTAATGCTGAGGGATGACGGAAGTGAAGCAACGATACTTCTGAAAGCAAGAGTTAAACCAAATGCTACATTGATCCGTCTGCATACACAGGAGAAGTTCCATATCACGACGGAGATCTGCAAGATCGGTAAGCGTGCACTTATGGTAGATATCTGCATCCGCAATAACCCGACCATCAGCAGGGAACACTGTGCGATCCATTTTGAAGAAGGTAAATATTACCTGGAAGATAAGGATTCCAGCAACTATACATACCTGAACGGAAACAGAGCAATGCCAGGCCAGAAACTGCTTCTCAATGACGGAGATCAGATCCGCCTGTCTGATGAAGAGTTTATTTTCCGAAAGGGGGATGTGAAATGAATCCAAACAATAATTCCGGAAAAAAATTATCACCGCAGATATTAGTTCCGATGATCGCAGGAATTGTCTGCGTACTTGTGATTCTGGCAGTTGTGATTTTTGTCACACCTAAAAAGGCAACTGCAAGCCAGTTACAGGAAAATCTGAACCTGGGCTCCAAATATCTGGATGCAGGAGAATACGACAAAGCAGAAGTTGCATTTAATGATGCTCTGAAGATTGATAAAAAATCCACAGATGCGACTCTGGGACTTGCAAAAGTATACAATGGAAAGAAACAGCCGGAAAAGGCACTGGATATGCTGAAAAAGACCGGCGAAAATATGAAAAATGTTTCCACATCTTCTGTGAAAAAGGATTCCGCTGCATGGAATTCCCGTGTAAACGATTATCAGAACGCTTTTGAAAATACAAAGAGCATTTTTAAAGAACAGGGAAAAACTTCTCAGGTAGAAGAGACAGAAAAAGAAGAACAGGATACAACAAAATATATCACTCTTATTATTAATATTATAAATCCAACGGCAACGCCAACGCCGACAACAGATCCGAATGAACTGGATGATGGAAGCAATAACAGTGCGGGTGGTGCAGGTCTGGATTCTGGAAAAGTTGGTGAAGTAACTGCGGCACCGCATCCTGGAGATCAGACTGATCCGACAAGTGCTCCAGATCGGGATAACACGGAATCAGAAGACGGGGCAGATCAGAACGCCGCGGATGATACGGATTCAACAGATGATGGAGATTCAACAGATGATACGGATTCCACGGATGCTTCTGATTATGCGGAAGATACAGAAAATCCATATGACAGTTCAGACTATCCGGAAGATCCGGATTCGGAAACATATGATAATCCGTCAGATGAAGCAGGAACAACAGAAGTGACCAATGAGGATGTATATGGTCAGGATGAATTCCCATCCGGAGGTTCAGAAGCTTCCAACGGAGAACAGGATGAGAACTCATACGACAATCCGGGTGAAGCCTCCAATGAAGATACAGATGATAATGCATATGAAGATCCAGCGGAAACTTCTGATGAAAACCAGGATGGAAATTACAGCGAACCGGATACAGAAACAGCTGATGATCCGGCAATACCGACACCTGGTCCGGCAGAGACTTATACGGAGACAACAGAGACCTCACAAACGGATGAGACAGGTACAGAGCAGACAGATAGCAATACCGCAGAAACTGCAGATGACGATGCTGTACTGGCTGCATATGTAGCACAGGTGGAAATCTCCAAATATACAGGAGGAAGCATTTCCTACACAGACAGTACCAGCATGGCATCTGTAAATGGCGTTCTTGCAACAGATCAGAGAGATTTTAACAGTGATGGAAGACCGGAACTTCTGGTGATTTCTATTTCCGGAGGAAAACTGCAGTTTGAACTTTACAGGGCAGAAAACGGAGAGGCACAGCAGATTGCCAGTGAATCAGCAGATCCGGGCTTTGGTGATCCAGTCGAGGGAATCACATACAGCGGAACACAGGAATGCTTTGTAAAAGATAATGGAACTTCTGTTGATATCGGAATCGCAGGCTATTATTCCGGAATGAGCGGCGAAAATGCAATGCCGGAAGCAAGGCTGGCTATCGCCCTTTATACAGTTAACAGTGACGGAACAGTAAGCCAGACAGGAAATGCGGCACTGGTAAACGGCACACAGCTTTACCTGAATGGAACGACTCCACAGGAGGGCGGAAAGGATGCCTTTATCAGCGAGATTTCCAAAATGGGATTAAGCGGATCCTGGGTTGCTGAAAGCGCAGATATGTTAGCCGGAATGGATCTTCTCAATAATCCGATGCAGGATACAGCAGGAGTACCAAATCCGATCAATACCGGTCTTTCCGCAAAAGAAACAGGAGTCCAGGACCTGGCAGTGATCAATGTGGGAATGCAGCCAGGAAGCAGCAGCATGGATTTTAGCGTAAAATAAGATAAAAAGAGGTTTGAATATATGCCAATTCCACATACTTATCGGGTTATAGGTAAGATTGGAGCTGGAAACAGCGGTGAAATCTACAAGGCTTATCAGATAAACCTTGGAAAATATGTAGTACTGAAAAAAATAAAAACAGAGATCAAAGATTTTCTGAACAACAGAGCGGAAGTTGATGTACTGAAAAACCTCAGACATTCCTGTCTGCCTCAGGTTCTTGACTTTTTTGAGGCGGACGGGGATGTGTATACAGTTATGGATTTTATCCCGGGGAATTCATTTAAGGATTATCTGGATTCCGGAACTGTTTTTGAAGAGAAATCAGTCATTATCTGGGCAAAGCAGATAGCTGCAACACTGGGCTATCTGCACAGCCAGAAACCACCGATCATCCACAGTGACCTGAAACCTGGGAATATCATGCTGACACCGGAAGGAAATATCTGTCTGATAGATTTTAACATTTCTGCCACGCTGGATGGAGATACTGCCTGGGTAACCGGATATACCAATGGATATGCGGCTCCGGAACAGATCGAGGCACTGCATTACAACCAGAACGAATTGGACCATTCACTCTGGAAAACCATAGATGCCAGAGCGGATATTTACAGTCTGGGAGCAACTTTATACCACATCATGACCGGCAGGAAGCCGAAACCGGATGAAAACGGAAATGTCAGTGATATCAGGCTTACCGGTATAAAGATCAATGATATCTTTGCACATATTATCATGAAATGCCTGGAGCCGGACCCGAACAGGCGATATCAGAGTGCGGAAGAGCTTCTGAATGATCTGAAGAATATCCAGACAAAGGACAAGAGGTATAAAGATCTCTGCGCAAAACAGCACATGGCCTATGTTCTGGTTGCAGGTCTGATGATCGGAAGTGCAGCGCTGACGATCAGTGGATATTTCAAACGGGATGTTGGGAAACAGAAAAACTATGAATCTTATGTACGTCAGGAAGCGCAGTGTATCAGCTCCGGAGATTATCAGAATTTTGAAACATATTATGAAAAAGCCACGGATCTTATTCCGGACAGGCTGGATGCCTATTATCAGAAGGCGCTGGCGCTGAACAAACAGCAGCAGTATGGTGACAGTATTGATTTTATCAATAAAGTGATCCTTTCCAATGATGCGATCCTGAAAAGCGGATCGTCTCTGAATGATATTTATTACCTTCTCGGAAATTCCTATGAGAGAATGGAAAATTATGAGAATGCGGCAGAATGCTACAAAAAAGCCATTGATATCAAGCCGGATAACAGTGCTTACTACAGAGATTATGCCATTGCGATGGCATACACCGGAAATATGGAGGAAGCGGAAAAAGCGCTGGAGACGGCACGTGAGAATGGCCTGGATTCCATAGATATTGATTATGTTGAAGGAGAAATCTCATATAATAATGGGGACTATTCCGGTGCAAAGGATATCTTTGCAGATTGTATCCAGAAAACAGATGACGATTATCTCCGAATGCGTGCCTACATTATGGAGTGCAAATGCATTGACGGGCAGGATGACGGTGTGAGCGGATCGGATGAAAAGATCCAGATTCTGGAGAAGGCCCGTAAAGAGCTTCCAAAAGAATACAATATCGGAATCCTTGAACAGCTGGCGCAGACATACAGTGATCTTGGAAATGATACCTCAGATATGTCCTATTATCAGGAGGCCGCGAAGGTTTTTGAGCAGATCCAGAGTCAGGGCATGGGAACTTATGATACAGATTATAATCTGTCTGTTTTATATCAGAATATGCAGCAGTACGATCAGGAGGAAACGGTACTGAACCAGATGCTGGAGAAGTATGGTGATAATTATAAGACCTATAAGGCGCTGGCATATCTGGAAGTTGCAAAGCAGTCTCAGGCTGATAATGAAGGCAGAGATTATACAAAATTCCAGGAATACTATCTGAAAGCAAAGGAACTTTATCAGTCACAGCCGGATAACAATGCCAATGATATGGAGATGGATAATCTTCAGGATCTGTACGAGCAGGCAGTAGCAAACGGCTGGTTGTCTGCATCATAAGGAGAAAGAAATGGAGATAGGAACGATCATGATGATCATAGGGATCATGGGAATTATAGCAGGCATGGTCCTTTTGTTTCTGCTTCCGGGGATTTTCAGAAAGCAGAGAAAAAAAATGATGGAAGAAATCGGAGAGGATTTATAAAAAAGAGAGGCGTGTGAAAAAAATTCACACGCCTTATTATATATTTTATTTTGTTCTGCTGAGACTGCTGGATTTTACATATCCGGCAGAACTGTAGGGGTTACCGTTTCCGATTCGGGTCATAGAACTGGTATCTTTCAGATTCAGACGATATCCGAAATAGCAGTTATGACTTAATTCTATTTTGAAATAATAGCCGTAACTGGTTTTGATGATCTCATCGATATCAAAAATCCAGTATGGTTCATTTTCGGAGTCGGAGAAATAATAATTTACTTTCTTTCCGGAGAAAACAACTTTATCTCCGTCTGGTGTGTACCAGGTACCTTTGACCAGATTTAATGCTTTCTTATCTGTAGCAGAAGCCGGAATACTGGAAACACGTTTGCCATCTTTCAGACGGTAAATAACGGTTGTCTTATTGGCATCATAAGAACCGCAGCCGTGCCATGCAAAACGGTATGCGAATCGGATGTATCCATCCTTGTTGTAATCGCAGGTGCATTTGGTACTTACATAAAGTCTCATACTTCTTTTGTTTAATGTACCGTTCTTTTTGTAATCGTTGAATTCCTTAAAAAGTGTTTTTTTCAGAGAAAGATCATTGTTGTAGGAAGATTTTAAGGATTGGTTGATCCGTTTAACTGCAGTGCTGTTTCCTTTTAACTGTGGCAGCTCGTAGGAATATGTGGCACTGGAACTCTTATAGGTTTTCTTTTCCTGGATTTTTTTGATCGTATAAGTAGCTTTGGTGGCTGCCTGTACATTCTGTGTAGTTCCCACACCGGCTGTGATGCAGAACGCACACATGGTGATCAGAAATCCTGTAATTCTTTTTTTCCATATTCTCATTTTAGGGTCCTCCTTGTCTGACAGGTGGATAAGCTTATCCACTCTGGTTTCTATAGTATTTCAGAAGTTCTGTTTATAAATTTATGTAAGACGGTTCCGGAGGAGAACAGTCTTTTAAGCGGTTGATTTTATTATGGACTTCTTCCTGTGGATTTTCAAGAGTTCTCAATAAAAAAAATTTTTAAAAAATTTTTTATTTTTTTAAAACCTGCCGGTATTCTTAGTCGTCTGTATAGTGAAAGGAGGAAAGAGGACAGGTTTTAAGCGGAAAAATATACTTATTAAAAAAATAATATTTAACACAGGAGGAAAAGAATATGGATACTATGTCAGCAAAAAATTTCTTACAGAACACAGAGGTAAAATTTAAAGTAAAAATGATCGCAACGATCATACCTGCGGCAATTTTTCTTATTACGATTCTGATTGAAGGAATAACCGGAACGGGAATACAGATCATGCAGAATATTTATCTTATTTCAGGACTGATTTTGCTGGTAGCAACAGGCGCAGTTGTGAAACTTCTGAAGATTGCTTTAACTGCGTTCAAATGGGGATGGCTGCTCACACCGTTTACACTGTTTGATCTGGTGATCGCTGTGATCGCAGGTGGATTTGTCCTGGGAGTGGGACTTCTGTTCCCATTTGGCCCTATGGCACTGGATACCTGGGATCTTTATATGGAACGTCGCAATGCGAAAGCGTATCTGTGATTTTTTCAGGTTTTTGACTGGGTTATGAGCTTTACAGATGCGGAATGAAAAATTATAATATAAATATATGCAATATAAAAAGGAGGAAATGAAATGAAGAAAAAACTTTCAATCGCAGGTATGTTGTTAATGGTTTGTATGTTGTTCTGTATTTCGAAAACAACGTATGCAGCTAGCCGTACGATTACGACGAATAAGAGTTATGATGTGATTCTTGGGAATGAGACAAAGAATTATACGGTTATTGTTCCTAATTCAGGATATTTTTATTATACGGTTATACCAATTAAATATATTGAAAATGGTATTGAATCATCTTCCAGTTCCTGGTATTTGCCATCGACAAAAATGAAAGTTGGATATAAATTATACGAAGAACAATCTGTATATTATGGCAGACCGTTTACGTCCGCGGCATATTCTTTTAAAAAGGGAACTCGGGTTAATATTTCTTTAACTGACACAAATTCTTCTAACACATATGCTTATTATAGATTGAAAGTAATTACAAAAAATCCTGAAAATTTTGAAAAAGAAAATAACAATTCAAGAAACACCGCAACGAAGATTTTATGTAATAAGACGTATAGTGGCTTGAGCCAGCAGGATGATAAAGACTGGTGGTGTTTTACTGCTCCTAAAACCGGGAAATATAAATTTTACTGCGTTGAAATTAAGGACAATAAATATCAGACTGTAAAAGCGTATTATGGAGCCAGACTTATTTCAGCGACTACAATGAGAAGTAATCAGGGCTGGGCAACATTATACAGAGGAACCTTAAAAAAAGGTCAGAAAATTTATATACTATTAGATAATGGAAGTAAGAATGAGTTCTACAGATTAAAAGTAAAGCAAATAGGGTAGTTTTTGTGTATATCTGACTATTATTAATACAGGCGAAGAATACAATAGATTCTTTTGCCTGTATTTTTTGCCATTGAGAATAAACAGAAAAGAGGATGTACATATGAAACAGAGGAAATTATAATATAAGATGTACAAATGGCATACAGGAGGAAAAATTTTGAAGCAGATCGCAGATTTACACATACATTCCAGATATTCCATGGCGACAAGCAAGGACGGAACACCGGAGATGCTGGATCTCTGGGCACGGAAGAAAGGGATCACACTTCTTGGAACCGGAGATATGACACATCCTCTCTGGCGGCAGGAATTAAAGGATAAACTGATTCCTGCGGAACCGGGGCTTTTCCGGTTGAAAGATGAATTCGTTTTGCCAGAGGCGGCACATTATCCTGGAAAATCTCCCAGATTTGTATTGTCCGGAGAAATCAGTTCCATTTATAAAAAGGATGGAAAAACCAGGAAGGTGCACAGTCTGATCCTGCTCCCGGGATTTCGGGAAGCAGATGCTTTTGCCGCAAGGCTGGAAAAAATTGGGAATATCCATTCAGACGGACGCCCTATCCTGGGGCTGCCCTGTCGTGACCTTCTGGAAATTATGCTGGAGATCAGCGAGAAAGGCATGTATATCCCGGCACACATCTGGACACCACATTTTTCTCTGTTTGGGGCAAAATCCGGATTTGATACCATAGAAGAGTGCTTCGAGGAACTGACACCATATATTCATGCGCTGGAGACGGGATTATCTTCAGACCCGGTGATGAACTGGCAGATTTCCGCGCTGGACAGATATCAGCTGGTATCCCACTCGGATGCTCATTCACCTTCCAAACTGGGAAGAGAGGCAGACCTTCTGGATATCGAGCTTTCCTATCAGGGCCTGTTTAATGCAGTTCAGAAAGGAACAGGACTTGAAGGTACGATCGAATTTTTTCCGGAAGAGGGAAAGTATCATTATGACGGCCATCGAAAATGCGGCGTGTGTTTAAGCCCGCGTGAAGCAGAAAAATATAACGGCATCTGCCCGGTATGCGGAAAGAAGTTGACAATGGGCGTGGATCACAGGATCTTACAGCTTTCAGACAGGGATGAAGGTGCGGCTGCCATGCCGGAAAGCGGACGTCCTTACGAAAATCTGGTGCCGTTGCCGGAAGTGATTTCTGCCTGCGTGGGATTTTCCACAGCAAGCAAAAAAGTGCAGGGCCGGTATGAAATGTTGCTTAAGAAACTTGGGGCAGAATTTTCCATATTAAGAGAGGTGCCACAGGAGGATATCAGGACAGTTGGAGGAGAGGCTCTGGCAGAAGGAATCCGGCGGCTGCGTGCAGGAGAAGTTGTGCGAAAACCTGGCTTTGACGGAGAATACGGAAAGATAGAATTATTCTGACGGAGGAAAATATGAAAGAAAAAATAGGTATTATCTCAGACACTCATGGCCTTCTCCGACCGGAGGTCCTGGAAATCTTAAAAGACTGTAAATACATTCTTCACGCCGGAGATGTAAATAAAGATGAAATCTTGAATGTGTTACGTTCCATGGGAAATCTTTACGTAGTACGTGGAAATAATGACAAAGACTGGGCAGAAAATCTCCGTATCAGTTTAAACTTTACAATTGGCGGGGTGAAATTTTTCATGGTCCACAACAAAAAAGACGTGACCTGGGATCTGGATGATACCCAGGTGGTGATCTTCGGACATACCCATAAATATTTTGAAAAGATCATTGATGATCGTCTGTGGCTTAATCCGGGAAGCTGCGGCAGAAGTCGCTTTGGAGGTGAAGTTACTATGGCCGTTATGACTGTTGAAGACGGACGGTATCAGGTAGAAAAAATCATTTTGACAGAGAATTCCGAAAAATGATCAGAACGTTATTTACAGATCCTTTTATGCAGAGATGTTTCCGGAAATTACTGGAATACGCTGATGTATAAAAGGATTTTTTTGTATTTTATGGGATACAATCCTTGTAATTTAGGATTTGTAGCGTATAATTAGAAAACGTTTAAAACCAAAAGTGGTCTTACCACTTTTGAAATATTGCTTAAACGTATGTCAAAAAGCGGAATATGAATGTTCGCTTTACATGAATGAATCAGGAGGGATGCAGTATGAAGTACGTGCAGCAGTTCAGCATCATCCTGCTGATTTCCGTCATTGGAGAAATCTTAAAAACCTTTCTTCCACTTCCGGTACCGGCCAGTGTTTATGGGCTGGTGATCATGCTGGTGGCACTGCTCACAGGCATCCTGAAGTTGGATCAGGTAAAAGGTGCGGCAGATTTTCTGGTTGAGATCATGCCGGTGATGTTTGTGCCGGCAGGTGCAGGACTGATCACAGCATGGAGTTCTCTGAAACCGATCTGTGTACCGGTTCTTATTATGACGTTTATCAGCACGGTAATTGTAATGGTCGTAACAGGAAAAGTGACACAGGGAGTGATCCGAATGGGAAAGAGAGGAACTGAAAAATGATGGAATTCATAAAAAACTCCGCATTTTTTGGAGCGATGATAAGTCTGATCGCCTACGAGATCGGACTTATCCTGAAAAAGAAATTCAAAATGGCGATTTTTAATCCTCTTTTGATTTCGATCATCTGTGTTATCGGTGTTCTTCTGATATTCCATATTGATTACAATGATTATAACGAAGGTGGCAAATATATCAGCTATCTTCTGACACCGGCAACCGTGTGCCTGGCAGTACCTCTTTATGAACAGATCCATCTGCTGAAAAAAAATCTCAAGGCAGTGGCAGCCGGGATTATTTCCGGAACACTGGCAGGCCTTTGCAGTATTCTGCTTATGTCCAAACTGTTTGGTTTTAACCATCAGGAATATGTCACCATGCTTCCGAAGTCCATCACAACAGCTATCGGAATGGGCGTTTCCGAAGAACTTGGCGGTATTGTGACGATTACAGTTGCTGTGATCATTATCACAGGAGTTCTTGGAAATATGATCGCTGAAGTTGTCTACAAGATCGCAAAGATAGAAGAGCCGATCGCAAGAGGCCTTGGCCTTGGAACTTCAGCCCATGCCATCGGAACGGCCAAAGCTATGGAGCTTGGTCCTGTAGAAGGTGCCATGAGCAGTCTTGCCATTGCAGTAGCCGGTCTGCTTACGGTTGTAGGTGCATCGGTATTTGCCGGAATGATGTAATCCTGCTTCCATAGAAAAAAAGTGTATGAAAGGTCTGCTGTTATCGGCAGACTTTTTTTCTTACCACGAAATCGAACATATTTTTGTACAAAATAAACAAATGTTCGAAAAAGACACATTCATACCGTTTTATCGGACTTATAATGCGCTATAATACCAACATACAGAAAATATGTTTGGAAAATATGTTCGGTAGATTGTAAATGGGCATATAACAGGGAGGATGGATCTTATGTGGAATACAGAGAACAGCAGGAAGGTTGCACTGGCAGAAGGAAGATACATGGAGACAGAGCACAGACACACCGGGAAGCAGAAGCTTTCTTCTGGAATGGCTATGATCCTGGGAGCGCTTCTGACAATAGAGATCATGATCGGTGGAGCGATGATCCTTAATTTTGATTTTAAGGGAGCGGATATCATTGCTGTTGTACTTGCATTCATGGTATTATACTTTGCAGTGGTTGCCTCACTGACAGATAAATAGAACGGAGGAGTCGGAATGCCCAGGGTTTTTAACCAGAAAATAAAAATTTTATATCTGATGCGCGTTTTTCTGGAACGGACAGATGAAGAACATCCCATGTCTGTGAAGGAACTGATCATCTATCTGAACAGTCTGGGAATCAGCGCAGAGCGCAAAACTGTATACGATGATATCGAAACATTACGGAATTTTGGAATGGACATTCTGAATCGCAGAGAGCAGCCGGCAGGCTTTTATGTGGCCAGCCGGAAATTTGAACTTCCTGAACTGAAACTTCTGGTTGATGCAGTACAGTCGTCCAGATTTATTACCAGTGGGAAATCCCGTCAGCTGATCGGGAAGCTGGAGAGTCTTGCAAGTGTCCATGAGGCCAGACAGCTGCGGCGCCAGGTTTTTGTACAGAATCGGGTGCGAACCATGAATGAGAGTGTGTATTACAGTATTGATGAGATTCAGAGAGCGCTTACCGAGGACAGGCAGATCTCATTTCAGTATTGTGAATGGACAGTGGAGAAGGAGCTGCGGCTGAAGAAGAACGGAGAACGGTATCGTGTCAGTCCCTGGGGACTTGTGTGGCAGAATGAGAATTATTATCTGGTCGCCTGTGATGAGAAGTGTGGCAGAGTGAAGCACTACCGGGTGGACAAGATTATGCAGATCCGGCTTGAAGAGGCGGCCCGCAGCGGCAGGGAACTTTTTGAGAATTATGATGCGGGAGAGCTGACATCCAGAACCTTCGGGATGTTTGGCGGAAAAGAGGAAACCATATGTCTGGAAGCGCATAACCGTCTGGTCGGAGTTGTACTGGACCGGTTTGGCAGGGACATTATGATTCAGAGGAAGGATCATGAACATTTCAAAACGCTGGTTCGTGTCAACGTCAGCGATCAGTTTTTTGGCTGGATAGCCAGTCTTGGCCCGGATGCGGTAATTGCATCACCCGATGATGTACGCGACAGGTACCGGGAATTTCTTGAGAAGAGTCTTTCTAATTACAAATGATAAATATATGAT
>OGQV01000820.1_pt1 | contig 26593 bp, 18 predicted proteins | sample 1553311 | NCBI WGS metagenome assembly OGQV01 (sample SAMEA2579976, study PRJEB22360) | human gut metagenome
CTAAACCCGAAAAAAATACATGACTAAACACGAAACACCGACTTGACGAAATACAATCCGGCATTCCAGGCCCATGCGCCTCATGACCTTCAGCACGCTCTTGTGGCTCACCCGCACCCCGAACTCGTGCACGAGGCACATGCGTATCTGCCGGTGGCCGCACCCGTTGGGCGTGCGCGCGAATATCTCGGCGACCATCGGCTCGATGTCCGGCCGGGTCACGGCGGCCGGATGCGACAGAAGATGGTAATACGTGCTTTTCGCCAGTCCGGCCGCCCTGAGCAGGTGCCGGAGCCGATGTCCCAGCCCCGCCAGCATGGAGACGATCACCGTTCTGTCCCGGTTGCCGATCTCCACGCCAGCAGGGCGTCGACTTTTTCCAGGTACGCGACCCTCGCCTTGAGGTACGCGTTCTCCTCCTCAAGGAGCTGTTCCCTTGTGGGAGCCGGCCTCGGCTTGGATTTCGCGCCCCTGGGCCTGCCCTTCGGTTTCGGACGCAGCGCGTCCGGGCCGCCGGACCGGTACTCGCGGCACCAGCGCTCCAACGGGGCGGGACCCGCGATCCTGTACTTCTCCATGACTTCGGCCTTCGTCAGCCCATGCTCCACATGGTCGCGCACCGCCGCGAGCTTCGTCTCGTAGTCGTATCTCCTGTTGCCTTCGCGTTCTCCCATGAGCGCCGCCTCCCCGCCAAACCGGTATGACAACACCCATTTTCCCGCGGTACTGACGGGCACGCCAAGCCGGCGGGCGAGAGAACGCCTCCCGGCCCCGCCCCGGATCAGGTCAGCGACGACCCGCATGAAACCGTCATCGTAATGACGCCTGCGATCCCTACACATGAGAAACCGCACCTCCGATCATCGAATCTGAATTACTTCAGTCCAACAATCGGGGTGCGGTTCACCAATTCTCACTCGGGGCTCTCTTTATTCGTGTTTGCCTGCAATCACCACTCGATGCCATACTCGGCATACATATAAACATCGTATTGGTAGTCGTTGCTGTAGCTCATATCGTTGTGATGCGATTCATGATGGTTGTTGTCAGACTGCATAATCGTTCCTTTTCCTAGCCTCATCGGTATTACAGTCAGATATAACGTCAGCATGTAACCGGGGCATGCTCACCCAACGAACCGAGGGTGAATTCATGGCGAACTGTTGCGCCCTATGCTTGCGGCCAGTGAGGCTGAACTGCAGCGACTCAAGCGCGACGATCCGGAACTCGTCAGCGAGTACCAATCCACCAAAGGATTCACTGCGAATTACGAATCATTCGATGACCGCACATATTTGCGATTCATCGCCTAGCAGCGACATCGCGTGCGTATTCCGATGTCTGCCGGGTGACTGGAGAACACTGATACATACGAAAGCGGCCGGCGCTAGGCATTGCTGCCCGGCGCCGGCCGAGAGGATAAGGATTATTCCTTATTTATTACTGCTTAGGCTATAACCTCGCTTTCACAGTTGCTCGCGATTGCGACGGTAGGCGATGGCGGCGCCAGCACCTGCCAGCAGCAGTCCAGCCAGAGCGATCGTGGCGACATCGGAGCCCGTGTTGGAAACAACGTTGCCATCACCCTTGGCAGCGGGACGCTTCACCAGAGCGGCAATTGCCTTCTCCAGGGCTTCACGAGCTGCGTCGACCTGCTTCTGCGTGGCGTTGCTGTTGTCGGAGACCTCACGGGCCTTCTTCAGCGCGGCGCGCAGAGCGTTGGCGGAGTCGTCGGTGTAGAGACCCAGGTTGATGGCGGCGGCCTTGTTGATGGTCGCGTTCAGAGCAGCCTTGTCCACCACGCCCGGTTCCGGATTCGGCTTCGGCTCGGTGGCAGCTTCCAGCTTGGAGATGGCGTCCTGAAGAGCGCTCAGTGCGGTATCCACATCCTGCTGGGTGGCGTTCTTGTTGTCGAGCACCTGCTGTGCAGCCTTCAGTGCCTCGGCGAAAGCTTCCCACGAGTTGGTCGTGTAATCGGCCTTCTCGAGCTTGCTTGCCTTGTTCACTGCAGTCTGCAGGTCGGTCTTGTTCACCTCAACCGGGCCTGGGCCAGGCTCCTCACCGGTCTTCTCGAGACCAGCGATAGCGGATTCGAGGTTCGTCAGCGCCAGAGCCACATCGTAAGCGGTGGCCTTATCGTTATCCGCCACGGCCTGTGCAGCTTCGCGGGCCTTGACCAGAGCAGTCCAGCTTTCAGCCGTGTAGTCGGATTCCTTAAGACCGTTAGCCTTGGCGATGGTGTCGTTGAGGTCGGTCTTGTCCGGAGCGACAGTCTCTTCCTCAACCTCGCGGTCCGTGGTCAAACGCAGTTCGGCAGCGGATGCGAACTTGTTGGCCTGGGAGTCGCTCTGGCCTGCGGAAGACAGGACGGTCAAGCGTACGGCGGTCACATTCTCGACGGCGTCGAAGCTGGCCTTCTGCCACATGGTGGTGGTGGAGAACTCAGCATCGGTGACGACATCCTTGGTGGTGCCATCCGCCAGAGTGAGCGTGATCTTGTAGCCCTTGATCTTGCCGTTGGCGTTCATACCTCCGGAGCGCGGCAGGTAGCGCAGGCCGTTGATGGTGGTCGGTTCGTTGAGGTTGAACTGATACCATGCGGTGCCGTTGCCGACTGCGTTCTCGCTCCAGCTGGTGTGCCAGTGGGTGCTGTCGTTGCCATCCTGTGCCAGATCGGCCGGGCCTTCGCTCGGCAGGCCTGCGGTAGGCTCTTCGCTGCCCGTGGCCACGGTGTAGCCACCCAGCTCATCGGAGCCGTCAGCTGCCACGTCGTACTTGTCGCTGCTCTCGTTGCCGGGAGCGGTCTTCATGTACTCGTCGAGGGCCACGAGAATGTCGTATGCCTTGGTGAAGTCCTCAGCGGTTGCGCCATTCTTGTTGATGAGCACGCGAGCCTTGACCAAGGTGTCCTGATACTGCTGCCATGCGGCATCGGAGAGCTCAGCACGCTTGGAATCGTACTTGCCGCGGATTTCCTTGACCTTGTCCTGCGCTTCGGCCTTGGTGCGGGTCTGGGACTCGATGCGCTCGATCTTCAGGTTGTCGAGCACGAAGTCCTTGTATCCGCCGAAGTCCTGTGCATTGCCGGTGGAACCCTGCAGATCAGGTGCGGTTGCGGTCGAGTAAATACCGAACCAGGAATCGCCGTTGACGCCACCGGTCAGCTCGAACTCGGCCTTGCCGGTCTCACCCAGAGCCTTCTTCAGGTTGGTCAGCTTCACGCTGCCGGCAGAGTATTCACCCTGGCCCACAGCGATGGCGTAGATGTCATCGGAACCGGACTGGTAGTCGAAGCTCACCTTGTACTTGGCACCCGCCTCGAACTTCACGTTCTGCGGGATCGTCTGGTAGACCAGCGTGCCCTTCTGGGTCAGGCCGTTAACCTTCACAGACCAAGTGCCATCGAGCACATCGTCCATCTTCTTGACATCCCAACCGGCCTGCGTGAACGGAGCATGCAGCTCGGAGAGGTGGATGCGGTTGTCCTCAACGCCTTCGGAACCGGAGACCACGAACGGCCAGATGCCCTGGGCGTTGTTTTCGAATCCGTTGGTGAGGGACTTCAGCGTGCCGTCCTTCTCATAGGTGATGCCGGAGTACTGGTTCTCCACGATGCGCACATCGTCGAAGTAGGTGTGTGCTCCGTCGGTGCTCTTGTGAGACAGGGTTACCGTGGCATCGCCGTTCTCAGGCGCGGTGAAGAACACGTACATGTTCTGGAAGTAGCTGGAGCCATTTTCCGTATCGCTGTTCGTGTTGTGACCGTATGCCTTGATGTAGTTCTTGGCGATGGACTTACCGGTGGAGTTGGTGGCCAGCACCTTACCGCCGCTGGTTACGGTGACGGATGCGTCGCCGGTGCTGCGGTTGTCAACGCCGACGTACAGTGCGTACTTCTGGCCGGCCTTAAGGTCGGCCAGGCGCTGGGAGACGTCAACCTTGCCGGTCAGGCGCAGCATGGCGTTGTTATCGCCTTCGACTTCAGCCTTGCCGGAGCCGCTGACGGTCCAGTTGTCGGTGAGGGTGTTGGAGCCGCCGTTGAAGCCAGCATCCACAACGTGCATGCCTTCGCTCCAGTTGACCTGAATCTGCTTGGCCTCGCCCTTGTACACCACGTACGGGGTTTCGGCATCAGCGGTGAGCGTCACCTTGCCGCCGGAGACGGCAACGGTCTGCTCGTTGGTCTTACCCTGATCGGTGAGCTGGTACACCTTCACACTGGAGAGGTTCTTCCAGCTGTCCGGCAGGGTCCAAGTGGTGGTGCCACCCTTGGTATTCCAGTGGTAGAGCTTCTGTTCGGAATCCTTGACCAGCTTGCCGGTGGAGGAATCCCACAGCCACGGCAGCAGGTAGGACTCGTCACCAGTGGAGGAACCATCGCCTGCGGAGACAGCACCGGAAGCCACCATCACGCCGTTGAAGGTGATGGTGCGCTGGCGGTAGGCTGCGCTAGAGGTGTCGTTGGAACCACGGGAGACTACTACAACGTTGCCGTTGGAATCCTTCAGGGTAATCTGCTCGTTGCCGTTGTTCGTGCTCGGGTCGGACACGGCAGCGGCATTGCCATTGTCGGCGGTCAGCAGCGGGTTGTTGACCCAGCGGGTCACCTTGAAGTGCTGGATGAACTTAGTGGACACATCATGGGTGTACAGGTTCTTGATGTAGGCGGCATAGTCGTTGCGGCCCTGCCAGCCTTCGAAGTCCTTCATGTTGTAGCCGCCGAGCAGCGGGGCGTTGGCAGCGCCGCCGTATTGCGGGTAGTCGCCAACCCAGCTGTCCTTCTGGTGGTTGCGCAGGAAGCGCATCACTTCGGAGTTCTCGCCCTTGGAGGTGTAGCCGCCGTAGGTCAGATCAGCTGCCCAGTGCTGGAAGGTGGAGTCGTACTCGTTGCCGGAACCCCATTCGGTGGTCATACGCCAGCCGTTGTCGTTGATCATCTTGCTCATCTTGCGGGTTTCCCAAGAATCTTCCGAACCGGAAGAAGTCAGGTTGCCCCACACATCGAGGTAGATGAAGTCCATGTTGTCGCCGACTTCCTTGCTGAGGTCAGCGAAACGGCTTACACGAGAACCGGATGCCAGATCGTAGATGCCGTCGATGCCGACACCCTGATCAAGCCAGTTCCAGCCGTAGCTCAGGCCGCCTGCAGAGTTGCGGCGCACCATGTCCTCGCTGAAGGCCTTGGCTTCCGGATACATTTCGGAGGCGTTGACGTGCACACCGAAGCGAGCGCCATACTTGGAGCCCTCTTCCATCATGGTGTTCATGTCGTCGGCGCCGCCGAGACGCTGGCCGATATCGCCGTAGTCCGGGTGGCCGGAGTCGTGGCCTTCATTGCCGTAGCCCTTGAGCAGCACGGACTGGCCGAGGCCGTCGGTGTTCAAGGCCACCTTCTTGACGTTGTCAAGCGTGGTGAGGAACGGGTTCTGCGCCTGGGAGCCGAAGTTCATGGCGATACGCCATGCCACCAGTTCGGGAACTTCCTCGGACTTGTACGGGTTGTTCATGATGTCGCGGTAGGCGATTGCGCCATCCTGCCAGTTGACGGCACCGTCTTCGTTCTCGTCGCCGGCGATGGCCACGGCCATCTGCGGCAGAGCGGTTTCGGCCACGGTGTACTTCTTGCCCTTGGAATCGGTGACCGTGCGGTGGTAGTACCACGGAGCGCTGGCCAGGCCCAGGGAGGTGGCGTCACCAGTCTGCTGGGTGGTGGCGTAGACACGCGTGTTCTGGCTGCCGCCGCGCACAGGAGCCGCCACATAGGTGCCATCGTGCTCGGAGTTGCTCCACAGGCCGGCACTCAGGCCAGCACCGGAGATGAAGCCGTAGGTGTAGTCGCTATCGGTGACGTTAGTATCTTCGGTCACTGCGAAGTTGGTATCGCCAGGCTTCTGCGTGTTGGAAGACATACGAGCACCAGTGAATTGGGCATTTTCCTGGCTGGAACGCACGGAAACGAGACTCTGGTTCGGGAAGGACAGCGTCTGGATGGCGTTCTCCTCCACACCGTTGCCCTCAGGAATGCCTTCGGACAGGTTGTTCTTGATCTTGGTGACGTTGAGGTGCAGCTGGTTGGCCTTGACCGTGATCTGAACGGTGATCACCGCGTCAATCTTCTTGGCCTCATCCTTGACCTTCAGCGTGTAGGTGGCCTCGGTGCCGGAAACCTTCTTGAAGGTCACGTCGTCATCGCCCAGTTCGATGTTGGTGCCGTTGATTTCAACGGTGCGCACATCCTTGGACTGGCCGTACATCACCTTGCCGTCGGTCATCGTGTACTGCAGCACAGAGGGGAAGTTCTTCTTAATCTGAACTTCCATCTTCTTGGTCTTCAGCGTTTCGGAGGCGACCTGAACGGTTTTGCTCAGGGTGATGGGATCGATGGCAAGATCCGCGCCGGAGACCGTCACCTGCCGGGAGACGTCCTCATAGCCTTCCTTGGCAATCGAAAGCGTGTGTTTGCCTTCTTCAATGTCGGCGAAGGAGAAGGTGCCATCTGCACCGGTCTTCACCTTGGTCTTATCCAAACGCACTGTTGCGCCTTCAATGGCAGCGCCTTCAGCGTCCACAACCTTGCCGGAAACCGCGTGCTTGGCGGCTTCGACAACCTCCGGGAAGTCCTTGATGTACACGTCGGTGACCTGGTTCAGATCCTTCCAGGAGCCGGCCTTGATGGCAAGCTTGTTGGAGAGGTTCGTCATTGCGGAGTAATCGACATCGAATGCCTTCTGGTCATCCACGGTCAGTGTGGCGACCTTGGCGTCGGTCCAGGAGACCTGAATGTCGTGCTCTTCGTTGGCGCTCGGAGCAGCGATACGAGCACCGCCGTACCAACCGCCGTCGCCACCACCGGTATAGGTCTGCCAGAACCAGCCGCCTGAATCATAACCGATGAACAGGCCGCTGCCCGGATCGTTGTAGCCTAGGTAGAAGCCGAAACGGTTTGCCTCGCCTTCCTGAGGGGACTTGATGGTGGCGTGGAAGGATCCGGCCTTGGAGAAGTCGTAATCCTTACCCCAAACGGCTACTGCAGGCCAGTTGTTGCTGGAGCTGGGGTTCGCTGCCGCATTACCGTTAGAGGCAGTGGACTTGAGGTGCAGCCAACCGTTTGCCATCTCCAGGATTTCGCCGCCCTGAGCGATGTTGGAATCAATAGTCCAGCCTTCAACCGCATCGGCTTGTGCGGAAGGAGTCTCGGAAGCAGTTGCAGAATCAGAAGTATCGTTGATTTGCTGAATCTGACTTGCCAAAGTCTGCAAGTCAGCATCAGACAGGGGCACTGCGAACGCAGTACCTCCCCCGCTGCCCATGCAGGTTAAGGCTAACGCTGTTGCCAGCGCAGCCGATATAGTCTTCTTCTTTTTCATTAACTATATTTTCCTTAATCTCTTCTTCGAGGTGAAGCAGATGCCTTCTTCATTGAAGAATACGCATCCGCAATTACGATAAGACACTTTACAAGAAGCTATTCTTAATAGCAATCTCAGCAAATACGGAGAATCGCCACATATTTGACATTGAATTACAACGTGAGTGAAATCACAAAACCCAATAAACGACTACGTTGTTAACCTTCACATCTATATTCGCATCATCGCGACACGCGCAGGGAAAAACTGCGCAAAAAAGTAAGACGAATTTACCTGCATTCGACGCAATCAATGCAGCAGCATTACAGCAGCAAGCCGATTGAGCAAAATAGCAAAAGCCGCCTTGCGCAACCGCAAGACGGCTTTGACGACAATGGTGAGGCTGTGCTCGCTTACTTCTTGGAAGCGTTCACGGCATCCACAGCCTTCTGCAGCGATTGAGTATAAGCCTTGTACCAATCAGCCTGCTCGTTGAGCTTCGCAGTAGCGGACTTGAAGCCGGCAGTGTCGTCAGCTACGCAGCCTTCGTATACCGGCAGTTCCACGCTCAGTTCCTTGTTGAGGGCGTCCAGCGTGGAGGCATCCTTTACATCCTTCTTGGTGAGCGCAGCAGCTTCGGAAGCATCGCCATTGACCAAGTTGTTGTAGTCATTAGTGGCGTTGCGCACATTTTCGGAAGCGGCGGCGCAAGCGGCGACTGCATTGTTGTACTGAGCATCGGAGTAGGCGCGGAAGCCGAACACACCGGCCACGACGATAATGGCCACGACCACCACGGCGATAATGGCGACGGCCGCCTTAGACATGTGCTTCTTCTGAGCGCCTTCATTGCTTGCATTGTTGGCGTTGTTTGCCGGTACAGCCTGCTGCCCAGCGGACATACTTCGATCTCCTTCGTTCTCGTACTTTCATACACACGTATGCGCTCTTAGCGCTCTTATGCGCACTCATATGCAGGGAAGTCGCTTTTCAAGCGGCTACTTCCCTGAAAACAAAAAACCCTCGCATTCCGCGAGGGTCATTGGCTGGGATGCCTGGACTCGAACCAAGAATGGCTGAACCAGAATCAGCTGTGTTGCCAATTACACCACATCCCAATTTGGCAGGCGTGGCAACTTCGAAAAGTTGTCCGTCGTACCCCCGACCGGATTTGAACCGGTGTTGGCGCCGTGAGAGGGCGTAGTCCTAGACCGCTAGACGATGGGGGCATATTCAGTTTTTCAACCGGCTGCTCGGTGAACCGCGCAACGAGTGATAAATATACGCAAGTATTCACCCTTACGCAACTTACGGCGTGTCGCGCGGAATTTCAACGATTTCAAGTGCTACGCTGCCACTACTGATGAATTTGCATGAACTCTACTGACGGATTATCAGTAAGCACTACTGATGAATTACCATCTAATGCACTGATGAAATTGCAGATGAGGCAATGATCTTTGCCTTGCACATTCATAGCCGGCAAATCAGCCTTCAAGAACCAAATGAGGCGCTTATGTTCCCTTGCGACAGCGAGCGCGTCGCGATGCTTGTAATGCAATGTCACGTCAAAGACCGCCGCCCGGTTACCTATCAACCGTTTCATGGACGCATGAAGGCGAAACCACCTACAAGGCACGTTTCGTGACCTCACTGCACAAACCAGCCATGTTCAACCTCGTACATATTCTCACTGGCATGCGGCGCAGCGGTAAGACTTTCCAGCTGTTCCAGCTCATCACTGAATACAAGAAAAGGTGGGCATCTGCACATGCAGACGCCCACCTTGAGTGTCCTTACAGCTCAGCCGAGCACGGAAGGAACCTTAGCTCACAGGTGCTCGCGCAGGCCCTTCAGGCGAGCGAGGGAAACCGGCTTGCCGACGATCTCCATGGACTCGAACAGCGGCGGGCTCACGCGACGACCAGACATGGCCACACGCACCGGACCGAAAGCGAGGCGCGGCTTGTAGCCGCCCTCCTCAACCAGAGCCTTGTTCAGGGTCTCATGCAGGTTGTCGGTCTTCCAGTCAGCCTCATCCACAGCCTCGAGTGCGGCGATGGCCTTGTCCAGCACCTCGCCGGCAGAATCCTTCAGCTGCTTCTTGGCGTCGTCAGCCGGCTCCAAGTAGCCCTCGGTGGAGAGCAGGGAGCCGACCATGCCGGCAACCTCACCCAGCAGGCGCACGCGCGGCTGAACCAGCGGAGCGGCGGCGGTCAGCACCTCACGCTCACGGTCGGTCAGGGCATCCCAGTTGTCGGCGGAAACCACACCGTCGCGGTGCAGGTACGGCACCGAGCGGCGCAGGAAGTCCTCGGGCTCAAGCATACGGATGTGCTCGGCGTTGATGGAGATGGCCTTGTCGATGTCGAAGCGGGCCGGGTTGGCCTTGACGTCGCGCACGTCGAACTTCTCGGTCATCTCGTCCATGGAGAACACGTCGCGGTCCGGTGCAATGGACCAGCCGAGCAGGGCCAGGTAGTTGAGCAGGCCCTCGCGGATGAAGCCATTGTCGCGGTGGTTGAACAGGTTGGACTCTGGGTCGCGCTTGGAGAGCTTCTTGTTGCCCTGGCCCATCACGTACGGCATGTGGCCGAACAGCGGCATCTCCTTGGCGATGCCGAGTTCCATAAGGTAACGGTAAAGCACGATCTGGCGCGGGGTGGAGCTCAGGAGGTCCTCGCCGCGCAGCACGACGTTGACTTCCATCATCGCGTCGTCGACCGGGTTGGTCAGCGTGTACAGCGGGTCGCCGTTCGGGCGCACGATCACGTAGTCCGGCACGGAGCCGGCCTTGAACTCGATGGTGCCACGAATCAGATCGTCGAAGGCGATGTCTTCATCAGGCATCTTGATACGTAGCGCAGGCTTGCGGCCCTCGGCGCGGAAGGCGGCCTTCTGTTCATCGGTCAGGTTGCGGTCGTAGCCATCGTAGCCGAACTCGGCCGGACGGCCGGCGGCAAGGTTGCGCTCCTTGATTTCCTCGGGAGTGGAGAAGGACTCGTAGGCGTAGCCGGCTTCGAGCAGCTTGGCGGCAACATCCTTGTAGATGGCGGTACGCTCGGACTGGCGGTACGGGCCGTGAGGGCCACCCACATCGATGCCCTCGTCCCAGTCGATACCCAGCCAACGCAGGGATTCGAGAATCTGGTTGTAGCTTTCTTCGGAGTCGCGCACGGCGTCGGTGTCTTCGATACGGAAGATCAGCGTGCCGCCGGTGGCGCGAGCTTCCGCCCAGTTGAACAGGGCGGTACGAATCATGCCGACATGCGGGGTGCCGGTCGGCGACGGGCAGAAGCGGACGCGGACGTTCGCGGGGAGTTCGGGTTTGGTGTTTGCAGCATCAGTCATAATCCCCTATTGTGCCGCGCGCGCCGGACGCGACGGTGTTCCGTGGCGAACCGCCAGTATCGCAACCTCGGCGGAGTCGTCGCGCTTTCATTGAGACAACGCGACCGGTGTGTGAACCTGCACACTTGGTATCGTTGGGGGTTATACTTTACGATTTTAAAGAAGGCATGACATGACGAATAGCGGCGCGCAGCGCGCGGAATTGCATAAGGCGATTTGGAATATCGCCAATGTGCTGCGTGGCTCGGTGGACGGTTGGGACTTCAAGCAGTATGTGTTGGGGTTCCTGTTCTACAGGTTCATCTCCGAAGACATCACCTCTTACCTCAACGGGTACGAGCACCAGGCCGGCGATGTGGATTTCGACTACGCCAAGCTGGACGATGCCACGGCCGAGCAGGTGCGTAAGTCGATGGTGGAGGAAAAGGGCTATTTCATCCTCCCGTCCGATTTGTTCGCCAACGTGCGCAGATGTGCCGATGCGGACGAGAACCTGAACGAGACGCTGCAGCGGGTGTTCAAGAATATCGAGGGTTCAGCCATCGGCTCCCGCTCGGAATCCAGTCTGCGCGGTCTGTTCGACGATTTGGACCTGAACAGCCGCAAGCTCGGCGATACCGTGGTGGAACGTAACGCTAAATTGGTGAAGGTGCTCAACGCCATCGGTAATCTGGACTTGGGCACGGAGAGCTTTGCGGACAACACAATTGATGCGTTCGGTGACGCGTATGAGTATTTGATGACCATGTACGCGGCGAACGCCGGCAAGTCCGGTGGCGAGTTCTTCACACCGCAGGAGGTCAGCGAGCTGCTGACCCGCATCGCCACCCACGGCAAGAGCGAAGTGAACAAGGTCTACGACCCGGCGTGCGGTTCTGGTTCCCTGCTGCTGCAATCTATCAAGGTGCTGGGCAAGGATAAAGTCCGGCAAGGGTTTTTCGGCCAGGAGAAGAACCTGACCACGTACAACCTGTGCCGCATCAACATGTTCCTGCACGATGTGAACTACGACCATTTCAACATTGCCTACGGTGACACGCTGATCAATCCCCAGCACTGGGACGACGAACCGTTCGAGGTGATCGTGTCCAACCCGCCCTACTCCACCAAGTGGGAGGGTGATGACAACCCCACGCTCATCAACGATCCACGTTTTTCTCCGGCTGGCGTGCTTGCGCCGAAGTCGAAGGCCGATCTGGCGTTCACCATGCACATGCTCTCCTGGCTGGCGGCCGACGGCACCGCGGCCATCGTCGAGTTTCCCGGCGTGCTCTATCGCGGTGGCAAGGAGCAGAAGATCCGCAAATATCTGCTGGAGGGCAACTTCATCGACGCGGTGATTCAGCTGCCGCCGAACCTGTTCTTCGGCACCTCCATCGCCACCTGCATTATCGTGCTCAAAAAATCGAAAACCGATGACAGTGTGCTGTTCATCGATGCGTCGGAACGGTTCGTGCACGTCGGTAACCAGAACCAGCTTTCACCCGACGACATCGCCGCCATCATGGATGCCTATGTGAAACGTGAACCGGTTGAGCATTTCTCCGCCGTTGCCTCTCTTGAGGATATCCGCAAGAACGATTACGTGTTGTCGGTCAGCGGCTATGTGCAGCCCAAAGACACGAGAGAGAAGATCGACATCGCCGCACTCAACCGGCAGATCTCCGACATCGTGGCACGAGAGAACGAACTCCGCACCCAGATCGACGCCATCATCGCGGATTTGGAGAGCTGAAGTGGTTGAAGTGTTTCAGGCACAGGGCTATTTTGGTAGGACACAGTATCTTCCCGAAATCCCTGTGGCATGCAGTCAAGAGTTCGACTTCTATCGCTGCGTTGAATTCAGTCACTCGATGTACGGGAAAACAGTTAGCGAATTGCATGCGGGGAATCTGAGATTGCCTTCCGGTGGGCGCTATAGTAGCGTATTCGGCAATCAGCGCTTGTCTTATTGGTCGAGCAGTGCGGAAACAGCAAAAGCTGAAATTAGAAAACACGGCGCTTCGTCTGATGTGATTCTGTTCAAAGCGTACGATGATGCGACCAGCACATGGCCTACCTTGATGGATCAAGAACCATTGGTTCTTGTGGATGCTCGTAATCTCGAGATACAAGCGATAATCGACAAGGTCGATAACGCTGCGCCGCTAAACAAAGCTGAATTGGAATTGCTTAGGATGATCAAGGCCCAGGATCCTGATTGTCTTGTCTATAAGTCCCATGCCCGCGCCGGTGGGGAGAATTACCTTTTTTATGAAAAAGGATTCAATAAGTTAGCACTTCGCGAAGTCCGATTATCGCTGAATGGCGGAAGGAACCGAAATTCTGTTGCTTGCGCCGTGTCATCTGACTATTCGCCAGTGCTGGAAGCATACGGATGCTATTTCAGTCCTATTGCGCGTATAGGCAAGGACTTAACGTACCCAGAGTCCTCGGAATACAGAATGAGGAAACAGTACATGGAACTATCCTTCAGCCAGTATCGGGAGCATGAACATGAGCAGGATTGACGATTTGATCGCGGAATATTGTCCTGATGGGGTGAAACACCAAACGTTGGGCGAAATAGGTGAGTTTATTCGAGGTAATGGCATTCAGAAGAGGGATTTTCAAGATTCTGGATTCGGGTGCATCCATTATGGACAGATTTATACCTATTATGGCTTATTTGCCGATCATACGAAGTCGTTCATTGACCCAAACTTGGCTGAAAAACGAAAGAAAGCATATAAAGGCGATCTGGTTATAGCTACGACAAGTGAAAACGAAGAAGATGTTTGTAAGGCATGCGCATGGCTAGGCGAAGAGCCGATTGCTATTAGCGGTGACGCCTATATTTTCCGGCATCATCAAAATCCAAAATATATATCTTATTGCTTCCAATCGGAGCTGTTCCAGTCACAGAAAAAGAAATATATAACTGGTACAAAAGTGCTACGTGTAAATGGCGATGCAATGGCCAAAATCCATGTTCCCGTTCCTCCATTGCCGGTGCAGGAGGAGATCGTTCGGATTCTGGATTCGTTCAGCTCGCTGGAGGCGGAGCTGGAGGCGGAGCTGGAGGCGCGGAGGAAGCAGTATACCCATTACCGTGATGAACTGCTCAAATTCGAGAGAGTCCTAATTGCTAGTTTGGGAGAACTCTGCAAGATAAGTGTTGGCCGGAAAAATGGTACTGCGGGCGAATTTGGGGAATATCCCTATGTCAATGCGGGAACATCCATGTCTGGTTTCGTCAATGAATGGAGCGAGGAAGGAGACTGCGTAACAACTCCTTCCCGGGGGCAGGGAGGCATGGGCTTTGTTGCTTATCAGGCGAGTCGTTTTTGGTGTGGGCCGTTGTGCTATGTCATGCGTTCTAAGCACTCCGATGTCATGATTAAGTATGTTTATTACTATCTATGCTCCCACAAGGCTGACATCCTAGGCCTTGTGCACGAAGGTGGAACCCCGGCGATTAATAAAAGCGAACTCGCTGGTTTGCGAATCCTCGTGCCGCCCTTTGAGGAGCAGCAGCGCATTGTCTCCATCCTGGATCGTTTTGACAAGCTCACCAATGACCTAAGTTCCGGCCTGCCCGCCGAGATCGAGGCCCGTCGCAAGCAGTACGAGTATTACCGGGACCGCCTGCTGTCATTCGACGAACTTGCCGTGTGACGTTTCATCGTGGGAACGGTCGAGTTGATGTATGGTCAGGTGCCGGACCATAGGGATGCATAGCATGGTTGGGACGCGCCGCAGACTTTTCAAAATGTGAGGACACGACTAACATGGCAGATAACAGCAGCTCCCTAAGCCTACTCACAGTGCTCAAACCAGGGGGCTCTTCTCATATCGGGGCGGAATCCAAGCCCGCGAAGACCATCGACCAGATGATCGCCCTGATGTCGGAGCGAGGCCTGGTGATCACGGATGAAGCAGAGCTGCGGCAGGTGCTCTTCGACTGCAACTATTACCGTCTCTCGGGATACTTCCGTTCCTTTCAAGTCAACCCAGCGGCCGGCGACAACAGGTACAGGCCGGGCACTCGGGACGTTGATTTCCTTGTTCCCTATGCGATGGACGAGAAGCTGCGCAACATCATCCTCAAAGGCACCGCGAAAGTGGAACTCACCCTGCGTTCGAGAATCGCATACCTGCTGGCGTCAGACGGCAACGCCTACACGTATATGGATCCCGAATCCTATCAGGATGTGCGCAGCAAACGCGGCGAACTGTTGCGCGACAATCTGCTGCGCAACATGAGCAAATGGATGGGAATGTCCAATGAGGTATGCATGCGGCATTACCGGCGCAAAGGCGGACCGGTGCCCGTGTGGGCGGCCGTCGAGACGTTCCCGTTCGATACGCTTTCCCGAATGCTTTCCCTGCACGTGGATGCCAAGGCGCTCAGGGAATTGTACAGATCGGTCGGATTGCGCACCAATCTGCGGACTTCCTCGGAGGTCGTGCACGCCATGGTTTATCTGCGTAATCTGTGCTCGCATCATGCCAGGCTGTGGCATCGGGAGATGGTCATCCCGTCGCCTATGACGCGTGACATGAAAACGGCGTTCGCTGATTTCGAATACGGCGAGAAGTCCGTGGCGTCCTCGCTGCTTGCGCTCATGTATCTTGTGCGGAATATCGAGGGCGACGATGGCTACGCCATGGTGATTCGTCGCTTCCTCGACTCGAATGAGGCATACGCCTCTGGAATCAGGACGGCCCTGCATTGGGAATAAGCCGCAGGATCCAGGAATCCCATATGCGCTGCGGAATCCGAATTCCTTTGAGTAGGATGGCGGATAAATACGGATGAAGAAGGAGCCCATGATGACGGAGCGGTCGGATATGGATCTGCCGGATGGTGGCAAGTCGTACAAGCTCGTGGCCGAGGGCGCGGAAAGCACCGTGGTGGCCGAATACGAGCCTAGCCACGGCCGTGAGACCGCGTACCAAAGCGAAGCGGATCTGGAGGAGGAGCTGCTGCGAATCCTTGAATCCCAAGGCTATGAACGACTTTCCGCGCATACGGAATCCGAACTGATCGCAAACCTGCGCACCCAGCTTGAGAAGCTGAACGATGTCCGGTTCACCGACAATGAGTGGTCGCATTTCTTCCACGAGGTCATCGCCTCTTCGACGGCGGGCATCGAGGACAAGACCCGGCTGATCCAGGAAGACAACATCCAGATCCTGAACCGTGATGATGGTACGACGAAGAACATTCGTCTCATCGACAAGGTGCATGTTCACAGCAACCGCCTCCAGGTGCTTCACCAGTTCGAGGAGGAGGGTGGCAGCCACCCGACCCGGTATGATGTGACGATTCTGGTCAATGGCCTGCCGTTGGTGCAGATCGAGCTGAAGCGACGGGGCGTGGCGATCAAGGAGGCGTTCAACCAAATCAACCGTTACCAGCGCGACAGCTTCTGGGCCGGATCGGGACTCTATGAGTACGCCCAGATCTTCATCATCTCGAACGGCACGCACACCAAGTACTACAGCAACACCACGCGCTTCAAGCACATCCATGAAATGGAGGGCCGTCCCGCAACAGGCCGTTCGCAGAAGAGCTCCGACAGTTTCGAATTCACCAGCTGGTGGGCCGACGGGCGCAACCACGTCATCGCCGACCTGACGGGTTTCGCCAGAACCTTCCTCGCCCGGCATGCATTGCTCAATATCCTGACGCGATATTGCGTGTTCACCGCCGAGCATGACCTGCTGGTGATGCGCCCGTACCAGATCGCGGCCACCGAACGCATTCTCAACCGCATTCTCATCAGTGAATACGATCCGAAGAAGCTCGGCACGCCCGAGGCGGGTGGATACGTGTGGCATACCACAGGCAGCGGCAAGACGCTGACAAGTTTCAAGACGGCGCAGCTCGCCAGCAACATAGATAGCGTCGACAAGGTGCTGTTCGTCGTGGACCGCAAGGACCTCGACTACCAGACCATCAAGGAATACGAACGTTTCAAAAAGGGCGCGGTCAACTCCAACAAGAGCACCAAGGTGCTTGCCGATCAGCTCGCCAGCCCCGACGCGAAGATCATCGTCACCACGATTCAGAAGCTTTCCTCATTTATCCGCGGCAATCCCAAGCACTATGTCTACGCGCAGCATGTGGTGCTGATTTTCGACGAATGCCATCGCAGCCAGTTCGGAGAGATGCATACCGCCATCACCAAGCATTTCAAGAACTATCATCTGTTCGGATTCACCGGCACGCCCATCTTCGCCGTGAACGCGAAAACCGGTGGCTCCCCCGACCTGCGCACCACCGGACAGGCGTTCGGCGACTGTCTGCACTCATACACGGTGGTAGATGCGATCAAGGACGGCAACGTGCTGCCGTTCCGCATCGGCTACGTGGATACGGTGCGCCGTAAGGAAGACGTCAGGGATGAGCAGGTGTATGGCATCGACGCAGCCAAGGCGCTGAGCGATCCGCGGCGCGTGAGCGCGGTCGCGTCGTATGTGCTCGACCATTTCGACCAGAAAACCAAGCGGCAATCCAGTTACATGCTCAAGGAACGACGCGTCCGCGGCTTCAATTCGCTGTTTGCGGCTGATTCCATCGGCATGGCCAAGCAGTATTACACCGAGTTCCAGCGCCAGCAGGCCGAGCGCGGTGGGGAACCGTTGAAAATCGCCTTGATCTACAGTTTCGCGCCGAACGAGGCCGATCCCGGCGAGCAGGGCTTCATTGATGACGAGGACTTCGAGACCGCTGGTCTTGACCAGTCATCGCGGGATTTCCTCGACGCCGCGATCTGCGATTACAACCGAATGTTCGGCAGCAGCTTCAGCACGGCACCCGACCAGTTCGAGAACTATTACAAGGATCTGTGCCTCAGGCTCAAGAACCGCGACCTGGATATGTCCATCGTGGTGAACATGCTGCTTACCGGCTTCGACGCCACGACGCTCAACACCCTGTGGGTGGACAAGAACCTGAAGCAGCATGGCCTGATGCAGGCGTTCAGCCGCACCAACCGCATCCTGAACTCGGTGAAGACCTTCGGCAACATCGTCTGCTTCCGTGATCTGCGGCAGGAGGTGGATGACGCCTTGGCTCTGTTCGGGGACAAGGACGCCAAGGGCACGGTGGTGCTTAAGCCATATGCGGAATATCTCGCTGCATACACCGAGAAGGTCTCGCAGCTGCTCAAGCGGTTCCCCTTGGGCGAGGAAATCGTCGGAGAACAGGCGCAGAAGGATTTCCTCACCCTATTCGGCTCGATCCTGCGGCTGCGCAACATCCTGCAGGCTTTCGACGATTTCTCCAATGATGATGTGCTGAGTCTGCGCGACCTGCAGGACTACCAGAGCCTGTACATCGACCTCTACCAACAGCGGCGTTCGCATGAGGAAGCCGACAAGGAAATCATCAACGACGACGTTGTCTTCGAAGCCGAACTGGTAAAACAGATCGAGGTGAACATCGATTACATCCTCGAACTCGTAGCCAAATACCATGACGGGCATATGGAGGACAAGTCGATCCTCGCGGACATCAGCCGCACCATCATGTCTTCGCCTGACCTGCGCAGCAAAAAGGACCTCATCGACTCGTTCGTCGAGTCCCTGTCCTCAGGCACGGACGTGCAGCGCGACTGGAAGGAATACATCGTCCGCAAGAAGCAGGAGGAGTTCGAGCGCATTGTCAGCGAGGAGCACCTGAAGACGGGACTGGCCGAGCAGTTCATCATCGACTGCTTCAAGGAAGGCTATGTCGACACGGACGGCACCAGAATAGTGTCGATGCTGCCCCCTGTGTCACGCTTCGCGCCGAGCAACGCATACGAGCTGATGAAGAGCCGAGTCGTCGAACGGTTCCGCCAATACTTCGATCGCTTCGTCGGAATGTGAGGAAACGGCTATCCTTAGGTACGAAGCGACGGGGTGGCGAGTTCTAGTGAACGTTGCAACACCTGATACTCCTTGCGGTAGATCAGATGTTGCAACCACCACGAGAACCCACCATTCCGCTGATCGCAATCGTTTCCTGTTCCGCATCGCAGCATCGTTTGGATGGGCAAGCGGCCAAGTTGCAGCATGGGAATGATGAAGAGCGCCGACGGAACACCATTCGGCGTGGATGTTGAACGCCGCGCCCGCTCAATGAGAGAATGGAGGGACGCAATCGTCTTATGAAAGGGGAATCAATGACCGATCCCAGCAACGTGCCCGCACCACCCACGCCCACGCCCAACGGCGACCCCATCCAACACCACTCAGGCACGCCCGAATATGGAGCCCCCCACCGCGGCGCCTGCGGGGCAGGATCATGGTCGTTTCGCCGCCCCGGCGTCAGCGGCGCAGCAGCAACCCTACGGCCAGCCCATCTACGGCCAACCCAACTATGGCCAGCAGGAGTATGGCCAGTCCTACGGCCAGTCCGCTCCGAACGCCAATCCCTATGCCCAGCCGTCCCCCGCCTACGGCCAGGTTCCCCCCACCTACAACCAGTACGCGGCCCCCACCGGCGCGGTGCCGCTGAACAAGCCGTACTACGGATGCCCCTTCTCCGAAGCCTTCCTCCGCTTCTGGCAGAAATACACGGTGTTCAGGGGACGCGCCTCCCGCAGTGAATTCTGGTGGTGGACGCTGGCCGCCGTCATCATCAACGCCCTGCTGTCCCTGCTCGGCGACGTCACGGACGGCAGGCTGGACTTCCTCACCAGCCTGTGGAACCTGGCCATCGTCGTCCCCGGCCTGGCGCTCGCCGTCCGCCGCCTGCACGATACGAACAAGCCCGGCTGGTGGGTCGCCGTCTTCTGCGGCATGATGACTCTGGGACTGCTCATCATGATCGTCGGCGGCGGCGCGGCGTTGTACGGCGCCATCGGCGCCATCGGCCACAACTACGATTACGGTTATGGCTACGGCTATGAGGCTCTGGCAACCGGCGGCTTCGGCGCGTTGGCCATCGGCGGATTGATCATGCTGGCCAGCGCGGTCACCGGCATTGTGTTCATGGCCCTGCCCTCCAAGCCGGAAGGCGCACGGTTCGACGACGACGCGGCGATCGGCGCCGCACCCCAAAACGCCTACGGTATGCCGTACGGTGCCTCCGCCGCCCCGGGATTCCCGGCTCCCGGCACCCCCGCCCAAGACTTCGGCCAGACCGTCCCCACGTATGGGCAGAACCCACAATACGGGCAGACTCCACAATACGCACCGGCCCCGCAATACGGCCAAGTGCCGCCCGAACACGAGAACGCCGGCCCGGACTCCGGCGAAACCCGCTGAAGCGACGTGCATCAACGGTGAGGCCCCGCTCGAGACGAACGGGGCCTCACCGTCATCGTCGGCCGCATGCCGCGCCGCCGTGCATCATCACACGTCAAGCGTCTCCACCGACAACGTCTGGGAAAGCGTATGCGACTCCCCCGGCGCCAACGTCACACCGCGGTCGCGGCATGCCGCCGCCTCCACCGCCACGAAACCACGCCATTCGCCCGGTCTGGCGCAACGCATATGGTCCCCTTCCTTGCCCGGGTTCCATACCACGGTCTGCGGCGAGCCGGATTTGACGATATGCACCACGCGGCCCAGAACGGCGTCGCGCAACTGCACGGACGAATCCGAATAATACACGCGATCCACCGGCCGTTCGCCGAACGTCACCGCCTCCGGCTCCTGCAATCGCGGCGGGAAACCGGTCTCGGTGGCGTCCAGATACGTCGCCCCCCGCAGACCCACCAGACCGGCGTCGGATACGTCTCCCACATGCAGATAGGAATGCAGCGCGGCCTCATACGACATCGGAACATCACCGGTATTGACGACGGTCAGGCTCATCGTCAGCGTGTCAGCGGCATGCACGTCGTATGTGGCGCGGAAGCGCGCCTCTGGCTCGTCGTCAAGCCACGGCACTTCGCCATCCGTCAGACACTCGGAATCCATCACATACCGCACCCGGTCATCGGTGAACCCCTCCTCATCCAGCGTCCACCGGCGCACCCTTGCGAATCCGTGGGATGGCGTGATCGCCAGCTGCCGGCCATGCGCGAATCCGGGCCCGAACCACGGAAAGCAGATCGGAACCCCGCCGCCGAGCGGCTTGCCAGGTTCGATGCGCCACGTGCTCGGCGTCCATACCACATCCGGCTGTCCTGTCGGGGCCCAGCGCAGCAGATGCGCCCCGTAATCGCTGATTACCGCGCTGCCGCCATCGTTGACAAGCGTGCGCAGATTGACATCGTTGTCCATAAATCTTCCACTTCCATTGCACGGACGATACTGTTCACCCCATAGGATACCGCCGCGGCGAAAACGATGGCAAAACAATCGCAAGACGACGGCGCGCGACGCCGCCCGCGACGCCCGGCACCGGCTACAGCTCCACGGCCTCCTTGCCCGGATCGTCCTTGATGTGGGCGAACTTGGCGGCCAAAGCCTCCTTGTTGCGCTTCTCGTCCTCCTCCTTGGCCCTCCTCTTGGCCTCACCCGGATCCCAAAGCACATCGTCACGATGCTTGGCCCATTCGTCGCGGGCCAAAGGGGCGATGTACGCGGCGGTGGCGGCCAGGGTCCCGTCGTCCCCGGACCCGGCACGGGCATCGAGAAGCCCTGAAATCTGCCGATCGGTCAGGCAGATGCGCGGAATCGAGCACTGTTCGCGCAACTCATTGACGTACAGCAGGATCGGCAGCACGGCGGTCGCCCGAGCCCGGGCGTCGGCGCCGGCGTCTTCGGCCACCACACCCAACAACGCATCGCATACGGCGAGTGCGGTGGCGAAACGGTCGGCGACGTCCTCAGGCTCGCCGGACGCGGCCAGGCGGCCCTGAACGGCGTCGGCTTCGATCTGCGACTCCACGTCGGCTATCGTGGCGCGGACGGCGTGCGCGACGGAGTCGCTCCAATGGACGCCCAGCGTCGCGGCGGCGTCGAAGACCAGCCGCGCATCACCGGATGTGCAATACCCGGCCATCGTATCGTAGGCGTCATTGGCGGCGAGCAGGGCGTCCACGATGCTCTGCGGGCGACCGGGAATCTCATCGGCACCTTCGTAGACGAACTCGGCGTCCGGCACGGTGACGTCCTCGCCGGTCAGGATGCGGGCGAATGCACGGGTGACGCGCACCTGCAGGTTCTCCGCGTACTTTGCGTCATTGTCCATCTGCATGGCTTCGGTCAGCGGCCACAGGCTGATCAGCGCCGAGCCGGCTTCGGCGGCCTCAGTTACCGCCGGCAATGCCGCGACCTGTGCGATTGCCTCACGATTGAGTTCAATGGTCATCTATGCTCCTTTGCGTCCACCACTCGATTGTAGTGCGTCTCTTGGCTCCCCTCAGTCACCTACGGTGACAGCTCAGCAGCAATTGCGGACGGGCCACGCCCGCGCCTCAATAGCTCGCCTATCGGCTCGTCTTCGCCTACAAACAGTCCACTGGACTGTTTGCTTCACGGCTCAGCCTCAGAGAGGGGAACCAATGTCCTAACACCAGTGTGCCGTTACTTGACGTTGGCCGCTGGGTCGACATACGTGATTGACATCACACGGCCGGTTTCGTTGTCGTACGTCACCGAGGTCACGGAGGCGAGCGCCGTGTGCCGCAGGAACATCCAGTGCTCGGGGTGGCCGGTCTCCAGATAATGGCGATAACTGAAAATCGGCGATTCGTGGCTGACCACCACAATCTGCTCGCCGGGGTGCTGGGCCACCTTCTCGCGGGCGAAGTCGTCCATACGCGCCGCGATGTGCTGATAGGACTCGCCCCAGCTCGGCTTGTACAGGTTGGTGACGAGCTTCCAGTTGCCGTTCTTCCACAGCGCGCCCTCGCCATGGCCGATGCGCTTGCCACGGAACTCGTTGCCGGCCTCAATCACCCGTTCATCAGTAGTGAGCGTGAGCGGAGCCTCGCCACGAGCCTCGCGCACGGGGTTCAGCGCATCGAGAATCGCGCCGGCGGTCTCGCGCGTACGGTCGAGCGGCGAGGAGTAGACGGCTGCAATCGTATTGGTTTGGGGATTCTTGGCCAAGTACGTGGCGGTGGCTTGAGCCATGCGACGGCCAAGGTCGGAAAGATGGAAGTCGGGCAGTCGCTCATAGAGCAGATGGTCGGGGTTATATACCTTGCCATGCCGGACGAAATGGATGGTAGTAGCGCTCATGAGTCGCCTTTCTGCTTCCCGCCCTGAAGGGCATGAGAACGTTGTCTTAATATCTCCAATCTACCGCGTGTCGCGGAGTGGACACCCGTAGAGTATCCATGACGCAAATATGCGGATGGGGGAAAATCCGACGCAAACTTTGCGCGACCATGGACAACACATCATTCGATGAGGGCTTCGCCGGCAATGGCACACCAGCGGGGAACATCCAATCGGGAGCGGAAAGGAGCGTAGTGCTGTTATGTCCAATAACTCGTCCAACTCGAACTCGGGCGCCATTCTGGCCGGCATCAAGGAAGCAGGCCACAAAGTTTTTGGTGGGTATGCGGAACTACTGCGCATTCCGCATACCGCCCGTTATTCCATCGGCTCGGTCATCGCCTGCATGCCATTCCCGATGGTCGGCATGACCATCACCATTTCCGTACAGCATTATTACGGCAACTATTCGCTGGCCGGCATGCTCACCGCCATTCAGGCGATTGCGCTGGCCGTGGCCACGCCGCTGCTGGGCAAGCTGACCGACAAGTTCGGCCAGAGGCAGGTCTCGATTCCGACGATTATCGTTTGGATTGTGGCCGCCATCGCGCTGGTGACGGCGATTACCAACCGCGCGCCGGAATGGGTGCTGTACTGTCTGACGCCGTTCCTGGCCGCCATTCCGCCGTGGGGCGCGATGAGCCGCGCGCGCTGGACCAAGATTCTTAAGGGTGACCGGGAGCGCACGAACCGCGCGCTGTCGCTGTGCGGCGTGCTCGACGAATGCATGTGGGTGATCGGTAATCCGCTGGCCTCCACGCTGGCCGTGATCTCCGGTTTGCTGGCGTTCTCGTTCACCGGCATGTGCGTGGTGGTCGGTGCGCTGATGTTCCTGACCGAGCTGACCACTGAGCCACCGTCGCAGACCGCGCTGGCGCGTGCCGAGGGCATCTCCCGCAAGGAATACCGTGAGCGCGAGGCCGCCAAGGCTGAGGCGCTGAAGGCGGAAACCGCCGCCGAGGAGACCCGCCGCCGTCTTGAGCGTGAAGGCGTGACCGATGAGGCCACGATTAACGCAGCCATTAAGCAGGCGGTCGCCGATGCGCGTTCGGGCAAGAAGGCGTCCATTTGGGGTCCGGGTCTGATTGCGGTGTGCGTCACCTGGTTCGGTTTGGGCGCATTCCAGTCGGCCACGGGCATCTCGATTATTGCGTTCGCCACCGAAGCGAATATGAAGCAGTACACGGGCTTTGTGTTTGCCTGCTTCTCCTTCAGCTCGCTGATGGGCGCATTGGTGTATGGCGCGAAGAACTGGTCGATTGCCCTGTGGAAGCGCTTCTACTTCTGCCTGGCCGTGGTGAACATCGGCATCAGTACGTTCCTGTTCGCCAAGCATCTGTGGGTGATCATGATCATCTACTTGATTATTGGCGTATGCCAGGCCCCGACGTGGATCAACGGCAACCAGCTCATGTTGCATCTGGTGCCGCCCTCTCGCTTGACCGAGGGCATGGCGTGGATGGGTGCGATGAATTCTATCGGCTCCTCCGCCGGTTCGGCGATTGCCGGCCAGTTCATCGACCGCATGGGCTCGCATGGCGGCTTCATGGTGGTGACCACTTTGGCACTGGTCTCGCTGGCGATTGCGCTGATTGGCTTCAAGCAGATCAAGGGCTCCACCGAGCAGCCGACCTTGACTGAAGTGAGTGTGTGAGACAAAAATTAAGCCCCCTCTGACGAGGGGGCTTAATACGTCAAACCGCTACTTCGGCCAGCCTTTGGGCGTGTGTTCCAGGGACCAGATGCCGAGCTTGTGGGAGAAGCTGTTCTGCCACTTGGCTTCAAGCTCCTCGGCATTCAATCGATTTTCAGCGGACTTCAGACGGTTCATCGCATTGGTGTGCGTATCGTCGAGCAGCCACTTGCGAATCAAGAAGTTCCAGATCATTACCACGGCAGTGGCCACCAGCTTGCCGATATTGGTGCGCAACAGATATTCGGCATGCTGCGATACATAGGCATCGTGGTTCATGCCATAAGTGGAAATCCAGATAATCGCGTCATTCATGAACAGACCGACTACAGCGCCCGCCACGAAGATAAGGATCTCCATCCAGCGCGCCATGTCATCACGATGCTTGAATACGAATTTCATGCTCGCCAGATAGTTGAAAATCAGCGAGATGATGAAAGAGATGGTGGCAGCCAGCACGTTGTGCATGTGGAATATGCCAACCAATAGGTTGAGGATACCCCAGTCGATAACAAAGGCGATGACGCCCACAATGCCGAACTTCATCAGTTGTTCAATCAGTTTTCTCACAAGGGTATTCAACACTATTGGGCTGACTGCGGAACATATATTGGCTGGAAAGGCCAATAATCTCCCCAATTGGCCTTGCCCCGGTCCGTTCTGCAAGCAGCTTCCTACATCCGCATGCCATGTTCAACAGCAGCCGCTGAGGCTAGACTGGAAGCGAACCGAATCAAGGAGGAATTATGCCCGTTATTCACACTCATGTGTCCGTGTCCACCACCCCTGAGCAGCGCGAGGCACTGAAGGCCGCCTATGGCAAGGCGATTACCGCCGTGCCGGGCAAGTCCGAAGGCTGGCTGATGTGCCCGTTCGAAGACAATATGCCGATTTACTTCGGCGGTAGCGATGACCAGCCCGCCGCCTATGTGGAGGTCAACGTGTTCGGCCGCTCCGTGCCGGGCTCTGCTTGGGAAAAGCTGACCGAGAGCATTATGGCCGCGCTGAACTCCACGCTCGGCATTCCCGAGGACCGCACCTACATCCGTTACACCGCCACCACCGACTGGGGCTGGAATGGTAGCAACTTCTAGTTTGCGTATTCTGGCTCCCCTCAGTCAGCTTCGCTGGCAGCTCCCCTCAAAGAGGGAAGCTCAGATGTAGAAAGCCCGCCGGCGGCGGGCTTTCTACGTTTCAAGGGGCTGATTTCCAACATTCAGAAGCTCTACTAGCGTTTCAAGGGGCTTTTAAAACAAGAAACCCGGAGTATAAACATTGCAATTTCAATGGTCATACTCCGGGTTTCGCAATCGAAGAGCCCCTCGAAACGCAGATAGACCTCCGGAAAACCGGAAATCCGCCCCTCGAAAGCGAGTTACCTCACCTTGTGCCTGTCATCACACGATCTTGGGCATGGGGGTGGTGAGGCTGGTGGTCAGGTTGACGTGGACCAGACCGGCACCGGCATGCACCTCGACCTTCTTCAGGGTCACGGTGCGCTCTTCTTCGGGGGCACGGTCGTTGTCGGTCATGGTCGCCGGGGACTTGACCGCCACGAACGCCAGATCGTCCAGCGAGATGCCTGCGCTCTGGCACAGTTCCATGGCCTCGGACACGGACTCGGTGAAGCCCGGTTTGTAAATCACGCGCTCGGCCGGTACGCCGTAGGCGTTCTCGGCCACCCACTTGGCGTTCTCGGTCAGGGCCATGCCCTTGTGCGAGTACGGTTCGGCCGGCATGGAGCCGTTCTGCAACGCGTCGACGAAACCGTCAAGCTGCGGGGCCAGCGCCTCGCCGCCGTCGCGGAACAGGTTGCCGATGATCGGCGTGCGGAAGCCCAGCTCGTCGGCGGTGGCCTTCAGGGACGGAACCTGATCGTCCTCGCCTTCCCACAGGTTGATGAGCGGGAAGGTCGGAATGTCCAGGTTCTCCAGGCGCTGCACGTGGAACGGGTAGCGCCAGGCCAGCTCGGGATCGTCGCGCCAGGTGGAGGCACGGGTCACCACGATGGCGGCGGACGGCCACTGCGCGCCGTATTCGCGGCAGG
>OGQV01000824.1_pt1 | contig 26386 bp, 14 predicted proteins | sample 1553311 | NCBI WGS metagenome assembly OGQV01 (sample SAMEA2579976, study PRJEB22360) | human gut metagenome
CGCCGAAGTTCATCGACGGCCTATCTCAGACTGCAATGGCTTTAGGCTATCGTGTAAAGATTCGCTTACCGTAACGCTCTATTGGGGAAGAGCTGAAGCTGTGAAACGCAGATGCCAAACAGGATGATGACCACCCCAAGCCATTCAACGGCACCGATGGGCGATCCCAGCGCTATCATTGCTACGAACAGCCCAGCCGGCAGCTCCGATGCGGCTAGTACGGACGTAAGCCCTGTAGGCAAATGGGGCGCACCCATACTTAAGAGCAGAATAGGCAGGAAGAACCCACATGCTCCGGCAATTAAGCCCAAAGGGGCAATGCCCTGTAAGAGCACGCCCGAAACGATGAAGTCGGGGCAGATGAAGTGCGACATAATTACAGCACCGCCACAGACAATCAAACCTCGCTGGGCCTGTGAGCATTTTGGCTGCACATGGCCAGAGAGCGCCAGAAACGAAGCGCAGCTTACGGCGGCAAGAAGCCCTGCTGCGATACCCCAGGGGTTGCAACTCGAAAGATCAGTAGCATAGAGTCCGCTAGCAAATACTGTTCCGAACACGATGATTGCGGCCGAGATCACCTGGCCGGGCGCAGGCGGCCTCCGTGTTATGACAACTTGAATCACCGTACCTATCCAGGTGAATTGGAACAAGAGCGTCAGTGCCAAGGCGACGGGCAGCACGCTCATGGCATAGGTGTAGAAGATCGAGGTAATGCAGGTTACGGCGCCAATACCCAGAAGCTTCAATGTGTTGGCGCATCCAAGTTTTGCCAGCCTTTTTCCTTGGGCGCGGTTGACTAGAAGGAGAAGGGCAAATAGCGCGAAGCCAGCCCACATTTGTGCGGCGGCAATTTGCGCAGAGTTGAATCCCCATGCGTAGGAAAGCTTGTAGCAGGTGGCATTGAAGCCGTAGCAGGCACCGCCGAAGAACACTAAGATAGCAGCCTTGGTTCGAGTGCCCGCATCTGCTGCGGCGGTGGTGAATGGCTTATGCTTAGGGGTGTTCTGTAACAAGGTGATCTCCTTTAGGCAATCGTTTTGCCGCATGCGGAAAGGCGTGCAGCTTTGCGGTTGCGTGGCGAAAAGGAGACGAAAGGCGTCTGGAAAAGTCCACGCTTCTGGTTTATCAGGCTGACTATTCTAGCAAAGAAGACGGGTTTGGGTTGATCGAGTGTTGGTCCCGGGTTTCGCTAATTGGCGTCTCGTCCAACCATCGAAATCATGTAGAAGCGTGCATCTATTTGAAGCTACTTGCATAGCTGTTAACCATTTCGTTTCGTTTTCCGTAGTATTAATACGTTCAAAACAATTCTCGAATGTCCACGGCGTACAATCACTGACGTGAGAGTTTGCCTCGCTTTAGAAGCTGGGCTTGGTTAGAAAGGAAGCCGCATGATTCGTATCGGTATCTTGGGCTATGGAAATCTTGGCAAGGGCGTTGAGCTTGCTGTTCGTCAAAACGATGATATGGAACTTGCCGCTGTGTATACGCGTCGCAATCCTGAAACTGTATCCATCGCAACGCCTGGCGTTGCCGTTCGCTCGGTTGCCGATCTTGAGGCGGGCAATGAGGATATTGATGTTTTGATTCTGTGCGGTGGCAGCGCAACCGACCTCCCTGAGCAGACACCCAAGTTTGCCGCTCTGTATAACGTGGTTGATTCCTTCGATACCCATGCGAAGATTCCCACTCATTTCGCCAATGTTGATGCGGCTGCTAAGGGCGCTGGCAAAACTGCGCTGATCTCTTGCGGCTGGGATCCGGGCCTGTTCTCCTTGAATCGCCTGTACGCAAACTGCATCCTGCCCGAAGGAGCCGACTACACCTTCTGGGGTCGCGGTGTTTCCCAGGGCCATTCCGATGCGCTTCGCCGCATTCCTGGCGTTGCCGATGCTCGCCAGTACACCATCCCCGTCCCCGAGGCACTGGAAGCAGTTCGCTCAGGCTCCAACCCCGAGCTCACCACGCGCGAAAAGCATACGCGCGAGTGCTGGGTTGTTTTGGAAGAAGGCGCTGACCCCGCTGAGGTAACCAAGCAGATTGTAGAAATGCCGAACTACTTCGACGAATACGACGTAACCGTGAACTTCATCAGCCAGGAGGAGCTCGACCGCGACCATGCTGGGCTGCCTCACGGCGGTATGGTTATCCGTACTGGCAAGACCGCTGGTGACAAGAACTGTAAGATCGAGTATTCGCTTGACCTTGAGTCCAACCCCGAGTTCACCGCCTGCGTGTTGGCTTGCTATGCTCGCGCCATTGCTCGTCTTTCCGCTGAGGGCAACCATGGTTGCAAAACGGTATTCGACATCGCGCCGGCTTATCTTTCTGCGAAGTCTGGTGAAGAGCTGCGTGCTCATATGCTGTAATGCGATAGCTAATCAGCCAGTTGCCAAAAAATTTAGAGGGAATGCGAAACTTCGCATTCCCTCTTTTGGTCTGGAGCGTGCTTGCGCATTAGGCGATGATTCGTTTGACGCCTTGAACGTGAAGGTCGGCGCCATCAACGGTAAAGGCAACATCAAACCCTGCATAGGCAAGATGGTACGTACGTTCAGGTTCATGCTTGCTGCCTGCGCGACGTGGGTCCTGCTCCAATACCTCAAGAAGGCCTTCACGCTTTTCTTCGGGAATGGATTGCAGCAGTTTGGCAGGGCAGTGAACAGCGAGTTCTTGCCAAGGCGTTTCGTCGATAAAGCCGCCTTGTGCGTCGGGGTGGCAGTCGGCAAAGGGGATGTAGGGCTTTATGTCGAAAATAGGCGTACCATCGCGCAGATCGGCGCCCAAAACATGAATGAGCGGACCATTTTCAGTGAGTTCTATGCGTTCTAGCTTTACGCAAGTGAGTCCGATGGGATTGGGGCGGAAGGGGCTGCGAGTGGCGAATACCCCCATGCGCTTGGTTCCCCCGAGGCGTGGTGGTCGTACCGTTGGGAACCATTTTCCCGTGGTGCCCCGTTTGTCGTCGGTTTGCGCATCGTTGGCTATATCGGCAGCGGTGCCACCAGGGGTTCCGTTCTCGAACTCCCAGATGAGCCACAGGTACGTGAAGCCTTCCATTCCCTCAACGGCTGAGTTCAGGGCGAACTCGGGTTCGAAGACGATGGTTCCCTGCAGGTGCGGTGCAAGGAAGCTGTTTCGAGGAATGCCGAATTTTTGTGGCATATCAGTGCGGATGTGTGCGATGGGTTTCATGGGCGTAATTTTACCTCAAAGGTGAAGGCTCCTTTGCATACTGTGCCTTTGTCGGTTCATTTCGTTATGCGTGGCAGTTTATGTGATCTGCCCGCTTTAGCGGCCCGAGGCTATGGTATTGCGCGTTTTCATTCTTTCTAATCCCTGGTGTGCCCGTTTTGTTTCTGGGAGAATTTGCGGTATAGGTTTTGGGAGATAGTAGGGGGCTGTCATGGAGCAAACAGATAATATTGAAGCGCTGATGGATCGTATTAAAGAGCAGGAATCCATGTACGAATTCGAGCGCATCGACGAAGAGCTTGCACTTCAGATGGGTTTTTATGTGGTTCGCCGCGCACGTGAAATGGGTAAGCCCGTCGCAACGCGCATTACGCTGAATCGCCGCACCCTGTTTTCGCTTTCAATGGCGGGCACAAAGCCCGAAAGCGATAATTGGCTTCGCCGCAAAGAAAACCTTGCCTACGCAACCAATCAAAGCTCGTATTTTTGGGAGTGCTGGTGTGAACAGGGGCTCCATCCCTTTGAATGGCGTGGCATGACGTTCGAGGACTACGCACCGGCTGGCGGCTGTTTTCCTTTGCGCGTCAAGGGTGCAGGCATGGTGGGCACCTTGACCATTTCGGGGATGGCTAGTCATGAAGATCACGCATTGGCGTTCGAAACAGTTGAAAAAGCCGTGCACGGCCAATTGGGCATTGACGTATCTGGCTTGATGTAGTGTTTGGTCAACTGAGCTTGCGAGGCCTGACAAAGACGATTCTTTGACAGGCCTTTTCGATGGTGTGGAGCCGTCAGATGGATTCCGGAAGTAATTTGGGAGCTTTCCGATGGAGATACAATGAGGCTGCCAGATAAATCTATCTGGCAGCCTCATAAGATGATCGGGTGTTTGGGCCACACCGATTGCGTTGTGACAATTTGTTCACGGGAGAATCGAGCAAGGGCAGGTGCAAGCCCCTTGGTGTTGCGTTGTTCTACCAGGAAATAAGCTCGTATCCGTCTTCGGTTACAACAAGCTGCACTTCCCACTGAGCAGAATCCGAGCCGTCTTTAGTGCGAACGGTCCATCCGTTGGGATCGTCCATATCCAGCTCAGGGCCTCCTGCGTTGATCATGGGCTCGATGGTGAAGCACATGCCCGGTGCCAGAACTGCACCTTCGCCAGGCTCGCCCACAAAGAAGACGAAGGGGTCTTCGTGGAAATCGTTGCCAATGCCGTGTCCGCCGAATTCGCGAACTACGCTAAAACCGTTCTCCTCGGCGTATGTTTGCACGGCGTGGGCGATATCCCCTACGGTTGCCCACGGCTTTACCGCAGCCAGACCGCGCTGAACAGCCTCATAGGTAACGTCGACGAGCTTTTTGCGCTCGGGGCTCACTTCTCCGATGCAGAACATACGCGAGGAGTCGGAGTAGTATCCGTCCAAAATGGTTGAGCAGTCTACGTTGACGATATCGCCCTCTTTCAGTACATCGTCATCGCTGGGAATGCCATGGCACACCACGCTGTTGATCGAGGTGCACACGCTGTTGGGGTAGCCTTCGAAGTTGAGATCAGCAGGGATGCCCCCATGCTCAATCGTGTAGTCGTAAATCCACTTGTCTATTTCGGCAGTGGTAACGCCTGGCTTGATGTGCTCGGCAACATAGTCGAGGACGCCAATGTTGATAGCGGCAGAGCGCTTGATGCCCTCGATTTCCTCGGGGCTTTTAAGGAGCGAACGGGGCACCACTTCGTACCCGTCTAGGTAAAAACTTTCGAGGCGGCTGTCAATGGGGCCGTGGCACTTCTTGTATTTCTTTCCACTTCCGCACCAACATTCGTCGTTGCGTCCAGGTTTTGGGCCGTTGTCGTACATAGCAAGCTCCTTATTCGTCGTTCCGTCACTGAAAGTGCGAAACCGTTGCGTTCTCGGTTGTTAGCTTAAGTTAATTGCGATAGAGATCAAACGGAATACGACTATATTTGCATTGTTTCCATTGCTGGGCTTCACTTTTGCAGGCGCGTTTTGTTGGCCTTGAGGCAGAAGAAGATGCCCAGAACCAGAACAAAGGATGCGGTAATGGTAAGCGCCATCGAATCGGAGAACGGGAACATCGGTGCGCCGAGCATGACGCCAACGCCGTAGGGAACAAGCCAGAACAGCCACACGCCAATGCTCAGACGGTGGAAGTTGGCCCTGGAGCGCTCGTTGCCGCGAAGAACAATAATGGTTGCCCAGATCGCGTGGAACAGCATGAGCGAAAGAGCAAGTACGCCGGTAATTGCGTGAAGGGGTGACCCCGCACCTCCGGTTTCTCCTGCAACCATAGACATGATGGTGGTTCCCGCAGAGTCGAACACGAAGCCTGTCCAGAAGAATGCCAGATGCTTCGGCTTTAAGGTGCCAGAACGGCGCTCGGCGAAAACGCCGATAGTATAGAAGACGAGTGCGAGCGAAATGATAATTGCGGCAAAGATCACCATTCCCATGTTGGGGGTACCTTGGATTCCCATGATCTTTTGCTCCTTTCAAGATTGTGCTTTGCAGCTGATTGCTTTGCTTTTGACAAGAACAATCTTGAAAGCGTGGCATCTGAACATCTATGGGCTAATGTTCAGACATCGTATTTCGCGTTAACGTTAGTGCATGTAGAGGGTTCGGTCGAGCATGGTGAACAGGAGGGAGCAATCGGGTTTTTCGCTTCGAAGTTCGGTGATGATATTGCGCAAGGCAAATTTGGATACGGCTTCTGCGGTGACGTGATCAGGCAGATCATGCCCGATAGATGGATCGTTTTCAAAGACGATAATCATGCCATCGCAAATATGGTCGAACTGTTTTTCTTCGCGGAATCGTGCGATGGTCTTCTCTGCCGTGGGCAGTGCCTCGGAGTCTTTAAGCCAGTGCTCCCTGAAATGGCTGATGGCTTTTTCCATACTGCCGAACATGCGCTTGCAGAAATCCAGATAACGTTCACCTTTCGTGGGGTGACAGAAATCGGCGTAGAACGCACGCTTGAAATACAGCGCCGTGGTTGCTGTTGTTAGTTCGCCCTTCGAAGCAAAATGGTTATAGATGGTTCCGACGCTCACATTGCAGTCTGATGCGAGCCCCCTTACCGAAAGAGCTGCAAGGCCGTATTCGTCCGCGATGTCATATGCATGATCGAGCAGGGTTTCACGGGATGTTGGTTCTGCCATTGCATTCCTTTCGGCAAAGGGCGAAGAAAAGCATTGAATGCACGAAGTAGGTTGCGTATCGCCTATTCTATCCAGCTGTGGCGTTGAGGAGATTTATTCCATCTGATTGCCTTACATGGCGCCCTTGGGGGCTTTCTCGCGATAGGGGATGAGCAGCAAGCTTCCAATCTTTTCGCGCAGGTGGGAGCGCACTTTCTTGCTGTCCGTTTCAGGCGTCTCGCATCACCTGTTCGGGTGTCTTATGGACTTTGATTAGAGCATATCTGGATGCGGGCAAGGAAAACTCTCCATGATCAAATGAAAGTCATAAAATAAAGAAGAATATGCGTATTTCTGGGCAGCATGACGCTATCGGCGGTCGTGCAGTGTGATCAGCGCCATCCTTTGTCTTTAGGAGGGGGCGGTAGGGCAGCCCAGAGATTCAAGCAGATGATTGAAATACCGAATCGCTATACGCAGAGAGGGCGCTCGTTATTGGGAGAGCCTCTACTCTGCGTGAATCGGCCGGCTAGGCAATGCGTAGTTGGCTTGCGGAAGGACACAACATATGAACTCGCATCGCGTAAAGCGAACACTGAAAGAATCGATGGGCTACAAGGTTTTTGCCGTCTTCATGGCGTTCACCCTGTGCTTGCCCACGACGTTGACCAGCAACCTGACCAATATGCGTCAGGCGCAGGCGGCAACTGAAGCGGCACAGGAATATGCGTCCGCCGATGGCGGCGATTCTGCTGCTACGGGCACTGATTCCATCCTCGATTCCAGTTCAGGCGCCGCACAAGGCTCCAGCTCCGAGAACAGCACGGATTCAGCTGATCCCACCGATGCCGGCACTTCTTCTGGCTCTGTCGATGGAGCGAACGCCACGGTTGCGGGCAATGGTTCGACGGCAACGGATCCCTCGCACAATGCCGATGCGAGCCAGCAGAACAATGCCGCAACTGCCCAGGATGAAAGCCGGAAACAAGCTCTTGAAAAGACCGAATGGACCAATCAGTTTTACGCCCTTAAACTGGCGTCCAAAGGTCTTGTGGTGGACCCTGTTGCCCTAAAGGATTCGCTTCAGCAGGCTTCCAGCCAAAGCAAGGTAACCGAAGCCCCATCCCAGTCCGAAAACGCAGAGGGCGAGAAGCAGGCAGTCCAGCTTCTCGCGAGCATCCCTGCAAGCTTGGACCTTTCGTTTGAGCTTGATGCTTCCAAATGGAACCGTGCGGATGCCGGTGCCGATGAATCCGCGCCAGCGCATGATGCTGTGGTTCCAGCTGACTGGTTCACCCAGGCGTTGCCCGAGGGTTTTGCGGTTCAGGATGAAACCGCCAAGTTCGACGTGTTTCAGAACGATGATGGGGGCAACGCCACTACGGTGAAGATCGCCACGGCTTCATGGAGCAACGGGAAGTTCAAGTTCGAGTTCTGCGCTCCGGTCGATACCGTCACGGGCAAACCCGCCCTTGACACCGAGGCTACCGCAGTAGAAGTCAACACGGAAGGCGCCACGCGCACTGTTCTGTCTGCCAGCGTGAGCGTTCCCGTTTCCTTCGACTCCCAGCTTGCCCAAGACGACGAGAGCGAAATCGATTGGGAGCTGCAGCAAGGTGCGCCCGACGATCGATCCGTCAAGCTTTCCATTCCCTCTAAGGCGACGCTTGCCTTTATGGCGGGACTTGCTAATACGCTTGGTGGCGAAGGAGTGCCTGCTGCCGTGTCCAATGCTGGCGATGCTGCCGCGCTGGTCGATTCCGAGACCTTTCTTTCTTCCGAGCGTGGGGGCAAAGCAGAATTTACCACGGTGTGGGCCGACGGCAATTCTGCCATGCGTCCTTCCGCCAGCCAGCTCATGAACAATTACGAGTATCGGATCTATTTCCAGGTTGAAGGCGACGACAAGCAGTATTGTCTCACCCAAACCGACGATGCGGGCAACAACGTTCTTTCGGAAGATGCCAAGCGCCTGCTGGGCATGACCCAGGAACAATTCGAGGCGTTGCGGGATCCTGGCAATGATCGCATCATTCAGGTAAAGCAAACGCAGACCAATACGTATTCCGTTTCTGCGAATGAATTGTATTCACAGGTTATAACCAAAACCCTCCTTCGCGACGATGAGGGAAATCCTGCTCTTGATGAAGACAAGAATCCTGTCTATACCCAGACCGCCAAGAACATCACGTGGGCAATCAAACACGAGGGCTTTAATTGCGACGACGTTGTATATAACAATGCCTACGTGGTTGCCTCTCGGGATCGTTACCCCAGCTACGTTACCGACACCCAAGAAGTGTTACAGCTTCTTGGCGATGTTACGTTCAATTTGAGCCTGCATATCGGTGACGAGGCAAACGAGCTTGCCGCCATGTCCGACGATGAGCGCATGGAGAAATGGTTTGAAAAATGGGGTGTGCTCTCTTCCATCATCACCCAAAAGGTGAAAAACGGTGTTGTTGTAGAAGAGCTGGTGCAGAAGGGGAGCGAAGGCAAAGACGGTGAATTCTATAAAGCCATCACGACTGGCGGCCTGAAGTTGAGCATCTCCGACGATGGTGAATCAGGTGCGCTCGGTCCTGCTCGTTGGCCTCTGTATTACCCCGATGGATCGACGTTGGTCTATAGCTTCAAGCAAGACGAAGAGAAGCACACCACCACGATCGACAACGGTGACGGTACAAGCTCAACCTATACCGATTCCTACCAGGTAACGTACAACAACGCCAATACGCCGAATTACGGTTCGGATGTTTCTGCGGCATACAACAATGGCACGGTATCCGTCATCCACAGGGGCACCACGCGTGTTGATTTTACGAAGAAGTGGCTCGACGACGATGCTTCTGCGCGCCCTGACACCAACTACACGCTGTGGCGCTATTCCGCTAAAGACGGGGAAGGCCCCGATACCGCATCCCAAGTAACCGTGCGCGAAGATGGTGGTGCGTATATCTCCATCAGCCTTACGGCGGAACAGAGTAGAAATGCCCCCGATGGCACGATAGACCTGGGTGCTCTCTTGCGCAGCAAGTATAAAGATGTATCCACCGCCAAATACGATCCTGCTGGTTATCCCTATGTGTACTTCCTGCGCGAAGATGCGCCGGCGGGTTATGAGCGCCTGTTTGGTTCCGGTGTCGATGCCGAAGACGGTACGGTTACGGGCGATACTGCGCCGAACTACTACAATGACGACTTTTCTGGCAAGGTCGATGCCACCCAGGACTTCGTCCGCGCCGAGGGTGACAAATCGGTGTATTCGGGCGGCACTATCATCAACCGTCGCTCCGAGACAACCACGGCTGAACTCACCAAGACCTGGGACGCAGCATCTTTCCAGGATCAGATTGCCGATATATCGGTGACGTTCAAACTCGAGCGAATTCTGAAGAAGCACGCCCGTTTCGATGAGAATCTAGGCTATTGGGTGGCAAACGGCGACAGCTACACGTTTACCGACCCCGATACGGGGGAAACCAATGAATTTCCGTATATCTTCTCATACTGTGAAGACGTTCCTTTCGGGGATCAGAACAAGACGGTCACCGGTTGGACTGCGGAAAACCTTACGCAAACAGTGAGTTCTCAAGTACCCCGTTTCGATGCAAACGGCGAGGAATGGGTCTACCGTTGGAGCGAGTCCTACGTCGAAAAGCCGGATTCGTTCAGCTTCTTTGCCCAAGACATCGATCATGCAACCGGTCAGAGCCTTATGACGGGCGTGTTTGCGGTACTGTCTTCCATTACCGATGCGTCTGGCAAGCAAGTTCCGCTCGTTTTCGAGGGCCGCTACGACAAAGAAAAGGGCGTGCTGGTAAATAAGTACATAGACCAGACCACTGCCCGTGCAGAAAAGTACTGGTGGAGCGAGGGTTCAGGCGAATATACGCAGGACACGAGCAACCTTGGTTACCATGCCAAGCCGGTCAGCGTCACGCTTACGAGGAACGGTAGTGCCTTGCATCGGTTCATCCTGACTGGCACTGCACAAGACGAACCGACCAAGGTTACCCTTGATGACGGAACTGTCTTCTCCTACCAGGAGACCACACCGTGGAACATGGATTTCACCGGCCTGCCCAAGTACGATGAAAACGGTGCCGAATACACCTATATGGTTATGGAGGGCAGCGAGGGCTACGTTCGTCAGCACGAGTACCATCACAACTACAAAGAGGACCCCGACGATCCTTTCGCCGATGGGATCCCGAATCTCACGAAAATCAAGAACAGGCCCGGCGATGACGCCTCCATTGTGAGGGTAAGCAAAACTTGGAGCGATGGCGGCAACACATCGGCACGTGTGCCTGTGAGGGTGGGTGTCTTTGCGGCCCATGATATCGAGAGGGACGGTCAGATCGTATATGCCAAGGATCAGAAGATCGGCGACACCATGCTGTTTGAGGATAACGGCTGGTATTCCGAGCTCCCTATCGGGGTTGGTGGACTTGACCAGGATAAAGATGTCTACATTCGCGAGCTTTCGGTTGACGATGCACAAGATGCGGACGGCAACTACCAGGTGCTGACCCGCGATGAAGTTGCATCTGGAGCCGCTGGCGCTGAGTTTCAGCAATTTCTGATCAACTGGGCAGATACCAATCCGGACAATCCGTGGAACGAGCGTATGGTTGTCCCCTCCGACGACAACCTGGGCTATGCCTTCGATGTTTCTTACGGTAAAAACGATTCGCTGAATTCGCTCGAGGTAAGCAACAGGCGCGTTGGTGTGGTGGATGTTACCGCCAATAAAACCTGGACGGATCAAGGGTCTAGCCCCAGTAACCGCCCAGAAGCGAGCTTCATGCTGTCCTCTTCGCGCGAAGGCAATGTGTTCCATGCAGATGAGAACGGTGACGTGTACGTAAACGTGGGGGATTCGGGTGTTAACGAAAAGCGCTACGTGTACGCTTCTTCCGATTTATCCTCGAAAACGATATACAACGTCAAAACCGATCCTGCCGATGTTTGGCTTGCTGACAAGGACGGCAATAAGGTCGGCAACGAGGGTGCCAAGCTCTGCGTGCGCATAGATAGCACTGCTTCTGATTCTCAGGTGCAATTCGCCACGTTGCCGAAATACGATTTGGCAGGCGCCGTAGTTGACTGGACGGTCGAAGAGGCTTGGCTTGAGGACTCTGCCGACTATGCCTCTTCCGAGACGGATCGCACCATGTCCTACGATTCGAAATGGCATTTCGCCGATTCGATCGATGTGACGTACAACAATAAGCGCGTTCAGACCAAAGACGTTACCTTCTTTACCAAATGGTACGACGGATATGTGAACGAGCAGGTTCGGCAGCGTCCCGATGTGTATCTTACGGTTTGGCGCCAGGTCTACGAATATGATGCTCAGGGCAATTTGGTTATGGACAGCAATGGCTATCCCAAAACCACGCTCGAAAAGGTAACTATCCCCGATGCCTACACGTGGGAATCGATAGACGATTACAACCGCAAGGCAACTATCAAGAACTTGCCCAAGTACGATAGCCATGGCAAGGAAATCGTATATTACGCAAGCTTTTCCACCAGTGTTCCTGGCTCTTCAACGGCAAATCTTGACTACGGTGAACCGTGGTATACCTTCAGCGCCAACGACGAAGACCCAGGCAATTCCAAGTGGGACGAGGCAAGTGATGAGGTTGCAGCGGCTAAGCGCACCGAGGTCGTAGGCGAAGATGAGCAGGGTAGTACGGTAGACGCGATCCGCGAAGACGGCACCTTGAACTATCGGATTGCCAATTCCTACTTCGCCGAGGGCGAAAAGCACTGGGCAAACATGCCGTATGGCTTCAATGATGTCGATTTACCTGATATCTCGGTGTACCTGCAGCGTAGGCTCGCAAATGGTTCTTACGATGAAGCCGGCGTATGGCAAAAGGGCGATCCTGTTGCCTGGAGCGACCTGGTCATAACCGAAACCGAAGACGGCGGCTACGCTGTTCAGCGCGTGGATAGCGCTGCATCGGCGCAAGGCGTCGCTGATGGCAAAACTGCTGTTGCGTGGACGAAAAAGCTGACGAAAAACGATCAGGGCTATAGCTATTCCCTTACCCAATATGGCGAAAACGGTGATGGCATCGAAGCTTCTGCCGAAAACGACCTGCCGAAATACGACAGAAACGGTCATCTCTACGAGTATCGCGCCGTTGAGGTGATCGATGGTTTGGCGAATAAGCCAGGTGGCTTTACGGTAGACGATCTGACGAGCACTCCTGCTGGTTCTGCCGCAGGCAAGGTGTATCAGGTGTTCCAGGGCATGCCCGGATCTTCCCTTATTGCCAACTTCTATGCATCGGAGAAGGGCAAGCTTACGGTAAAGAAGCTCTATAACAGGCTTGACGCAGGCGACAAGGTTCCCGATACCACTTTCACCCTGTACCGCTACTACATCACGAAGGACGGTACTAAAAGCAATGCACAGCCTGTGGCAACGCACACCCTTTCGGCGGGTGATATTGCCCTGAGCACTGGTGCTGATGGCGCGACAACGGGTGAGGGAAGCTACACCTTCGACAATGTGGATATTTACACACCGTCAGGCGAATACTGGGTGTACTACATCGTTGAAGATTCGGTTGATGGCTACGGCACCCTTGTGGCCAAGGGCGACAAGACCTTTGCCGATACCTCTGATTTCACCTGGGGCAGCTTCGTGGGCAATGGCATTGCCTCGACCGATCTCGAGGGACCAAGCCTTCTTGATTCAGGCACATTTGCGCAACCTTCTGCCACTGCTGTGGCGAACGACACCACGCCTGATGTCACGTTCCAGAACTCGTATTACCCTGAAGATGCAACTGTTTCGCTGCAGGGCAAGAAAACCTGGCAAGACCAAAGCAACGCTTTCGGCATCCGACCAGAGAACATCACCCTTGAGGTAACACGTTCCTATCAAGACGGCACGCCCGATTCCCAGGGTGAAGCTGCGGGGCTGGTTGGCTTTGCCCTGGGCGCATTGGGCCTTGGCTCCGATGCCTCTAAGGGAATCATCCATCTGCAAAGCGATGATCCTGCCGCTGCGAACTACCTTTCATGGGATAAGGATTCCCAAACCGATGCCTGGGTTTACACCATTTCGAACCTGGAGGAGTACGCGCCTGATGGGAAGCCTTGGCACTATACGGTTAAGGAGATTCCGGATACGAACTCTAAGTATCTTGTTTCTGCCAATGGCGGCACGGTCAATGCCGACAACCATGAATCCGATGCGCCCGTTCCCGTTCCTCCGATTGTCAACTACCTTGACACGGAGCTTACTGTTTCAAAGGTTTGGAAGGATAACGAAGACCTCGACTGGAAGCAGCGCCCTGATGTGACCGTTGCTTTGCAGGCAAAGGTCGACGATGGCGAGTGGGGCGAAGCCGGTACTGTTCTAAAAGACCAGCTTGGCATCGTTGATGGCGGGGGCAATGCCCTTACCAGCTTCATGTACAAGGGCTCCGCGCAGGCATTTGAGCAGACTTGGTCTGCGAAGGAGGCGGACAACCAAGGCAAGAGCGAGTACTCGTATACCTGGAAGCAACTGCCTGCGCAGGCAAAGGGCGAAGATGGCACCATCCACACCCTTGCCTGGCGCGCAGTCGAGAAAAAGCTGGTATACAACGCTGGTTCGAGCAACGAAAAGGTTGTAGAGGTTGCCTCTCCTGATAACGATGGCACATACCGCAGCTATTACCCCTATCAACCCTCGCAGACTTCTTCTTTGAATGTGAATGGCCAGGGCGTAACAGAGTGCATCTCCACCATAACGAACACCCTCGATGCGACTGCGATTACGGCGAAGAAAACCTGGATCGACAACGACAACGAGTGGGTAACGCGCCCCGGCACGAACGCTGCAGGCGATGGCTGGTCTGTTACCTATGCGGTGCAGCGCTCCACCACGCCCGGTGATAGCAATTCTTGGAAATGGCTGTCCGAGTACGGCGCCGATATCGGTAACCCCTTTGCCAACGACGCAGGCGAGCTCGCTTCTTCCTTGCTGAAGGCGACCATTTCAGGTACGGGCGCCGATGCGACGGTAACGTTCAAGAACCTGCCCAAGACAGATGTCGACGGCAAGGAATACACCTATCGCCTTGTTGAAAAGGTTGTTGGCAGCTACAAGGTGGAAGGCACGCTTGTGGCCTCGAGCGCCGATGGCAAGGTTCAGCTGGTTGCCGTGGGGGTTGGCGCAAATGCTCCTGGTGTGTCTGGCCAGACCTTTACCAACACTCTGAATACGGTGGACGTATCGGGTACCAAGCGCTTCAACGACTATGGCACAGGCTTTGCGCCCACGACGCTTGACCAGGTTCAAAGCTCGGTAAAGCTCAAGGTTCAGCGCTCTCTTGACGGTTCGGCGTGGAGTGACGCTGAAAAGGATGACGGTACTGCGCCCCAGGCTGAGTGGGCTATGGGTGAAAACGGCGCCTGGACATTCAAGTTCTCCTCGTTGCCCTATGCTGATCAGGCGGGCAATGTGTATCAGTACCGTGTGGTCGAGGTGAGCGATGGAGCTTCGGGCTTCTTCGATAGCTATGCCGACGATGCCAGCGTGGACAAGGCTACAGGTGACGTCACAACTGCAACCATTACCAACACGGCGACGCGCTTCACCATGGACAAGATCGGCGACAAGTCCACGGGTTCCGACGGCGAGCTGTTGAATGGCGTTGTGTTCGATCTTGTGCGAGACGGGAAGACGTTCGCTTCATGGCAGCGTGACGAGCAAGGTGTTGTTTCTAGCACGGTGTGGCATGGCGGCAGGGCATCTGGCAGTACCGATCCCGGCGTGGCTATGACCGGCGACAATCAGGGCTTCTTGGTTGGCCTCCCTGCAGGCACCTATACCGTGAAGGAAACGAAGACCCCTGCGGGCCACGTCCAGGCTGCGGATTTCCAGATCCTGGTTTCTGCCGATGGCGCTGTGACGTTGAGGTCGGGAGGGAAATATGCCCAAGCCTCGGCAGGCCCTGATGGCGTTGTCTGCGTTTCGGTCGTTGATGCGGTGACGCGAGGCAAGGTGGTGCTGCACAAATTCTATGATCATGGCAGCAACAAGGCTGCCGTTGCGAATATGACGTTCGACTTGTACAAGGGTGCCTACGATGATAATGCTGCCAATGGCGGCGGTGTCCTTATTGCCACGGGCATCACTACAGGGGATGATGGCACTTGGTGTTCGAGCGAAGACGAGATGATGTCCTATCAGAACGTCAACGAAGCTTTCGGCGAGTTTGCCAAGTATTACAAGCGTGCAAGCGACGGTCTTCCTTTGGGCGACTACTACTTCGTGGAAACGAGCACATCGAGCAACACTGTCAATGCGCTCGGTAGGGTATTCTCATTCCAGGTTGAAGACAACAAAACCAGCCAGCCTAACGTGAAGGTCGAAGCGGAAAACGATGAGTTTAATGCATCGGCGCAGTTGAAGAAAACCAACTCGGAGACTGGCGAGCCCGTCTCGGGAGCAAAGTTTGCCCTAAAGCGTGATAACGGCACCTTTAGTGGTGAGCTTATTGCTTCTGACCTCAGGTCCGGCACGGAGTATGCCTTCGATGCCACCGCCTCCAAGGTTGAAGCCTCGAAGGCCACCGATGCTGGTGTGCTCAAGCTTACCGGCTTGAAGAAGGGCAGCTATACCCTTACCGAAATCGCGAACACCGGTTACGACCTGAGCGGCACGGCGCCAATCAACTTCACGGTAATAAACGAAGACAACGGAAAGGCCCTTTCGCTGGGCACCGATGGCGAGCTTGTTAATACGCCGCTGCATGGTTCGATCAACTTGGTGAAGGTCGACGCCTCCGATAACCGCCGGGGCGTCGACGGGGCGCGGTTCACCCTTCAGAAGAAGGGCGCCGATGGGCGGTGGGCCGATGTGGCTTACGGCCTTTTGACGGGTAAGGGCTACCGTGCTGCGGTGGATGCCGTGGGCGCCATCACTGCTGTTTCGGAGGTTGATGCCGTAAGCGGTGTCGCGTCAAAAGCGGGCGAACTGAGTGTAGAGAACCTGCCGTGGGGCATCTATCGTTTCGTAGAGTCAAAGGCCGCTGACGGCTATGTGGGCAAGGTTGATGGCAGCTGGCCCATCTCGAATGAGATGGAGATCAAGGCCGATAACGTTCAGGCTTCATCGACGGTGCCGCTTCATGCCGGTCAAATCGCTAACAGCCAGACAGATCTTGTTATCTGGAAAACCGATAAGAACGGTTCGGTTCCTTTGAAGGATGCCGAATTCACCATTGTGCCCAATGAAGGTTCTTCATTTGTGGACGGATCTGCTTCCAAGGCGTTTGCCACGGACACCACAGGCAAGGCGCTGCCCATCGACGGTTCTTCTTCGCTTGCGGGCCAACTTATTGTGGGCAACAGCTACACAATCACGGAAACCAAGGCCACGAATGGCTATTCGTTGCCTTCACCTGCTTCCATCGTGATCACGATCGGCGATGATGGCGCTGCTCGTATCGTGACGGAATCGGCAACGGGGAACTGGGAAATCCAAACCAGCGGCTCTGTGAGCAACGTTCTGGTCAAAGACGATGCAACGAGTGTCATCTTCTATAAGCAGGACGAAAATGGCAAGCCGCTTGCCGGTTCCGAGTTCAAGATAAAGGGCGCGTTCAGCGACGGCAGCACCGAGAAAACGGTTGCTCTCGATGGGGATATGGCCAAATTCGTGGCAAGCGGGCTGTTCATTGTGGGTGAGACCTACAGCATTGAAGAGGCAAAAGCGCCTGCGGGATACGAGAAGCTGCCCGCCGGGCAGTTCAAGATAAGCGACGCCGGCACCGTCGAAGCGGTGGGCACGGTTCCTGCTGGCTGGACTATCGCCGACGGCGGTGCGGTGGTTGTTGCCAAGGATGCGCCTATCGAGGTTTTCCTTAACAAGAAGAGCACCAGTGGAATAGATGTTGCCAACGCAACATATCAGATCTCGGGCAAGTTCCGTGGCGCAGACGGACAGCCCCAGCAGGATGTCAGGACCTACACCACGGCAACCACTCAGGTTTTGAAGGGTGCGGTGAAGGTGGAAGGCCTTATCGGCGGCGAAACCTACACCATCAAGGAGACGGCATCTCCTGCCGGCTATGTGTTGGACGGCACCGAGTTCACGTTCACCGTCAAGGACGACGGCACGGTTGTTGCGGGCTCTTCGGATCAACCCGCAGCCAATGGCGCAGCGACTACGAGCCAGGACTCTTATCGCAACACTGGCTATTCCATTGCCAATCGCGATACGGTAACCATTACCCAGACCGATGCTCCCGTTCGGTTGGGTTTGGCCAAGCGGGGAAGCAATACCGGGGAACAACAGCTCTCCGGTGCTGAATTCACTATTGAGGGCAAGTTTGCCAAGGACTACACAAGCGGCGTTGCCGAGCAGAAGACCTACCAGCGAATGAGCGTGAGCGACATCTCTTCGCTGCGCTTCGTGGCGGGCGAAACCTATTCCATCACCGAAACCAAGGCGCCTGATGGCTACGAGCTGATCCAGGGAGCCTTCACGTTCACCGTGTCAGAAGATGGCAAAGTGTACGAAGGGGGAGCGAACGATCAGGGTATCTCGAACGGTCAGTACCTGCTGTACGGTGACTATTTGGGCTTCGTTGCGGTAGACAACCCCATCGAGGTAACGCTTTCCAAGTACGGCTCCGACAAGGGCGATAATAGCGCTGATTCCGCAATTTCTGGTGCCACGTTCCGCATAAAGGGCGTGTTTGCCGACAGCGCGGAAGCAGGCGAAACCGAGCGCGTGTTCACGATGGACGCTGGCTCGTATTCCCTGCCTGGATTGATTGCGGGCAACGCCTATCAGCTGTGGGAGGCATCTTCGCCTGCTGGCTACAAGCAGATCAAGGGTACGCTTTCTTTCATGGTGAATGCCGATGGCACCATCGATCAGGTGAATGCCGAGGGCGCTTCGTTTGAAAACGGCACGATGGGCATCGAAGACGGTAAGGTTTCCATCAAGGCTGTCGACGACCCGGTTGAGCTTACCATCGTGAAAAAGGACGAGTCTGGCCAGAATGCGCTTTCGGGTGCTGTATTTGGCGTGACGCCGGTTGGTGGCTCTGCATTTGCCGACGGAACGACGGGGGAGAAAACCCTTGCTGCCACCGACGGCGATGGTAAGACGTCTCTTCCGGGCCAGCTTGTGGTGGGCGGCAAGTACGAGATCTCGGAGTTTGTTGCGCCTGCGGGCTACAAGCGCGTTGCGCAGAAGCTCACGGTCCAAGTGACATCCGATGGCCAGTTGAAAGCAGTGGGCAGCGTTCCTGCGGCGTTCAAGTCCGAAAAGGCGGGCTCGGGTTCTGCCGCCATCACCGTATTCACGGGCGATGTGTGGAACAGCCCCACCAAGATGTACATCCAGAAGAGCTCGGCAACCGATGGGCTTTGGAGGCTTGCGGGCGCAACGTACCAGCTGACGGGTGTTTTTGCCGATGGTTCCAACCAGCGCACACTTACCACTGACAAAAACGGCATGGCCGAGCTTGATCGCGCGCTGCTGATTGCCGATGGCGCAACTGAGTACACGCTGAAGGAAACGGTTGCTCCTGAGGGCTATGCGCTCAATGCGGCAGACTTCGTGTTCACGGTGTCAACCGATGGGTCCATCGTTGCGAAGGGCGAAGCTGTTGCGAACTTTGCCGTGACAGGCGAAGGCAACATCACCGTTTCTGCCACCGACGATCCTATCGAGATTGCCATCAAGAAGGCGGCTTCTGATGGTGCAGGCGACAGCGCCATGAACGGTGCCGAGTTCCGGATCGAGGGCGTGTTCGCAGAAGAAACGGAATCGAGGGCAGAAACCCTTACCACCTACGGTGACGGCTTTACCGAGGCGTTGTCCTCGATGCTCAAGGCGGGTCAGGAATATACCATTACCGAGACCAAGGCGCCTGCTGGCTACAAGCTTCTTTCGAATGCGCTCAAGATCAAGGTTTCTGATGATGGTTCCGTAACCGTTGTAGGCGATGTGCCTGCGGGTTGGAAGATCGACGATCGCAACGACTCCGAGAACGGTGCTGTGCTCATTGTCGCGACCGATGATCCTGTTTCCATGACGGTGGCAAAGCGGGCAGAAGGCGCCGATACATCCGCCATGCAGGGCGCTGGGTTTAGCGTGACACCGGCAGAGGGCAGCATCTTTGCCGACGGAACCACTGGAACAAAGACCCTGTTCACAGGAGCGGACGGTAAGACCTCGCTCGATGCGCAGTTGGTTGTGGGTGGCACGTACACCCTTGAAGAGGAAAAAGCGCCTGCTGGTTACAAGCTCATCGATGGCATGCTCTCCTTCACGGTGAACGGCGACGGCACCCTTTCCGTCGCAGGCCAAGCCCCTGAGGGCTTCGCGGTTTCCGCGAAGGACGGTGTGGCAGTGGTTACCGCCACCGACTCTATTACTGAGGTATCCCTGTCTAAGGTGGACATCGACTCGAACGAGGTGCTTGGCGGTGCCGAGTTCACGCTTGAGGGCGCATTCAGCGATGGTCAGGGTGGCTCAGTCGAGCGCGTGGGCAGCGACGCTGCCAAGGTGATCGTGGGTGCCGACGGCAAGATTGCCGTTTCGGGCGCTTCTGCCGTTGCTGATGGCGAGGGCCTTGACACTATCCGGGGCCTTGTCGCAGGTGAGGAGTATACCCTCGCCGAGACGCGCGCCCCCGAAGGATACGAGCTGAATACGCAGCCCTTTGTATTTACCATGGGCAACGACGGCGCTGTGGTTCCTACCGGCGAGGCGTGGGACTGGTCTGTCGAGGGTGGCTCTGCATCAATCGTTGCTGCCGACAAGGCAATCGAGTTTCGTATCCTTAAGCAGGGTCGCGCAATCGGCGGCGAAGAAGGCGATTCGGCTGATCCTGACTTCATGGCGGGCGCTGAGTTCGCGGTGACGGGCGTCTTCGCGGGCAGCACGGAGGAGTCTACCGATGTCATGACGGTGGGCACCGACGGATGGACCGAGGGCTGGTCGTCCCTGCTGGTTTCCGGCAACATCTACACGATTTCCGAGACGCGTGCGCCGCTGGGCTACAAGCTTATCGCCGAACCGCTGAACGTGATGGTGAAGGCGGACGGCACGCTTGTGGCGGTGGATGCTGAGGGCAATCCCCTTGATGCGGATGCCGGTGCGCAGGGCTGGACCGTGTCGGAAGATGCCGAGGGCATTGCGCAGATAACTGCCGTCGACGAGCCTACCAGCGTGATGCTTTCCAAGGTCTCCGCCGAGGGAGGCCAGGCACTTGTCGGTGCCGAATTCGACCTTGAGGGCAGCTTCGCCCAGGGCTCTGGCCGGATGGTGCCAGGGAAGAAGCGCATCGTCGTGAACGGCCAGGGCAACTTGCGCATAGCCGATGTCGAGGCTCAGATCCTTGGCGGTGAAACGGTGGGCGAGTTCAGCCAGGCGTCTTCGATAGAGGGCCTTGTTGCGGGCGAGAGCTACCTTCTTACCGAGGTGAAAGCGCCCGCGGGCTACGAGCTTGTGCAGGACACGCTTCGTTTTGCGGTAAACGACGATGGCACCATTTGCCTCGTTCAGCGCTCTGCCGCTTCTGAGGCGTGGACGCTTTCCAATGATCAAGGTGAAATCGGCATTACCTGCGCCGATGTGCCGCTGAAGGTAAGCCTGAGCAAGCAGAATAAGCAGGGTGCAGCTTTGGAAGGCGCCCAGTTCACCCTTTCTGGCGCGTTCCCCGATGGCTCTGCCACCAAGACGTTTACCTCTAATGGCGATGGTGTGGCGTTCAAGGACATGCAGCTTGCTGGTTCTTCAGAGGGCGAGAAGTATGTTTTGACGGAAACGCAGGCACCGGATGGTTATATGGCGATCGACCCGGTAACGTTTGTCGTCTATGCCGATGGCACCGTTGAACTCGACGGCGATCCTCTGGGTGCCTCATCGCAGGTGACTATCGAAAACGGCGAAGACGGTACCGCATACGTCTCCGTTACCGACGATGCCGCTCCAATCCCCGATAGCCAGGATGGCAGCGATACCTTCCTCTCCAAGACGGGCGACTGGACTTTCCTGCAAGCGATTCTGGCTGCTATCGTTGCAGCGGGCGCCGGCTTCGCTGCAACGGTCAGCCGCCGCCGTGGGGCACGCGCACGGCGCACCGAGCGTGAGTAGCGAATAGGGGACGGCGCACCGAGCGTGAGATTGGCGGTTTTTCTACCGTGATTGCCTCCCATTTCTTGAGCTGATCAGGCAGCTTGAGGGATGGGAGGTTTTTTGCCCTGGGAGACGGGGGAATTAAGCAGTTACGCAGTCAGCGTGTTATATAGCTCTTCGTCTACGGGTTCGAGCCATTCATTGCTTGCGTTTTCGCCTGGATATTCAAATGCTAGATGGCTGAACCAGGAATCAGCCGTTGCGCCATGCCAATGCTTGACGTTGGCGGGAATTTCAACCACATCACCTGGACGTAAATATCGAGCGGCATTTCCTTCCTCCTGGTACCAGCCCTCGCCGTCTACACAGATAAGCACTTGTCCACCGCCGCTGCTTGCATGGTGTACATGCCAGTTATTGCGACATCCCGGCTCAAAGGTCACATTGAAGATAGGGAGGTAGCTGCCTTCTTCGCTTACGGGATTGAGCCAAGAACGACCGCTGAAGTACTGTGCAAAACCATCGTTTGGCTTGCCTAGGCCAAAAAAGCCACCATGAGATTCGTCGTCGTTCACCACGGTGTTGTGCCCGTCTTCTGCGTATACATTCTTTGCTATATTGAATGCCGCCCATGCATTTGGCCACCCAGCGTAAAAGGCGATATGCGTAAGGATCTCGGCCATTTCTTGTTGCGTGACCCCGTTTTTTCGAGCGCTTGCTAGGTGATAGGCAAGGGAGCTGTCAGTAATCCCCTTGCCTATAAGAGTGCTTATTGTCACAATGCTGCGCAATTTCAGCGGCAGCTTGTCTTCGCGGCTCCAAATTTCTCCGAAGAGAATGTCGTCGTTAAGATGTGCGAACTCGGGGGCGAATTCCCCCAGTGCATCATGTCCTGCGGTTTGTTTAGTGGTCATGGGTTACTCCTTTCGGTTGCGGTCGCATGCGCAGCTGCCAGCATCGGCTGTGCGTAGTTGATGTATTAGGAAGTCAAGGTTTTCGAGCTTCTCCTGCTCTGCATGGATGCCGCTAAGCAGTTCACGCCGATACCCTTTAAGAAGGCAGATGCGGGCACATACGCTTGCTGCCTTATCGAATTCGGCAACAAATGCTTCGTTGCACCCTGCGTCCTGAAGGTTTGCCAAAGTTCTATCGTCCACGATCTACCTCATGGTCATAACCTTTGTGGTTCCAGCAAGTGGTTTTTCTCCTGGTCTGCCCTTTGGCCCTACAAGTGCGTGGGGTTGATAGGGTCCCTCGAGAAATTCGGTCTCTTCAGCAGAAAGTTTAATTTCGAGTGCGGCCACGACGTCGTCTACTCGTTCTGGTTTCGAACAGCCTACAATAGGAGCTTCAACGCCATGTGCCCAGTGCCAAGCAAGGGCGATTTGCGACATGGGCACATTGTGACGAGCAGCCACCTTTGCTACGCGTTCGATGATGGGCATGTCAATAGCTCGGTCATGGTCGTATTTGTTCACCATGGTTTTGTCGGTGGTGCTGCGAGTACTTTGACTCTCCCAGGTGGGACGGCAGAGGTGACCGGAGGCAAGGGGGCTGTAAGGGGTAATTGCCATGTCGAACTGGCGACATACAGGGATCATCTCGCGCTCGTCTTCGCGGTAGAGCAGGTTGTAGTGGCATTGCATGCTGGTGAATGTGGTCCAATTATGAGCGATGGCGATATCTTGCAGGTTGTGTAGCTGGTATGCATACATTGCGCTCGCTCCAAGCGCACGAACCTTTCCTTCACGCACCAATTCGTTAAGGGCTTCCATGGTTTCCTCCATGGGAACGTCGTAGTCGAAGCGGTGGATGATGTAAAGATCCAGGTAGTCGGTGCCCAAGCGTTTGAGCGATCCTTCTATTTCGCGCTTGATGGCCGCGGCAGAGAGGCCCCCTTCGTTAAAGTACACCTTGCTTGCAAGCACGATGTCTTGGCGGGCGATGCCCAGGTTGCGCAGCGCTGCCCCGATATACTCTTCACTTGTGCCGAAACTGTAGCAGTTGGCGGTGTCGATGAAATTGATGCCCGTATCAAATGCTCTCTTGATTACCGCTTGGGTTTCATCAGGGCCGATGGTCCACTGGTGAAAGTTGGGGCTTGCTTCGCCGAAACTCATGCCGCCAAGGCAGAGTTTTGATATTTCAATGCCCGAATGGCCGAGGGTTGTGTATTCCATTTGCATCCTTTCTTTGAAGTGCCTTTTCTTAACAGTAGATTTCTCTAATAAAGATGTATATTGCCTATATCAACTTCCTAGACATACAAAATATGTATACCGATTCAGAGAGATCGTAATTTCAGTAGGGGATGGATATGGAGCTTCGAACCCTTCGTTATTTTTTGGCCGTAGCGCGTGAAGAGAATATGACCGAGGCAGCCAATGTGCTTCATGTAACGCAGCCTACGCTCTCAAGACAAATCGGTGATCTTGAACGCGAGTTGGGCGTTGAGCTGTTTGAGCGAACCAATCGTTCTTGCGTGCTTACAAGCGATGGCATGCGTTTGCGTCAACGTGCCGAAGAGATCATCTCGCTTGTCGAGCAAACCGAAGGAGAACTTGCCGATCGAGAGCTTGGAATTGCTGGGAATATCCGCATCGGTGCTGGTGAAACCCGCGCTATGCAGGTGGTGCTAGGCGCTTTTGCTGATGTCCGACGCGATTATCCAGGTGTTACTTGCGAGCTTTACACGGGAAACGCTGATGCCGTGGAAGAGCGTCTAGAGCGTGGTCTATTGGATTTTGCGCTTGTTATCGAGCCTGTGAACCTGGAGAAATACGAGTGGATTCGTATGCCCAATGCAAATCGGGTAGGGCTGGCGGTTTCTGCCGATGGGCCTTGGGGCGCGCTCGAGGTGGCGACTCCCGCTGATGTTGGGAAGATGCCGCTCCTGATAAGCTCGCGCACGTCCAACAAGGCAGTTGATCTTGTCTCGTGGTCAGGTGGAGTGTTCAGCTTCGATGAGCTTGATGTGGTTGGTAGTTTTGACCTTATTGGCAACGCATCGCATCTTGTGCGTTCGGGCGTTGCCTGTGCGATGGGCATCGACCATTTGCTTCAAGTCGATGATGCTTCCGATTTGCGCTTTGTCCCCCTAGAGCCATCTTTGAAAATCGCGTCGTTTGTCATCTGGAAGAAGTACCGCTTGCGTTCTCGTGCCTGCGAGGAATTTTTGCGACGACTTGAATTGGCTGTGCGCGAATAGCTCTGAAAATACAAAGCGGCGGCTAAGGGGAAAACCTGGTAGCCGCCGCTGATGTCTGCAGTAATTTTTTGCTTGATTGTCGTGCTTATTACTGCGCGATATTGGCCACAAGTTGCTTGAGCGCATTCAGGTCGTCTTCGTCAGGATGACTTAACGCTTTGTCGAAATTCTCGATCATTGCATCGATGTTGGGCATGTGATTAGGCTGTTCTTTCATCTTGATGTAGCGTTCCCTCACGGATTGGGGCATTTTGCCTTGGCACATGTATTCCCCGACAACGGTATTGCTTGCGTCGATGGCTTTCTTAGTTTTATCTAGGATGCCTTTGAAATAGGCTTCACTGCCTCCGAATCCTGCGGTTCCGAACAGGAAAATCTTCTTATTTCTTAGCACCTTCAGCAGCTGAAGAGCGTTGTCGTCGGCAATGCCCTTGTTGGTCCAAAAGCCTACGTAGACTGTGTTTGACTCGGGTTCATTTGCGGAACAGGCACCAAAATAGTCGCAGCATTCCGCGGGCAATGCTTCGCGGATAGCCTCAGCCAACAACTTGGTGTTTCCGGTGCTGCTGCTGAATAGGATTGAATAGCGGGTTTGGTTCATTGCATCCTGCTTTCTGCAGATAGTGTTTGGTGAACATTGTAATCCTGCAGCTGATTTGGCGAAGGTGTGGCTTTTGTTTTCCTGCGGTCCGATGCAAATATGTTTATCGTGCCGTTCGCAGATTAAAGTTGACATATGTCGAAAATAGCGTTGCATTACATGATGATGCTTCTAGACTAAATTGTGACATATGTCAGAAAAGGAAATGCTATGGCGGGACGGAAAGAAAGAACTCGGTTTGTGGGCTTCGTGCCTGAATTCGTTGGGTTCGTGCCTGATGGAATTCTCACAGGGGATACCGTGGAGCTTGCTTATGACGAGCTTGAGGTAATACGCCTTCTCGATTTAGAGAAAATGAGTCAGGAAGAAGCTGCCGCTCGTATGGGTGTTTCGCGGACCACGGTAACGGGTATATACGAACGAGCCCGCTCGAAAGTGGCAGATAGTTTGGTGAATGGTAAACGGCTGCGTATTGAGGGAGGCAATGTTGCGTTTCCTCCGTGCGGTGGAGCCGGATTTGTATCTGCAGGCAGTCCCAAGAAAAAGGAGGCCCTTATGAGGGTTGCAGTAACGTATGAAAACGGCGAAATCTTTCAGCATTTTGGAAGAACTCAGACATTCAAGCTGTATGACATTGACGGGGGCCAGGTTGTGGCAACTCAGATAGTTGACACCCAGGGCTCAGGCCATGGTGCCTTGGCGGGCTTCCTTAAGGGGAACGACGTTGATGTTCTCCTGTGCGGCGGCATTGGCGGCGGCGCCCAGAGCGCACTTGCTGCTCAGGGGATCGAGCTGTTTGGTGGCTTGTCCGGATTGGCGGACGATGCCGTATCGTGCCTGTTGGCTGGCATCCTCGAGAAGAGCACCATGCCGGTTTGCGGTCATCATCATGGTCATAGCCATGGCGGATGCCATCATGGCCACGAGCATGTGCATGGGGAATGCCAGGGCCGCGAACAGGCCCATGGCGAGTGTCGGGGTCATGTCCACGAACACGGTGCGTGTTGTCATGGCGGCCATGCCCATTGATTCGCCTGTTCTAAGAAACGTGGGGCTGGCTGGACGGAAAGGCGCCCACCCTTTTTTTTGAGCTCCTCT
>OGQV01000828.1_pt1 | contig 26285 bp, 19 predicted proteins | sample 1553311 | NCBI WGS metagenome assembly OGQV01 (sample SAMEA2579976, study PRJEB22360) | human gut metagenome
GGCGGCGGCAGCCGCTGCGAACCCGGCGGCGTTCCCCGACCCTCCGCGTTTGCGGCGGCGGGACGGCTTTGCCGAAGGGGCCGAAGTCGGGTTGGGGGCGTTTTTCGGCGCTGCGGTGGCGGCGGATTTGTTCCCGGCGGCTTTCGCAGCGTTGCCGGAGCCTTGCTTCGGGGCTTGCCCGCGCGTCGCGTCGGCGGGGCGGGAGGCGGTTTTTCCGGCCGGCTCGATGGGCGTTCCCGGTGCGGGACGCGTGCCCCGTCTGCGACGCGGGCGCGACGGGCGGGAAGTCGCCCCGGCCTCGGGCTGCGCCGGATTTTGCGCAGACTGCGGCGTCTTCGCGGCATTGCGGGCGGCCTTGCGCAGGGCATATTCCGGAACCGGTCCCTCGGTGGGGATCGTAAGTCCGGTGAGTTTCTGGATGTCGCAGAGATACTCGAACTCGTCCTCCGAGCAGAACGACCACGCCGCGCCCTCGTGTCCCGCGCGGCCCGTGCGGCCGATGCGGTGGACGTAGGTTTCGGCCACCTCCGGCAGTTCGTAGTTGATCACCAGCGGCAGCTGGTCGATGTCGATGCCGCGGGCGGCGATGTCGGTGGCGATCATCACCCGGCACTCGCCCGACTTGAAATCGTTCATGGCCTTCACGCGGGCGTTCTGCGACTTGTTGCCGTGGATGGCGCACGACCGGATGCCGGCCCGGTTCAGGATTTTGGCCAGCTTGTCGGCGCCGTGCTTCGTGCGCGAGAATACGAGCACCTGCTGGGCGTCGGATGCCGAGAGCAGGTCGATCAGCAGCTGGCTTTTTTCGGCTTTTTCGGCGAAATGGACCGTCTGCGCGATGGTCTCGACCACCGACGCCGGGGGCGTGACGGTGACCAGCACCGGGTTGCGGAGGATTTTCGCGGCCAGCGCGGCGATCGACTCGGGCATCGTGGCCGAGAAGAAGAGCGTCTGACGCCGTTCGGGAAGCAGCGGCAGGATGCGGCGGATGTCGTGGATGAAGCCCATGTCCAACATGCGGTCGGCCTCGTCGAGCACGAAGAAGCGGATCGTGTCGAGCGTCACGTAACCCTGCCCGATCAGGTCGAGCAGGCGGCCCGGAGTGGCCACCAGCAGGTCCACGCCCTTCTGGAGCGCGTCGACCTGCGGACGCTGGTTGACGCCGCCGAAGATCACGCAGTGGCGGATGGGGGTGTAGCGGGCGTAGTCGCGGCAGCACTCGTCGATCTGGATGGCCAGTTCGCGCGTCGGGGTGAGCACCAGGGCGCGGATCGGGCGGCGTCCCTTGGGGGCCGGTTCGGCGGCTAAAAGTTGGAGCATCGGCAGCGTGAAAGCTGCGGTTTTGCCTGTTCCGGTCTGGGCGCAGCCCTGGAGGTCGCGGCCTTCGAGTACGGGAGGAATGGCTTGTTGCTGAATGGGGGTGGGATCTGTGTACCCCTTTTCTCCGATGGCGCGCAACAGCGGCTCGGAGAGTCGTAAGTCTTGAAATTTCATATAATCGGCGTAAAGGTACGATTTATTTTTCGGTTTCCGTGTAAAAATTCGTACCTTTACCCGTTCAAAACGTTAATTTGCGATTATGGATTCCAAACTCGTACTTTACAATACGCTCACCCGCCGCAAGGAGGTCTTCGAGCCGCTCGTTCCGGGCCGCGTGGGCATGTATGTCTGCGGTCCCACGGTCTACGGCGATCCGCATCTGGGCCACGCCCGGCCCGCCGTGACGTTCGACCTGCTGTTCCGTTACCTCAAGGCTTCGGGCTACAAGGTGCGCTACGTGCGCAACATCACTGACGTGGGCCATCTGGAGCACGACGCCGACGAGGGCGAGGACAAGATCGCCAAGAAGGCCCGGCTCGAACAGCTGGAGCCGATGGAGGTGGCGCACTACTACACGGAGCGTTACCACCGGGCGATGGACGCGCTCAACGTCGAGACCCCCTCGATCGAACCCTATGCCTCGGGACACATCATCGAGCAGATCGAGTTCGTGAAGAGGATTTTGGCCGACGGCTATGCCTACGAGGCGAACGGGTCGGTCTACTTCGACGTGGAGAAGTACAACGCCAAATACAACTACGGCAGGCTGTCGGGGCGCAACCTCGACGACATCGTCGCCAACACGCGCGAGCTGGACGGGCAGTCGGACAAACGCCACTCCTACGACTTCGCGCTGTGGAAGAAGGCGTCGCCCGAGCATATCATGCGGTGGCCGTCGCCCTGGGGCGAGGGTTTCCCGGGCTGGCACATGGAGTGCTCGGCGATGTCCACGCGCTACCTCGGGGAGCGTTTCGACATCCACGGCGGCGGCATGGACCTGATGTTCCCGCACCACGAGTGCGAGATCGCGCAGTCGACCGCCGCGCTGGGCCACGATTCGGCCCGCTACTGGCTGCACAACAACATGATGACGGTCAACGGGCAGAAGATGGGCAAGTCGCTGGGCAACTTCATCACGCTGGAGGAGTTCTTCACCGGGTCGCACCCGAAGCTTTCGCAGGCCTATTCGCCCATGACGATCCGTTTCTTCGTGCTCCAGGCCCACTACCGCTCGACGCTCGATTTCTCGAACGAGGCCTTGCAAGCCGCCGAGAAGGGGCTGGACCGCCTGATGAAGGGCATCGAGACGCTCGGGAAGATCAAACCCGCGGAGGTCTCGACGGTCGATCCCGCCGAGCTGGAGACGCGCTGCGCCGAGGCGATGGACGACGACCTGAACTCGCCGATGGTCATTTCGGCGCTGTTCGACTGGGTGCGTACGATCAACCAGCTGGCCGACGGCTCGCAGACGATCACGGCCGCCGACCTCGCGGCGCTGACGGCTACCGTGCGTCGCTACGCTTTCGACATCTTGGGCCTGCGCGACGAGAAGGCCGCCGGGACGGCTTCGGGGCGCGACTACGTGACGCCGCTGGTCGAGATGCTTTTGGACGAACGCCTGAAAGCCCGCGCGGCGAAGGACTGGGCCGCCTCGGACCGCATCCGCGACGGACTCACGGCCGCCGGCATCCGCGTCAAGGACCGCAAGGACGGCACGGACTGGGAACTGGAATAAAACGCCTGCTGGTATGGGGAATCCGGACAAGATCGTAGCCGTCGGACTGGGCGAGGTGCTTTACGACCACGATGTCGTGACGGACGAATATACCTTCGGCGGCGCGCCGGCCAATTTCGCCGACCATTTCCTCAAGTGCTCCCGGCTGATTTCCGGCCCGGATGCGGCGGAGGTGCATGTGGTCAGCGCGGTCGGGGACGATGAGCGCGGCCGCGCGGTGTCGGCCGAACTGGAGGCCCGCGGGCTTTGCGACGGGCTTTGCCGCGTCGGGGAGCTGCCTACCGGCGTCGTCGACAAACGCCGGGATGCCGCCGGGGTCAACGCCTACGAGATTCTGCCCGGCGCATGGGATGCAATGACGTGGTCGGATGCGCTGGCCCGGCTGGCCGCCCGGACCGATGTGGTCTGCTTCGGTTCGCTGGCGTAGCGCAGCGCGGCGTCGCACGCTACCGTCGTCCGGTTTCTCGACGGGGTGATTCGCCGGGAGCGGCCGACGCTGCGCGTGTTCGACGTCAACCTGCGGCAGGATTTCTTCTCGCGGGAGGTGCTGGAGAAGTCGATGGCTCGCTGCAATATTTTGAAGATCAGCGACGAGGAGGCTCCGCGCGTGGCCGGATGCCTGACCGGATGTCCCGCCGCCGATCCGGGCGGGCTGTGCCGGGAGTTGCTCGACCGCCGGGAGAATCTCGAAATGGTCATCCTCACCGAGGGCGCCGAGGGCAGCCGCGTGTTCACCCGGAACCGGATTTCGGCCTATGTGATTCCCCGCGGGGAACGTGTCCGCCCTGTCGACACGGTCGGTGCGGGCGATTCGTTCACGGCGGCGTTTTGCGCGATGCTGGCCGCCGGGTACGACATCTGGCCGGCCCAGGCGTTCGCGTCGAAGGTCGCGGCTTTCGTCTGTTCGTGCGCGGGCGCCACGCCGGAGTACCCGGCCGCGGCGAAAACGGAATTTTCAGGGAATTTGTAACGTTTTATCTGATAAGGACAGAGACATGGAGACATACCGGTACAATACCTTGCGGTTTTTCAGGGTGCAGTTCGGCCTGCCCGCCCGGATGCCTTTGGAGTGGTGCGTCGTACGGGAGACCTCGCGTGCGGGCAGCGAATTGCGGCTCGGCGTCGCGCTGAAAGGAACGGGGCTGTACATCGACGTGGCGATGCGGCGGTTCTTCTCGCAGGTCGACATTCCGCTCATCGAGCGCCGCTGCTACCCGGCCGAGCGGATCAGCCGGGGGAATGACTACGAATACCGGAGCGCCGAAGGGTGGAGCTTCACTTGCCCCAAGCATTACATTTGCGATATTTATTACCCCGCGCGATTCAGCCGCGAACTGCTGGCGCATAGCGTGCTGTGAGGCAGCCCCGGGCGTGCGTGCCGTACGTGCGGGCCGGTAATGGAATTTTTAAGGGAATATAACTTATGACGGAGATAAAATCGGCGGCTTTGGAGCTCGGAACCGAGCGAATCCGGAAGCTGCTCGTGCAATATGCCGTGCCGGCGATCATCGCCATGACGGCCTCGTCGCTCTACAACATGGTCGACAGCATTTTCATCGGCCACGGGGTCGGGCCGCTGGCCATCTCGGGCCTTGCGCTGACCTTCCCGCTGATGAACCTCGCCGCGGCGTTCGGTTCGCTGGTGGGCGTGGGCGCCGCGACGCTGATTTCGATGCGCCTGGGCCAGCGCGACTACGAAACGGCCCAGCGGGTGCTGGGCAATGTGCTGGTGCTCAATCTGATCATCGGCATAGCGTTCGGCCTCGTGGCGCTTCTGTTCCTCGATCCGATCCTCTATTTCTTCGGGGCCAGCGAGGCCACGATCGGCTATGCCCGCGAATACATGACCGTCATTCTGCTGGGCAACGTGGTCACGCACATGTATCTGGGTCTGAACTCCGTGCTGCGCGCCTCGGGGCATCCCCGCAAGTCGATGTACGCCACGATCAACACCGTGGTCATCAATACGATCCTCGACCCGCTGTTCATTTTCGGTTTCGGCTGGGGCATCCGCGGAGCGGCTATCGCCACGGTGCTGGCGCAGGTCATCTCGCTCGTGTGGCAGCTGCGCATCCTTTCGAACAAACAGGAGCTTCTCCACTTCCGCCGCGGCATCTACCGCCTGCGGAAGAAGATCGTGCGCGACATGCTGGCCATCGGCATGTCGCCCTTCCTGATGAACCTCGCGGCGTGCTTCATCGTCATCCTCATCAACAAGGGGCTGAAGGAGTACGGCGGCGACCTGATGATCGGCGCCTACGGCATCGTCAACCGCCTGGCGTTCTTCTTCGTGATGATCGTGCTGGGCGTCAACCAGGGCATGCAGCCCATTGCGGGTTACAACTTCGGCGCGAAGCAGTACGACCGCGTGATGCGCGTGCTGAAGCTGACGATGATCGGCGCGACGTGCGTCACCACCGCGGGATTCCTCCTCGGCGAGTTCATGCCGCGCCTGGCCGTGGGAATGTTCACCTCCGACGAGGAGCTGATCCGCCTGGCGGTCGAAGGCATGCGCATCGTCTTCTTCTGCTTCCCGATCATCGGTTTCCAGATGGTGGCCACCAACTTCTTTATGAGCATCGGCATGGCCGGCAAGGCGATCTTCCTGTCGCTGTCGCGCCAGCTGCTGTTTCTGATGCCCGGACTGATCTTCCTGCCGCACATTTTCGACGTCTTCACCGAGTGGAACGGCAGCTGGGGCGTGTGGTGCTCGATGCCGCTGTCGGACTTCCTGGCTTCGCTGGTGGCTTTCTTCATGCTGACTTACCAACTGCGGAAATTCCGGGCCATCGGTGCGGAAAACGCCGCCAAAGAGGGATAGGACTATGGAACAATTCGTCATCAACATCGGCCGCCAGCTGGGCAGCGGCGGCAGGACCGTCGGGGAGATCATCGCCCGCAGGTTGGGCGTGAAGCTCTACGACAAGGAGCTGATCAACCTGGCGGCGCGCGAGAGCGGCATCTGCCCCGAGTTTTTCGAGAAGGCCGACGAGAAGGAGTCGCGCGGCGTGATTTCGACCGTGGTCGGCTACCTGCGGGCGCCGTTCGTGGGCGACGACGGGGGCGTGACGAACGTGCTGTCGAACGACGCGCTGTTCAAGATTCAGAGCGACGTGATCCGCGCCGTCGCGGCGCGTGAATCGGCGGTTTTCGTGGGCCGCTGCGCCGATTACATCCTGCGCGAGAATCCGCGCTGCGTCAATGTCTTCCTCACGGCCGACGATGCCGACCGCATCGGCCGCATCCGCAGCCGGCAGGGATGCACCGCGGAGGAGGCCCGCGCGATGATGGAGCGCGTCGACGCCCGGCGCGCCTCGTATTACAACTATTACAGCTCGCGGACGTGGGGCGAGGCGGCGACCTACCACCTCTGCGTCAGCACCTCGCCGCTGGGCGACGAGGGCACGGCGGATTTCATCCTGGAGTTCGCCGCACGGAAACTGAACATGAAATTTTGAGCATATTATGGTACTTGCGGAACAGATCAAGGAGATCGAACAGCGCCGGGAAGCGCTGGAACGCTGTTTGGACATCGACCAGAAGCGCATCGACCTGCGCAACGAAGAGGAGAAAACCCAGGAGCCGAACTTCTGGGACAACCCCGACAAGGCGCGCGAGCAGCTGCGCAAGGTGGCGGGGATCAAGGCATGGGTCGAGGATTACGACGCCATTCGCAAGGATGCCGAGGACCTTCAGCTGATGCCCGACTTCGTGAAGGAGGGCGTGGTCAGCGAGGAGGAGATGGACGCCCACTACGCCGCGACGCTCGAAAAGATCGAAAAACTCGAAATGCGCAACATGCTGCGCCGCGACGAGGACAAACTCGGGGCCATTCTCGACATCAACGCCGGGGCGGGCGGCACGGAGGCGCTCGACTGGGCGTCGATGCTCATGCGCATGTACACCCGCTGGGGCGAGGCCCACGGCTATAAGGTCAAGGTGCTGGACTTCCAGGCCGGCGACGAAGTCGGGGTGAAATCCTGCACGCTGGAGTTCGAGGGGGAATACGCCTACGGCTACCTCAAGAGCGAGAACGGCGTGCACCGCATGGTGCGCCTGTCGCCGTTCAACGCCAACAACAAGCGTCAGACCACGTTTGCTTCGGTGTTCGTATCGCCGGCCGTCGACGACACGATCGAGATCACGGTCAATGCCGCCGACATCGAGTGGGACACGTTCCGTTCGTCGGGCGCCGGGGGGCAGAACGTCAACAAGGTGGAGACGGCCGTGCGCCTGCGCTACCACGCGAAGGACCCCGACACGGGCGAGGCGATCGAGTACCTGATCGAGAACATGGAGACGCGCTCGCAGCTGATGAACCGCGAGAACGCCATGCGCATCCTCCGCTCGAAACTCTACCAGCGCGAGCTGGACAAGCGTATGGCGACGCAGCAGGCGCTGGAGGCTTCGAAGAAGAAGATCGAGTGGGGTTCGCAGATCCGCTCGTACGTCTTCGACGACCGCCGCGTGAAGGACCACCGCACGGGCGTGCAGACTTCGGCCGTGGAGTCGGTGATGGACGGCGACCTGGACGCCTTCATCAAGGCCTATCTGATGGAATACGGCGCGCAGGCGTAGGGATTATTCCTCCCAATGATAAAGTCCGCCCACTTCTTTCCAGCCCGAATGCGTCTTATGTAGAAGGACGCCGCTGCCGTTGTACTCTTCCACTACCTCGGCAACGGCCTTGTCGAGTGATTTGTTCAGGACGATGTATCCGATTGCGGGGATTCCGAGATGCCATCCTTCCCAATGCCCGTTGATGACGTACCAGTAGTTTTGCAGGAAACGCATCCGCTTCCGGCCCGATTCTGCGGATGTCCGCTCTTCGTCGGGCCAGTATCCGTTTTTCTCCAGAAACAGTTCGAGAGCATCCTTGTATTCATCGGTGAGATAGAGCTGTTTTAACCCCGCTTGCCGGATTTGCGGTCGGAAATCGTCCAAAACCCTGTAATAGGCTCCCGCTTTGCGGAGAAGGTAAAATCCGTCGGTCGGAAATGTGGGAGGAGGGGAGCTTTCGTAATAATAATCGAACATGCTGTCCTCTGCGACACAGAACGTCAATTGCGATTGGATAACGACGTAGCGGTAGGCCGAATCGCTCCGGAAACCCCTCGGACGAAGCGTCGGGTCGGGATTGAAGAGGGTGGTAAAGAGATTGTAAACGTTCCGCAGCGTGTCGTTCTGGTTGTCCGGAGCCGATGCGTTGGACGTATATTTCCGATGCCATGTCTCCAGAAACTCCTCCATCCTCGGTCCCGATTTGCAGGAATAGATTGAGTCGAGTTCCTGGGCTAACTCTTTTGCCCGGGATGGAGCGTAGCGAAAATCCGTATTGTCCGCCTCCGAGGGCAGCGCATCTTTCGTTGCCCAAAGGAAATAGCCTCCGATGAAACAGACAACCAGAAAAGACAGGGCCGGGAAAAGGTTCAGCTCGGAGCGATCCGTTTTACGAAGGTTCATGGCAGAGGCGCTTTTCCGCAAAGATAGCATTTTTCGGTGCAAAATATTATCTTTGCTCTATGAAGCGATCTGTTTTTATCCTTGTATTCACCATTTTTGCAGCCTTCGCCGCTCCGGCGCAGGTGAACGTCGGCATGACCGACACGGCGTCCTATTACCCGCTGCTGCGGGGGCGGCGCGTGGCCGTGCTGGCCAACCAGACCTCCGTGGCGGAGCTGCCCGGCGCGCCGGGAGCCGATGCCTCCGGGCGGGTGCATCTGGTCGACCTGCTCCACGGCGAAGGGTTTGCCGTCGCGGCGATCTTCTCGCCCGAGCACGGATTCCGCGGCACGGCCGATGCCGGGGAGCAGGTTGCAAGTTCGGTCGACGCCCGGACGGGCATTCCCATCCGCTCGCTCTACGACGGCAACGCGAAACGGCCTTCGGACGAGGCGATGCGCTCGTTCGACGTGCTGGTCGTCGACATGCAGGACGTGGGTCTGCGCTTCTATACCTATTATATCTCGATGCTGCGGATGATGGACGCCTGCGCCGATTTCGGCCGCCTGGTCGTGGTGCTCGACCGCCCCAATCCCAACGGGCATCTTGTCGACGGACCCGTTCTCGACATGAAGTACAAATCGGGCGTCGGGGCGATTCCGGTCCCCGTGCTCCACGGACTGACGATGGGCGAAATCGCCCGCATGGCCGTCGGCGAAGGGTGGGCGAAGCCGTGCGACCTGACGGTCGTGAAGTGCCGCAACTACACCCATGCCACCGAATACCTCTTGCCCGTCGCTCCGTCGCCCAACCTTCCGACTGCGCGCGCCGTCTATCTCTATGCCGCGCTGTGCCCCTTCGAGGGCACGGTCGTGAGCCTCGGACGCGGAACGGACTGCCCGTTCGAAATCTACGGACATCCCGATATGACCGGACGCGCCTTTTCCTTTACGCCGCGCCCCACGGCCGGGGCCAAACATCCGCCGCTCGAAGGCCGGCTGTGCCACGGCGTCGACCTGCGCGGCATGCCGCTCTCCGAGGCCCGCGAAGTGGGATTCTCGCTGCGCTACGTGATCGACGCCTACCGCGATCTGGGGCTGGGGGACAGGTTCTTCACCCCGATGTTCGAAAAGCTGGTCGGTGCGGGATGGGTGCGCGGGATGATCGTGGCCGGGGCTTCGGAGGAGGCGATCCGCGCCCGCTGGGTTCCCGATGTGGAACGCTACCGCGAAAAGCGGGTGCAGTACTTGCTTTACGAATAGAATGATGGGGTTTTACGTCATTGCGAGGAGCTGCAGGCGACGTGGCAATCCGAAAAAAACGCAGAGTCGGCCATGGAGAGCAGCTATGTATATATATTGACCAATAAACTGCATACGGTGCTGTATGTCGGCGTTACGACCTCGTTATCCCGGCGTATGAAAGAACATGCCGCCGGTCAGTCTGCATTTACGCGCCGCTATAACGTCCATAAGTTGATTTACGTCGAGGAGTATCGGGACGTTCGGGATGCAATCGCCCGGGAGAAACAAATCAAGAGTTGGAGCCGGAAACGGAAAATCGGGTTAATAGACTCTCAAAATTCATTGTGGAAGGACTTATCGGACGGGTTCGTCTGATTCTTGATCTGGGCCGTAATGCCACAGCGCAGCAATCGGATTGCCGCGTCGCTGCGCTCCTCGCAATGACGTAAAAGCGCCCCGGATCGGAGCGCTTTTTCTTTTTCATACGGGCGTTACCCGATCCGCCTCGGTGATCTTCCGCAGGACGCGGCAGGGCGAGCCGACGGCCACGACTCCCGCCGGAATGTCGCGCGTGACGACGCTCCCGGCCCCGATCACCGTGTTGTCGCCGATCGTCACGCCCTGCATCACGACCGTGTGGCCTCCGATCCAGACGTTGTTGCCGATGGCAATGGGCAGCGAACGCATGATGCCCGCGTTGCGCTGGTCGGGCAGCAGGGCGTGGTTGACGGTGTAGATGCCGACGTTCGGCCCGATGAAGACGTGGTCGCCGATGGTGACGGGCGCTTCGTCGAGGATCGTCAGGTTGAAATTGCCGACGAAATGGTCGCCGACCGAAATCTGCGCTCCGAAATCGCAGTGGAACGGGCTGTGGATGCAGACCGACTTGCCGACGTGTCCGAACAGCTGCCGGATGATCGCCTCCCGCTCCTCCCGGCGGCTCGGGGGCAGCTGGTTGAGCCGGAACACCAGCTCCTCGGCCCGCAGCAGCGCGCCGCCGATTTCAGGACAGATGGCGTGGAGCCAAAGCCCGGCTTTCATTTTTTCGAGATCGCCCATGATTCGTTGGTTGTTGGGTGGGAGAAGCGGCTTTTCAAACCGCAAAAAGCACACCCCGTTGCCGAGGTGTGCTTCTCTTTCGGATATTCCGTGTTACTCCGAAACGATCGCCTCGCTCGGGCATACGCCTGCGCAGGTGCCGCAGTCGATACATTTGTCGGCGTCGATCACATAGATGTCGCCGGCCGAAATAGCCTCTACGGGGCACTCGCCGATGCAGCTGCCGCATGCAACGCACGAGTCGGTAATTTTGTAAGCCATTGTGTTGAGTGTTTATTGTTAAATGTGTGTGTGCAAATATAAAAACTTATTTGATAATATCAAAACCCGTGTAGGGAATCAGCGCCTCGGGGATGCGGATGCCTTCGGGGGTCTGATAGTTCTCCAGCAGCGCGGCCACGATGCGCGGCAGGGCCAGCGACGAGCCGTTGAGGGTGTGCGCCAGCTGGATTTTCTTCTCCTCGTCGCGGTAGCGGAGTTTGAGGCGGTTGGCCTGGAACGACTCGAAATTCGATACCGACGACACTTCGAGCCAGCGTTTCTGGGCCTCGGAGTAGACTTCGAAATCGTAGGTCAGCGCCGAGGTGAACGACATGTCGCCGCCGCACAGGCGCAGGATGCGGTAGGGCAGGCCCAGGGCCTTGACGATGCTCTCCACGTGGGCCACCATGCCGTCCAATGCTTCGTAGCTCTTTTCGGGCAGCGAGAGCTGCACGATCTCCACCTTGTCGAACTGGTGCAGGCGGTTGAGTCCGCGCACGTCCTTGCCGTACGACCCGGCCTCGCGGCGGAAGCACGGGGTGTAGGCGGTCATCTTCACCGGGAAATCCTCCTTTTCGAGGATCACGTCGCGGTAGATGTTCGTCACGGGAACCTCGGCCGTGGGAACGAGGTAGAAGTTGTCTACCGTGGCGTGGTACATCTGCCCCTCCTTGTCGGGGAGCTGTCCCGTGCCGAAGCCCGAAGCCTCGTTGACCATCACGGGCGGCTCCACTTCGAGGTAGCCGGCCGCCGTGTTGCAGTCGAGGAAATAGTTGATCAGCGCGCGCTGCAACCGTGCGCCCTTGCCCTTGTAGACAGGGAATCCCGCGCCGGTGAGCTTCACGCCCAGGTCGAAGTCGATGATGTCGTACTTGCGGGCCAGCTCCCAGTGGGGCAGCGGGTTTTCCGGAAGCGCGGTGTAGCTTTCCACGAGCTTGACGACGAAGTTGTCCTCGGCCGTCTTGCCTTCGGGGACGATCTCGGCGGGGAAGTTCGGCAGCGAGACGATGGCCGACTGCAACTCCTGCCGGGCGTCGGTCAGCTCGGCTTCGAGGCGCGAGGACTTCTCCTTGAGGTCCGCCACGAAGCGTTTGCGCTCCTCGGCCTCCTCGCGGCGGCCCTGGCCCATCAGTGCGCCGATCTCCTTGGCGGCCTTGTTCTGGGCGGCCAGCGTGTTGTCGAGTTCCAGCTGGAGGGCTTTGCGCCGGTCGTCGAAGCTGATGATCTTTTCGATGACAGGCGCGGCGTCCACGCCCTTCTTGGCCAGCTTGCGTGCGGCGGCCTCTTTGTCATCGCGGATTTGCTTTATCGTAAGCATAATATCGTGAGTTTTTTTGTGTTTTCGCCTTACAACCTGCAAAATTAGTAAATTCGCGCCAAACTGTCACGCCGAGACGCCGTTTTTTGCGATTTTATGAAAAAACCGGACTTCCGCCCAAAGCGGAAATCCGGTTTTCGGTTGTGCGGGCTGCGGATCAGCGGGTGTGGAGCACGAGGTCCGTGCGTAGACGCTTGCCTTCGGCCGGGACTTTCGCCGCCGTGCTTCCGGAGGCTTTCGCCGGAACGGCGACGCGTTCGCCCGTCAGGTAGGTCGTGAAGCGCTGTCCGCCGGTCTCGATGCTTCCGGTCCGCGATTCCGCGGCGCGGGCAGCGGTCTGTGCGGACGCCTGCTGGAGGGGCTTCATCTTGAGGGACGAGTAGGTTTTCGAACCGGCGTACTGGCGCAGGTAGCTCGAACTCGACGCCTGCGGCGTGCTGAAGAGCAGGAACATGTAGCTGTTGACCTCTTCGGGCGAGTAGGGGCTTGAAGCCCAGTAGAGCGTGTCGCCGATGTAGCCGACGGCCATTCCGGCGTCGCCCCAGAAGATCGACAGTCCGTTCGAGAAGCCGAGCGTCGCATAGGCGCCGTTGTACATCCCCGCGTACTGGGGTTCGACGATCAGCATGTGCAGCTCCTTGTCGTAGTAGCCTTTCAGCTGGGGTGCGAAGTCGCGCATGTCGGTCATGCCGCTGATGAGCACGTCGCGGTCGTTGATGCGCGCGATGTCCATGCGGAAGGTCTTTTCGGACGACTGCGAATCGACGTCGACGGTCGCCGTGACGCCGAATGCGCCGATGAAGTCCTCCAGGGTCTTCGTCCGGTCGAAATCCTTGGCGAAGTAACCGAACGTCGACGCGCTCTTCGAAACGAAAGCCGTGTCGCCGAACGAGTTGTACATCAGCAGGGCGAGTGTGTACGTGCTGCCTTCGTCGAGCGGGCTGAACGACGTGCCGCGGCCTTCGGGGGAGTTGAGCTGCGCGATCATCTCTTCGGGAACGTCGTAGCCCCGGGATGCGGTCACCTCCTCCAGTGTCATGCCGAGCGCTTCGCACAGGTAGTCGGCGACGGCGGTTTTGACGCAGAGATATTTCATCGCTGCCACATTCGCGGTCTGCATCTGCCAGATGAGCGTGTTGTAGGGCGAGTAGTTGAGGTTGTTCTCCGGAGCGTAGAACTCGAATTCGAGCGATCGGGGAGCATATTCGTCGTTCGGGTCGTTCGTGAACCGCTGCGTGTAGAGCTTGCAGGGGTTCTCGATCGAGTCGTAGGCCAGCGCCACGGCGGTGTAGTTGCCCGAGGGAACGTTCCAGACCGAGGCGTCGTCCGCGAGGAGCGTCACCACGGGGGTCACGGCCTCCAGTTTGTCGTCGATCAGCTGCCGGCGCACCTCTTGCTGCCGTTCGGCGTCGGCGGTGATGTCTCCGGCGACGACCGCGGCCTTGTAGTACTTCGTGTATTCGTTGGGCGAGAAGTGGAGTTTCGGAGCCTTGAATCCGGTGCTCGTGGTCTCGATGCCCTCGAAAGCGATCTCCACGACGGGCGTGGTGTCGATGTCGGTGTCGAAGACCAGTTTCTCGGTCCCCTGGGCGAAATAGCCCGACGACACGTAGTAGATCAGGTAGAACGAGAAGGTGCTCTCGCCGTCGAACGTGCAGGGATAGCTGGCGTACGCCGAGTCGTTGCCGGTGTAAACGGCCATGTCGGCGACGTAGACGTACTCGTTGTAGTTCGAGTTGTAGTAGCCGATCGACTGCGCCGGCACGGTGCAGGTGTTGTCGTCGTGGAGGACGAACTTGAACGTCACGCCGCTGGCCCAGTCCTTCAGCCGGAAGATATTGGCTCCCACGGCTTTTTCGACCTCCAGACCCGAATCGCGGCCCGAATAGTACCCGTTGTAGTGGTAGGTTGCCAGCTGGGGGATCTCTTCGCCCTCTCCGGTGGTGCGGTAGAGCGTCTCCCACTCCAGTTCGTAGGTGGCCGAAAGGGTCACCTTGTCGGAGTACTGCGCCACCTGCGCGGCGTTGTCGCCCGGACGCGCCTCCCGGCTGCTGATGTAGAGCGTGGTCTTGTAGTTCGAACCCATGACGAAGTTCGAAAGGTCGACCTCGACGGGAACCGTCACGGAGTGGCTGCCGTCGGGAATGGTCGCCTCGGCCGGAACCGAGAACAGCTCGTAGTCGTCGTCCTTGGTCGCCAGATAGACCTTGTAGGCGCCTTTGTTGCCCGGACGCGCGATTTCGACGTTGATCACGCCCTGCACGGCGTCCTGCGGAAACTCCTTCTGGATGGACGACTGGATGAAGTGGATGGCCTTCGCATCGTCCTTGTTGGGGGTGTATTGGTCGCCCTCCTGCGTCTGGCTGCAGGCCGCGGTGAAGAGCAGCAGTCCCGCACCCAGATATTTCGATATGTTTTTCATAGTGTACTTGATTTTCAACGGTTCAAAGGCTCGTTAGGGATTCTGGTCCTCCTCGTTGATGTTCGGATTGGCATCCAGTTCGGCTTTGGGAATGGTCAGCACCCAGTCGTAAGTGTCGGCTTTGGTGATGTTGACGTTCCGGCGGTTCATCATCGAAATGCACTCCTCGGAGAAGCCGTCGTCGGTCCGGCGGTCGATGCCCTGGCCCAGGCGGCGGACGTCGAACAGCCGGCCGTACTCACCCCACAGTTCGATGCGGCGGTGGGTGAGGATGTTTTCGAGGAACGATCCGGTCCAGGTCGTGGTCGTCGCGCCGAGCAGCGTGCCGCTGCGGTTGTTGGCGCTGTAACCCGGGTCGCGTTCGGCCATGACGGTGTTCATCAGTTCGCGTGCGCTCTTGAGGTCATCCAGCCGCAGGGCCGCTTCGGCGGCCGTGAAGTACATCTCCTCGACGCGCATGTAGATGTAGTCGCCCAGGAAGGAGGCCACGTTGGCGAACGAGAATTTTTTGCTGACGTAGGGCGACTCCTTGTCCGAGGGGTCCCACCAGTCGCGGCGGATGTCTGTCGCGCTGATGCGGTTGTAGAGCTGCTTGCTGATCAGCTTCGGCGCCGATTTGGCATAGGCGCCCTCCTTGTTGTCCATGTGGGTGAAGAACCCGGCGTAGCCGCCCGCCTGGTCGGCCACCTGAATGCCTGCGCCCCACATGACGTTCTGCTTGTCGAGCGAGTTCATGCCGCCCGTCAGATCGCTCTTCGTGCCGACGGCGTAGCCGCCTTCGTCGATCACGCGCTTGGCCGCCTTGAATGCCCCGTCCCAGTCGCCTTCCGCCAGACAGGCGCGCGACTTGATGCCCAGGGCCACGTAGAGGTTGATGTGCGATTTGTTATTCTCGGCCAGCGTGGTTTCCCTGGCCTTTTCGAGCAGTTCGATGGCACGGTCGATGTCCTGGTCGATACGGCCGTAGACCGTGCGCAGCGATTCGCGGGGCTGTCCGCCCGTGTCGATCGACGTGCCGGTGGTGTAAACCGGTACGCAGGGCTCGTTCCAGCGCGAAGCGCCCGTCAGGGAGTTGTAGGGGGCGCGGGAGAACCACGTCGCCAGGTTCAGGTAGCAGAGCGCCCGGATGGCGTAGGCCTGTCCTGCGACGTAGGCCACGTCGGCCTCCGTTCCGGCCATTTCCGGCTCGGCGTCGATGATGTAGTTTACATTGGCGATCCATTAGCAGCTTGTAGGTGTCGAGGCTGCCGATGCCCATGTTGCCCAGATACTGCTGGTATTTGCCGGTGCAGTAGCGGTCGACGGACTGGGTGCTGCTCAACAGCGCCTGCCGGAGCATTTCGCCCGTAAGGCCCTTGCGTTTTTCAGCACCGTAGTAATAGCTGACGGCCAGCGCGCAGGCTCCCGACACGTGGGGGCAGGCCATCGAGGTCCCCTGGCTGCCTTCGTAGCCCGAAGAGCCGTCGGCGGCCACGCTCGTGCTGTAAACGCCGCCGTAGGCGTTGCTCAGCATCTGGTCGCCGCCCGGGGCCGAGATCTGGACCCATGTGCCGTAGTTGGTGTAGTAGGCCGGGGCGCCCGTGAACGCGGTTGCGCCCACGCTGATCGCGTTGGCGTCGGCGGCGGGATAGCAGACCTCGCTCGAAGCGTCGTTGCCCGCGGCGAAGAGGACGATGCCGCCGGCCATCGGGCCTGTCTGGTTGCCGTTTTCGTCCAGTCCCGCATATTTGTTGAAGTACTCCATGGCACGCGAGAGCGCCGAGTAGGAACCGCGTGTCCAGTCGGTCACGGAGATGGTTCCGGCGGTGTATCCCCAGCTGTTCTGGCAGATCACGGCGCCGTTGTCGGCGGCGTACTTGATGGCGCGGATCTGTCCGGCCAGTCCGGCGCCCGACGATCCGGACTCCGACTTGCCGAGAATCTCGCACGACATGATCTTCACGCCGTCGCCCCTGCCCGAGCCGCCTGCGATGCCGCAGACGCCCACGCCGTTGTTGTTCACGGCGGCGATCGTGCCGGCGACGTGCGTGCCGTGCATCAGTTCGGCCGAGAAATCCAGTTCGCCGGTCTCTTTGGTGAAGTTGTAGCCGTAAATGTCATCCACATAGCCGTTGCCGTCGTCGTCGACGCCCGGCGTGCCGTTCAGTTCGGCCTCGTTGACCCACATGTTGGCGGCCAGGTCTTCGTGGTCGTACTTGACGCCCTGGTCCACGACGGCGACGATCACGTCGGGATTGCCCGTCGAGAGCTGCCAGGCGGCGTATACGTTGGCGTCGGCGCCCAGCTGGCTCGTCTGCGCGAAGATGTTTCCCGTGTTGTTGTAGTGCCATTGCATCTGCTGCGAGCGTTCGCTCTCGTTGAACGGGAAGGGGACGTTGCGCACCTCGTCTGCGATGGCGCGGGTGACGCTCTGCGCCCCGGCGGCGGGAGATGCCGCGCGGCGGTGGTCCGAAGTTTCGGCGGCCAGCGAGTATTCGATGATTTCGATGTCCTTGCACGAAGAGAGCAGGCTGGCCATCTCGCTCGTCGGGACCGACGGGTCGTATTTGGCGTAATACCAGAGGTGCAGGCCTTCCCTGCGGGTGCGTTCTTCGAAACGCCCGCCGTCCGGGAAGAGCCGTTCGAAACGTACGGTGTTCACCGTGTTGAGGATGCGGTCGATCTCGTCGATGCCGCTGCCTTTCGAAACGCCCTGCGCGCGGCTCTTTTCCACGATGCCGGAGGCCTCGGTCTTCAGTTTGAGGATGATCTCGCCGCCGATGGCCGCCGGGGAGGCGTTGACGATGACGGGACCCGCGGTCTCTTCGCCGCCGCTCTGCGTGTCGTCCTTGGCGCACGATGCCGCCGCGAGGACGGTTGCCGCCAGGAGAAGCGATTTGAATGGATATTTCATAGACGATCAGTTTTTAGTGTTATTCCCGGATGCAGCGTATCTGTGCGGAACAGTCGTGCTCGCCGAGCCTGTAATTGCACCAGTTGGGGTTGAAGTTCACGAAGTAGGCCGATGACTTCGTCGCGTCGGGAGTCGCCTGGGCGGTCCAGTAGAATGCCATGCCGCCCGTGTAGTTGCAGATGCTCACCGAGATGTAGTCCGTGTAGTAGATGTTGCCGGCCATCGGGTAGTAGTCGCCGGTGTTTTTCCAGCGGCGCCCGCAGTCTTCGTAGGCGTTCCAGTCCCATTTGGCGCTGACGCCGGTTTCGTCGTAATCCGCCGCTGCGCCGCCGTTGGTGATCGAGTTGTTTCCGGCGGGAATGCCCCAGAGATCGGGTCCCGGGACCTTGTAGCCCGGAGGGCAGGGGTCGAAAATGGTCTTCTCGGGACCCCACAGTCCCGGATGCGTGGCCTTCGGGTCTGTTCCCGTGCAGTACCAGTCGGCGTGGCCGTTGTACGGCGATTGCAGGTAGGTCATCGGGTTCAGGATCGAATTGGGAATGTTGGCCGGCGGCGTGGCGAGCACGGCGGCCTGCGCGTTGTAGACCCATGTTCCCGTTCCGTCGCCGATCGCGGTGTTCGGTTCGTTGTAGGCCGGGACGTTGTTGCCGTCGGTATCCGCGTGGTAGGGCGAGCGCGAAGGCGTGAAGGGGTCCTTGCGGCCCCATTCGTAGAACATGCCTCGGTTGCCCACGTCCATCGGGGTGTTGTTCAGCGCTCCGAGGTTGCGGTCCATGATCACGGCGGCGACTTTGCCTTCCGAGTCGATGTGGTCGTGCGCCGTGATTTCGTCGTTGCAGACCCAGATGTGCCAGCTCCAGACGATGTTGCCTTTGATGTCCTTCACGGCGATCACGGCGTTGCCCTCCGAACGCCCCGTCGAGAAGGTCACGTAGCCGCCCCGGTAGATCGGCGCGCCGTCGATGATTTCGCGCGACATGGTCTTGTCGCCGTCGTGGCGCGATTCCCAGAGCAGTTCGGCGAAGGCGCCGTCCTCGATGGCGAGTCCGTAGTTGGCGATGTAGTCGCTGACTCCGTCGCCGCCGCCGTTGCCCTTGACCGATGCGTCGAATTTGTAGACGCCGCCGGTCCGGGCGATGTAGCAGTTGGCCGTGCCTTCGGCGCTCAGGTTGACGCTCCGTTCGGCGCGCTGTACGAGCGCGACCTCCTGCGAAACGGTCTCCCCGTTCTTCTCGGCGCTGACCGTGAGTTTGCCCGTCAGGGTTTCGGCTCCGGCGTTGATCAGGGTCTCGACCAGCAGGGCGTTGCCGTCCTGCCGGGCGACGGTGAACCAGTCGCCTTCGGCGGCGTAGTCCCAGCCGTCGGCGTTCGTCGCCACGGTGATCACGGCGTTGCCTCCGTCGGCGTCGAAGATCACTTTTTGGCTCGACACCTCCACGTAGGCCTTGCTTTCGCCCTCCTCCGGCCATATCCGGATGGTTTCGGTGCAGGCTGCCAGCAGTGCGGCCGACAGCACTGCGATGCTGCATATTATCGTATTTTTCATGTTCGGGATCGTTTTGTGTTCGTCTATTCCTTCCATGTGGTGGGGATCTTGTCGTAGTCCGAGAGTTTCGTACATCCCGCGAAACTGCTCTTGGCGGCGGTGATCGCGGTGAGTCCCGAGGCGGCGGCATTCTCCGCCGTGCGGTCGTACAGGTGGTATTTCACACCGTCGACGACCGTGTAGGGCGATTCGCCTTCGAGCGACGCGCAGCCCTGGAAGGTCGAAGTCAGCGTCTTGAGCTTCACGGCTTCGTCGAACAGGCTCACCGGAACGCTCCTGAGCATCCCGCAATCGCGGAAGAGATTCGCGACGCTGGTCAGTTTGACGGGGCTGACCAGCATGTTCTTGCCGACCTCTTCGAGCGACGTACAGCCGTCGAAGACCGAATTGAACATGGTGGCCGAAGCGCAGTTGAACACCTCCGACCCGACGCGGACCAGTCCCGTGCAGTCGGCGAACAGGCTGGTGTAGGTTGAAATCTGCGTGGTTTTCAGCAGCCCGTCGGGGATCTCCCGGAGTGAGGTACAGTTGAGGAATGCCTTCTGGAAATTGAGCGACGTGCCGTTCAGTCCCGTGAAGGCGTCCGGCGCGATGCTTTCGATTCCCGAGCAGCCGGAGAACATCTCCGTTAGGGTCTTCGTCTTGGTGTTGGCTTCGAACAGGCGCGAGGGAACCGTCGTGAGGCGGGTGCAGTTCAGGAAGCACTGGGCCACGGTGGTCGTGTTGACGTTCTTGGCGAAGAGTCCTGCCGGAATCGTCTCCAGGGCGGAGCATTCGGAGAATGTGTTGTTGAAGGCCGTCGCCCCGGTCAGTCCGTCGAAGATTCCGGCGGGCACGCTCTTCAGCGCCGTGGCCCCTGCGAAGAGGCGGTCGCATTTGGCCGAGGCCGTGCTCTTCCCGAAAAGGAGGCCGACCGATTCGAGGGCCGTGCAGTTCTCCAGGGCGTTGGAATAGGTCGTCACTTTCGGGTTGCCGGCGAACAGTCCGTCGGGCAGCGTCGTCAGTGCGGCGCAGTTCTGGAACACCTTGCCGAAGGTCGTGACGGAGGGATTGCGGCTGAACAGACCGGCGGGAACCGTTTTCAGTCCCGACGCCGCGAATACGCTGGTGGCGGTCGCCAGATTCGGCATCCCGGCGAAAATATCCTCCGGAACGCTTTCGAGCAGCGTGCAGTTTTCGAACAGGCTGCCGATGCTGGTGATCGCGGGTGCGCCGGCGAACGCCTCCGCGGAAACGGTTTTCAGGTTGTCGCAGTCCTTGAACATCGAGGAGATATTCTTGCAGGCGGCGCAGCCGGAGATGATGTTGGCGCCGATCTCTTCAAGCCCCGTACAGCCAGCGAACAGGCCCGAGAACGAGGTGACTTTGGAAAGTCCGCCGAGGACGCCTTCGGGGATGCTTTTGAGCGAGGTGCAACCTTTGAAGACGTTGGTGAACGAGGTGACCGCCGTATTGGTGGCGAACAGCCCTGCGGGGAGCGTCGTGAGCGACGCGCAGCCGTTGAAGGCGTCGTTGAAGGCGGTGACCAGGGTAAAGCCGTCGAACAGCCCTGCGGGCACTTCGGTCAGCGAGGCGCAGTCCTTGAAGATGTTGTTGAAGGCGGTCTTCGTCACGGTCGTGAAGGCTCCGCTGCTTTTGAACAGCTCGGCCGGGACGCTTTGCAGTTCGCTGCATCCGGTGAAGCAGCTCATGAAGGTCGTCACCTTGCCGCAGCCTGCGAACAGGTCGGCGGGAACGCTCTGGATGGCCGTTTTGCTGAATGCGCTCTGGAAATTGGTGACCTTGTGGTTGTTGGCGAACAGGCCGTCCGGGACGGATTTCAGGCTTGTTCCCGAGAAGAGCATGCGGAACGAGTCGACCTCGGGGTTGTTGGCGAACAGGCCGGCCGGGACGGATTCGAACGACTCGCTGTTGGCGAACAGCGAGTTGAAGGTCGTCACCTTCTTGTTGTTGGCGAAGAGTTTTTCGGGAACCGTCTTCAGTTTGCCGTTCGAGAAGATGATCGAACAGTCGGTCAGCTCCGTGTTGCGAGAGAAGAAATCCTCGTCGATCTGGGTGATCGCCGTGCCGGAGAAGAGCGAACCTACCGAGGTGATCTTCGTGCAGTTGTAAAGCAGGTCGGCGGGCACTTCGGTGACCATGTTGCAGTTCTGGAAGCAGTAGGCGAAGGTTTCCGCCTCGGTTGCATGGTCGAACAGCCCGTCGGGAACGGCTTCGAGGACGCGGCAGTCGGCAAATGCATAGTGGAAGGTGGTGACCTTGGCGAAGGCTTCGGTGTTGTCGGAGGGAATCCGTTTCAGCTCGCGGCAGTTCTGGAATGCGCGCGCCATCGAGGTCAGCCCCGTGCGGCCCCAGTTGTAAACCTCCTTGAACTGGTTGCCCAGTCCGTAGTCGGGGATGTCGTAGGAGTTGAGCGACGTCACGTTGCCCTTGACCGAGACGATGTAGTAGCCCGGGTCGGTGTAGGTGTGCGAGGGGTAGGCCGAGGTGACGTTCTCCTCGATGCTGCCGTCGCCCCAGTCGATGGTGGCGTCGATGGCCTTGTCGAACGGCAGATAGGTCTTCAGGCTCGACGAGGTGATGTCGATTCCGAGGATGAAGGCGTCGAGGTCCAGGCCGGTCTGGGAGACGGTGACGACCTGTTCGGTCTGGTTCTGTTTGCCGTCGCCGGCCGATACGGTGATGGTTGCGGTGCGGGACGATCCGCTCGAATTGGTCTCGGCGGTGATTGTAAGTCCCTGCTCGGTTTTCGTGGCGGAGAGCCAGTCGGAATTTTCGGAAAGCGTGTACTCCCAGTCGTAGTTGGATCTGATTCCCAACTCTTTTTTGTCGGATTCGGTGGGAGTGGGCGAGAGGGGAATGGTTTTTAGCGAAACGTTGACGTAGACGGCGCGGTCCTGCGTGACGCGGATCGTTTCAGAGACGGGATTTCCCCCCCCCCTCGCCGGCAATCAGCACGAAGGTCGTTTCGCGGTCCTCGATCTCCTCGTTGGGGTCGAGCGTCATCGTGACTTTGTCGCCCTGCTGTTCGAGAAGCAGCCACGGGCAGTCTTTGGTTTCGAAGATCCAGTCTTCGTCGGTCGACTGCACTTCGAATTCGGCGGTCAGTTCGCCGACGGCGGGAATCTGGAAGTTGTTTTTCGATGCGGCGATTTCGAGCGTGCCGTACGCGTTCTGCGTGGCGGAGATGGTCGCGGTCTTGTCGCCGGCGGTAATGGTGATCGTAGCCTGCTGCTGCTCCTCGACCTTGTTGCCCTCGCAGTTCAGGACGAGCTGGTCGGCGACGTCGTCTTTCTCGATGGTCAGCCAGCCGGCGTTGACGGCGTCGTATTTCCACGTCGTGTTGGTCTGGATGTCCACGACGACCTCTCCGCCCAGGCTCTTGAAGCCGATCGAGGCGTTGCGTTCGTCTTCAGCGGCGAACCATGTGTTTTTCGACGAGATGCCCAGTTCGGCCGCAATGCCGGACGGTTCGTCGCCCGGGACGGGATTGGTGTAGGTGATCGTCTCTTCGGAGCACCCCATCATGCCGAGCAGTAAAGCTGTCAGTGCATATAATTTTTTCATGTGTGCTGCGGTTTAATGTTTCGATACGGGAAAGGTGCTGCCCGAGGGTGCGATGCCGTCGGCGGCCCGGGTGACGGAGGTCGAAGCCGTGCCGGTGTCGGCCGGAATGTCCCAGTCCACGAGGTACATCGTGCCGGTGGCGTAGTAGAGGTCGCCGAACGACAGCCACTGCTGCTCCTGATATCCGATGATGCCCAGCGTGGTGTACGGCGATTCGAAGCCGTTCAGGAGGATCGCCTTGCGGGTTTCGTCCGCGTCGTCGTTGTAGCCCTCTCCCAGCCTGCCGGTCAGCATGCCGTTGTGGAAACCTCCGCCCTGCATGTTGATCGAGTACAGGTAGTGGAAGCGGGAGACCGTCGGGGAGATCTCGCGGGTGTAGCAGAGCCTGCCCAGTTCGATCGACATGGTTTGGGTGTTTTTGTCGTAGGTGGCTTCCACGACCGTGCCCGTCAGGAACAGGTTCTTGATGTAGAAACTCTTGCGGTACTCTTTCTCTTCGACGGTGCAGAACGTACCCGTGCCGCTCACGCCGATCGGTTCACGGCCGTAATACCAGTTTTCCGCATGAAGTCCGTAATATCCCAGCATTTGGTAGTAGGGGTTTTCCTCGCGTGAGATTTGCGAAACGGTCACTTTGCAGGATTCCGTAGCGGAGCCTTTGGTCGCCCGGACGGTGAGCGTCGCATTGCGGTGGGCGTCGGGATTGCGCGGGGCGCCGACGCGTACCGTTCCGCTGACCGGGTCGCTTTCGACCGAAACCCAGTCGGCGTCGCTCGTGACGCTCCACTGGCCGTTGGAGACCACGGTGAAGAGAACGCTCTCACCTTCGGAATCCAGCGAAATTTCCTCCGAAGCGGTGGTGGACAGCAGGACCGTTTCCCACGAGAATGCCTGGTGAACGGCGATTTCCTGTTTGTCGCCGGCCGTTTCCACGGTGATTTTCGAGTTGCGGACATTGTCGGTCGTATTGCTTGCCGCGGAGATGGTCAGCAGGCCCTCTTCGGAGGCCAGCGTCACCCAATCGTCCGGACAGCTCACCTTCCAGTCGGAGGGCGTGGCTACCGCGACGGTGGTCGTTCCGCCTTTCTGGGCGAACGCGACACTACTTCGCGAGAGGACGATCACATCCGCGACCTCCTCTTTGTTCTTGTCGTCGCAGCCGCTTGAGGCGCAGAGGACGAGAACCGTCAATAGCGTAAAGCATCTTCTCATAAAAATTGGATTAGGAATAAAAAATGAATGGGTACGGTATCCCGTTTCCGGAGAACCGTATTTGCTGAAAATTGCATCGTGTGAAATTTTTGGACTTGTTTATTTGCGGCACAATATACGAAAATTTGCCCGAATGCTTTCTGGAAATCCTGAAAATATTGTCGTAAAAGTCTTTTCTTATTGTTTGTTTTTCGGTGTTATGCGTGTGTATAAGGTTGATTTTTAATGATTTTGAAGAATGACAGCCGTTTTGCGGCTGCAACTGTTTTGTTTGTCGGATATTGTCATCGCAGGGATATTTCCGGTCCGGTGAAAAAGAAGTGTATTTGTTATATATTGACCATTTGGGGCGTAAGCTGTTGAATGATAATTGATAATGTCCGTCCCGGCGGCGGTTCCCGCGATTTTCCGTCCGCGACGTCCCGATATTGACCGCTTTTTGTTACTTTTGCAAAAAGAAAAAAATGAAACTCGTCGAACTGTTAGCTCCTGCCAAAGATTACGCTGCGGCCGCGGCCGCCGTGGACTACGGCGCCGATGCGGTCTATATCGGCGGCGCGCGGTTCGGCGCGCGGCAGGCCGCGGGGAACTCCGCGGAGGAGATCGCCCGGGTCGTGGAGTATGCCCACCGCTTCGGAGTGCGGGTCCACGCCACGCTCAACACGCTCGTGTGGGACGACGAACTGGAGGCCGCCGAACGGCAGGCCCGCAGCCTGATCGACGCGGGCGTCGATGCGCTGATCGTGCAGGACATGGCTCTGCGGCGGATGGACCTTCCGGTGGAGCTGCACGCCTCGACGCAGGTTTCGAACCGCACGCCCGAGGGGGCGCGGTTCTTGGGCGAGGCGGGGTTTGCGCGGGTGATTCTCGAACGCAACCTCACGCTGGAGGAGATCCGGGCCATCTGCGCCGCCACCGCGGCCGAGGTCGAATGCTTCGTCCACGGGGCGGTCTGCGTGGGGTACAGCGGCCGCTGTTTCCTCTCGCGGTCGATGTCCGCGCGCAGCGGCAATCGCGGGGCGTGCAGCCAGCCCTGCCGCCTGACGTGGGACCTCACCGACGGAAAGGGCCGGACCTGGATTGCCGGGAAGCATCTGCTGTCGGTGCGCGACATGAATCTTTCGCAACGCATTGGCGATCTGCTGGATGCGGGCGTCACTTCATTCAAGATAGAAGGTCGGCTCAAGGATCTCGCTTATATCCGGAACGTTGTGGCCCACTACCGCCGGGCGGTGGACGAGGCGCTGGCCCTGCGGCCGGGGCTGGTGCGGTCGTCCGTCGGCGAGAGCGTCCCGGATTTCACGCCCGATCCGTCGAAGAGTTTTACACGCGGGGAGTCCGACTATTTTCTGGACGGAAAGCGCGCCGGAGTGGCGTCGTTCGACACCCCGAAGGCGGTCGGCGAACGGGTGGGCCGCGTGGCGGGCGTTTCGGGCGGCACGTTCACGCTCGACGGTGCGCACGATCTTGCGCCGGGCGACGGCATCTGTTTCCTGACGCCGCGCGGCGTGACCGGGACCAACGTCAACGCCGTGGAGGGTCGCCGCATCACGCCCAATCGCATGGAGGGGATCACGCCCGGGGCGGAGGTCCGCCGCAATTTCGACCGCCGTTTCACGCTGGCCGTGGAGCGCAGCCGCACGCGGCGGGTGATTCCGGCGAAGGCCGCGGCGGAGGCGACGGCCGAAGGGCTGAAACTTACTTATACGGATTGCGAGGGCGTTGCGGCCTCGGCCGTGCGGGCCGTGCGGCTCGACCCGGCGAAGAATCCCGACGCCAATGCCGCCGCACTGCGTGCGCAGGCGATGAAGTCGGGCGACACGATCTTCGCGGTCCGCGAAGCCGAAGTGCGGGGCGCGGAGTGGTTCGTGCCGGCGTCGCTGGCTGCGGAACTGCGCCGCGAAGCGTTGGCGGCACTTGCCGGAGCGCGTCGCGAACGGCGGCCGGAACACCGCATTCTGCCCGAGAATCCCGCCGCGAAATACCCGTCGGAACGGCTTGCGGCCGAGGAGAACGTCACCAACCGGCTGGCCGAGGCGTTCTACCGCGACCACGGGGTGCGGCAGATCGAACGGGGGCTGGACCTCGCGTCGACGACCGCCGGGCATGTGGTCTTGCGTTCGGCCTACTGTATCCGCCGCGAGATCGGCGAATGCCTTCGGGAGCATCCGCGGCTGCGCGGCGACCTGTTTCTGGAACACGGCGCCTACCGTTACCGGCTGGGGGGGGGGGGAAACACCCCTTAACTAAAGTATCTGACCGACTT
>OGQV01000843.1_pt1 | contig 26075 bp, 26 predicted proteins | sample 1553311 | NCBI WGS metagenome assembly OGQV01 (sample SAMEA2579976, study PRJEB22360) | human gut metagenome
TTTTTTCAGTTTTGTAGGGGCCGGGCATGCCCGGCCCGCGCATATAAGGCAAACAGTCATTTGCGGGAAAATTGAGGGCGGCAGCGCTTTTATCTTCCTACAACCGTATCCGCCTCTAAAATTGCGTCGTTCTGCTCTTTATACCGGGCGGCAGTCTCGTCATCCAGCACGTAGACCGTGACAGGGATAACCGCGTTCTCCACCGACTCCTCGTACGTCTCGTAGTACAGATCAATGAAAGCCTTTCCCTGCACCAGAGCCGTGCCGGTGTCGGCGGCGTAGGCGTAGCCATAGACGAACTTTCCATCGTCGCTGGTGATGTACAGCAGAGAGCCGTAAGGTATGACGCCCGGATTGATGGCCACTGTGCCGTAGGTCAGTCGGCGTCCGCTGGCACCCTTGGCCGTGGCGGAGGCGGAATAGCCCGTGGCACGCTGCCCCGTATAGGTTGCGGCGACGCCCTCGACGGGTACGCCATCGACCACATCCGGCCCGACAAAACTGGAAACGGGAACCTGCTCGCCGTAAATTTTCTGCACGGTGGGCACCATCTCGGCCTCATTCACACGCTCGATCTCATTCGTCTCGGTCCACTCGCCGTCGATCCACTTCTCGCGGTAGACAACGGTGTCCTGCCCATCGTGTCCCTCCTCCAGGGTCATGACCTTGCTCTGCTTGCGGTAGAACAGGCTCGTCGGGATCTCCTCGATCTCGGTGGGGACGACCTCATCGACAGTGTACTCGTTGTAGGTAACGCGCTGCACCGTGATGCCGCTGCCCTCGGGGACGATTTCATCCGCTGCGGGGGTCAGCAGGTCGTCCGCCGTGTAGGTCAGCCCGGCGCGCTCAAGCAGCTCCGCCGTTGTGTGCGTGCCGGTGACGGTCAGCTCCTGCATTGCGCCGTCCGCCGTGACCGGCACCGTGTAGGCGCGCAGGACGTCCAGCCGCTCCCCGTCCTCGGTCTGGGACCAGACGGCTTCGTCGTGCTCGCCCAGCGGCGGCGTATCGGACTGCTGCAGAACGGCAGCCAGATCTGTGGCCGCCGTCAAAATGCGCACGGTATCACCGTGGGTATCGGCGACGGTGGTAAAGTGCAGTGCCGCCCCGGTAAACGCGATGGCCGCTGCCAGCGCTGCCGCCCCGCCCAGCAGTGCCCCCCACTTGGGGCCCGCCAGCGCCGCCCAGCGGCGGATATGCTCCCTTGTTTTTACGGATAAGGCCATGAAAAGCCTCCTTTTTTGCCATAGAAAAGGCGCCGGCCCACAAGGACCGACGCCATAAATGCTGTGGGATAAAGCTTTTGCTGCGCAGCAGAAATCAGCGCTTGCCGAACCTATGCGGCGCAGAGGATGTGTTATTGCTATTTCAGTCTTTGCGTTTTCGAATTGAAATAATAACACAAAATCGTAGGTTTCGCAAGTCTTTTGACAAAATAGCCGCACTTGTAACAAAAATCGACTATGTGCCTTGCTTCTTTTGTGCTTCTTACCCATGGCAGCTCAGGGCGATGGAAAGAGTTGCGGGGTTGCAAGGCACACCTAAATTAAATCGGAGGATTCGATTATGAATGAATTTGATTTTAGTGTTTTAACTGCGGGCGAGCCTGCACAGTTTGGAAAATACGGCAGTCTGCGGCTGCGCTATCTGAAAGAAAACAAGCCTACACTATATCAGGCTTTGCTACAAGGTCATTTGCTCAATGCTCACCTAAACGAGATTGACCAACAGGCCCATGAAGTGGTGGAGCAAATCGCGCAGCAGCTTATCCGTAGCGAACAGTTTGACGAATCGGTCAAGCCATCGAATCTTATTCTGTGGGTGCAAAGATGAATTCTTTCAAGGATATTGCCGAAGAAACTATTATGCGTGACTTGATTTATTGCTAATTTGAGAATTGTCGGATGCCCTGCTACGGTGAGAGCATCCGATTTTGTTTTTACTCAATTCATTGCGTTGTCTCTACATTGCCAAACCGTCAAAATCACTTGCTTAGCTCTTCTATGTGGGTGCTTATATAGTTTAGGAATAAGGTGGCACTTTCTAATATATTAGAAAATGTTTCTGTATAATTTTCCTTTTGGATATCAAATACCTTTGATATTTTTTGATAACTCTTTCCTTTTCTATGTCCTGTTCCGCTAGAGCGTAGTTCTTGTAAATTTCTTAAAAACTTAATATGGTCTTGATAGCCTGTAAGTTGTTTCTCTTGAAACCATACTTCCAACTTTGATATACTCCCCACAAGTTTCTCATATGTACCCGTCAAATGTGAAACAATTTCTTTTTCATTTAATGAATCTAACAACACCTTCACCAAAGATAGCACTAACATATCCATTTCAACAATCGAATTGTTGATTGGAATACGAAGCCCTTCAAAATTGTACCGATCCTGCTCATCAAGTTCTAGAAACAAGGGCCATCCTGCTTTTTCAGCAAATTGACGATTTGTCTTTACATAAGTATTTTTGAAAACGAAATCCTGTGATTGGGAACTGGCCGGTAATGCCATAAAGTCTCTCTTAAACTTTGTTGTACTTAGTTTTGCATCAAGAGCCTTATTAAATCCTCTCCAATAATACTGCTCTTGTTCACTTGGCAAGTTCCTACCCAAATCACCAAGATAAGCCGAAACATAACCCGTATTTTGGTTATCAATATACAATGACCATAACGTACCACATCGTATAATTCCATCATCAACTTTATATTTTTCCGGGTTTGAATAGTACTTACTTAAAACAGCGGAGTCAAAGAATATGGGTGTCAGATAATGTGGAGCATCAGGGTTAGCTCCAAAATAATTACTCAATTTACTCGGATCACAAGTATAGTGTAATTCTCTACCATTGTCATCAACACCAACAATAAACTCAATATACTGCTTCTTTTCATTGTATGGCCAAATATTGCAGTCTTTTAGTTTGCATCCAAAAAGTACTTTTTTCCCGAATAAAATAGAAAAGTTTTCTTCCTGAATTCCATTGTGTCCTCTACCTATATTCACCGTGTAAAAAACAGTATTGTCATCATTTCGATAATCGAAGCTATCCGTTGGGAAAATATCTTCTACAATATCGGTGCATCTGCTATCAATATGTATAATGAGTGCCATATTCTTTATTGCAAGATAGCTTTTGAGATACCTCTTATGTATGCTAACCAAATTATCATCAGAGATTTTTACAACAGAAGTATCGTTCTCCAAGTCTACGTACTCTTTAGACTGCGAGTTATAATATAGGTTAAAAAGGAATCTAAATTCTTCCACAATTTCTATATTATCTCTTGCCAAGTCATTATAATCTCTTTTGATAACTAATGGCTCTATACTCGCATTATTTCCCCACTTATAATACGCGGCTTCTCCAGAATCCCATGCTCCATTAACAGTAACTCCTGGGCGCAATAAGCCGTAAGCATCGTAGGTATCTGTTTTTAATTGTTCTTCTGTCCTATCAGCTGGAACAAGGTAGCTTTGAAAAAATATATCCCACTTGTCATCTTTTCTTCCTCCATATACAGGTACGAATATTCCTTTATCCCAATCGTTTTCAATCCATTCTCTAATTGAGACTTGATAAATATAGCTCTTATCCAACGTAAAGTTTCCTCCCATTCCACCTACTAATTGTAATTAAATTTTACTGTACATTCTGTGAGTCGTCAATCCTCCCACATCAACTTTTCTTTGATACATATCGTTCGCCAACTTTTCGGGGAATAGTACGAGCAAGCACGGCATTTGGTACACCAAACGCCCACTTGTTGGGGGAATCCCCAATCCCCGGGCACAAGCAGGAGATGTCATAATTTGCCTTATGAGAAGATCGGTAAAAATGAACCTGTCTGCATTGCCGACGAGGTGCCGTTTGAGATTCCGGAGAGTTGGGAGTGGGTAAGATTAGGCAGTATAGGCGACTGGGGATCGGGTGCAACGCCAAGCCGTACAACCCCAGAATACTATAATGGAAACATTCCATGGTTAAAAACTGGCGACTTGAATGATGGCTATATAACGCATATACCTGAAACAATCACAGAACGAGCATTACTTGAAACTTCTGTTAGACTAAATCCCATTGGCTCTGTTTTGATTGCTATGTATGGTGCTACAATAGGAAAACTCGGAATCTTACAAACTCCAGCTACTACTAACCAAGCCTGCTGCGCGTGCATTCCATTTACTGGTATTTATAATGAATTTCTTTTTTACTTTTTGATGTCTCAAAAGTTAGCCTTTATCAAGCGTGGTGAAGGCGGTGCTCAGCCTAACATATCAAAGGAAAAAATAGTAGCAACCTTAATGCCGTTACCGCCAAAAGCTGAACAAAAGAGGATAGTTGAAAAACTGCATATACTACAACCGTATATCGAGAGCTATACCCTATTAGAAAAAGAAGATATTAAACTACACCATTCATTCCCAGAAATACTAAAGAAGTCAATTCTTCAATACGCAATCCAAGGTAAACTCGTTCCCCAAGCCCCCACCGACGAACCCGCCTCTGTTCTCTTGGAGCGCATCCGTGCAGAAAAAGAGCAGCTCATCAAGGCCGGAAAAATCAAACGGGATAAGCACGAATCTGTCATTTTTAGGCGGGATAATTCTTATTATGAGAGAGTGGACGGAATAGAGCGCTGTATCGACGATGAAATACCGTTTGAAATTTCTGATAGTTGGGAATGGTGCAGACTTGGAGAGCTAATCGAAACCATTGATACTGGTAAAAGTTTCAAATGCGAGGAACGCCCGCCAGATAAAAATGAGTATGGCATTATAAAAGTAAGCGCTGTTACATGGGGAACTTTCAATCAGGAGGAAAGCAAAACTTGCTTCTCAACAAGTCCATGGGTAAAAGGCTACTCAATTCAAGTGGATGATTTTCTGATTTGTCGGGCAAATACAGCAGCTTTAGTTGGTGGTTGTGTCATTGTTGATAAAATTTCTAAAAGGCTTATGCTTTCAGACAAAGTGCTTCGAATTGAGTTTTCTGATAGCATTAGCAAGACTTATGTATTGTATACTTTAAGAACTCCATTCGTGAGAGCACAGCTAAGTGCCGCAGCAAGTGGAACATCTGAATCCATGAAGAATATATCGCAGAATGCAATAAAAGGCCTCTTAATTCCGTTTCCACCAATCAAAGAGCAATATCGGATTGTTTCAAAAGTAGAAGAATCTTTATCAAAAATTAAAACACTATAAGCAATCTTCGATACAATCATGGTGAAAGGAGGTCTTTCACCATGATTGTTGAATTTGAAAGACATTTAAGAGGTACAAACCTTGCAGAAAACACTGTTAAATCGTATCTGTTTGCAGTAAGGCAATTTTACACAAGATATGATTCCGTGACAAAACGCAGTTTAAAAGAGCATAAGGCGTGGCTCATAGAGCAGTACAAGCCCAAAACCGTAAATTTGCGTATACGGGCCATCAACTGCTATTTGGAGAGTATTGGGAAAAGTGCGTGGGCGTTATCTTCCGTAAAAGTGCAGCAGAAAGCGTTCTTGGAAAATGTCATCAGTGAAGCGGATTATACATATTTTAAGAACTGCTTAAAGCGTGATGGCAATTTGCTTTGGTATTTCGTTATTCGGTTTTTAGCTGCTACGGGAGCGCGCGTAAGTGAACTGGTGCAAATCAAAGTCGAACATATCAAATTGGGGCATCTTGATTTGTATTCAAAAGGTGGAAAACTGCGCCGCATTTATATTCCGAAAGCATTGCAAGAGGAAGCCCTCGCATGGCTAAATGAAATCCACCGAGACAGCGGTTTTATCTTTTTAAACCGCTTTGGTGAGCGGATTACCACCAGAGGAATCTCCGGTCAACTCAAAAAATTAGCAGTGCAGTATGGCATTGACCCTGCCGTAGTTTATCCGCACTCTTTCCGCCACCGCTTTGCAAAAAGTTTTTTGGATAGATGCAGTGATATTGCCTTTCTCGCTGATCTGATGGGGCATGAAAGTATTGAAACTACGCGCATTTATCTACGCAAGACCGCAACAGAGCAACGACTGCTTGTTGATAATATCGTGAATTGGTAAATGTAAACGCCACACGCTCTATTGCACGGAGTGTGTGGCGTTTACTTATAACGATGAAATAAGTGATTGAATTGTTTGAACTTCTTGAACAATTCGTTTTTGCTCTTTTAGGGGTGGTAACGGTAGTATAATCTTTTTGAAAATGTCAAAAGGTGGGATATTCTTTATTGCAGAGCCCTTACTACTTTCTCGTGCAGTTTCCTTTACCATATAGTCAAAATAAATGAGAAAGTAATCAACATTTATCTGTGATGTTATCCGCATTCGCATAAGCGCTTGATTGATAATTCCGATTTCCGCAGAGGATGGCAGAATATAGGTTTCTCCAATGGTTCCTGCACAACTAACAATTATATCATTAGGTAAAACTGTAAAACCTTTCATTTTCTCATTGTAGTATTCCATTGGAATATAGTATGTTCCCAGTGTACAGTCTTTTTGAATAGCATTTTTCTGCTCATATACTTTAATGCTTGACTTACTTTTAGGAACAAACATACTTTTAGTTAAACTACTGCCAAAAGGGCCTTTTCGATACTCTCCGATATTTTGCAGGCGTACAACTTCCCAGTTCTCCGGAATTTCAAACGGTATTTCATCGTCGATACAGCGTTCTATTCCGTCTACTCTCTCATAATAAGAATTATCCCGCCTAAAAATGACAGATTCGTGCTTGTCACGCTTGATTTTGCCGGATTTGATGAGCTTTTCTTTCTCTGCGCGGATGTGCTCTAAAAGGACAGACGCGGGTTCGTCGGTAGGGTCTTGGGAAACGAGCTTACCTTGAACTGCATATTGCAAAATTGACTTTTTTAAGAAGTTGGGAAAGTTTCTGTTTAGTTCATCGCTTCTTCTAGACAACAAATCATACCGCTCGACTGATGGTGTCAACTCTACGATTTTATCAACAATCCGGGTTTGCTCTTGTAGTGATGGAACGGGCAAAAGTAGGTTGAAGAATATTTCTTTGTTAAGATGCGGTATAGCCGCGCCTTTTTTTGAGTTGCGAAGAGGTTCCTTATATAGCTCAATAAATTTCAATATGTACCGTGCATATAACTGTGCCGAAATCCAGAGAATCTTAAAGGTGCTTCCCATATAGCCATCTTCAGGTGCTATAAAAACCTCACCGGAGTTTTCACCATCTACTAGAATCAGGTACGTTCCCTTAGTTACAAATTTTCCGGCTTCAAGGACTTTAGCTTCAGCTTTTCCACGCATATATCGTGCATCGAGATTATTGTATGTCTTGCTTTGAAGTTTTTTACCATCATTCAGTTGGCAAACAGAACCTAATCTTACCCACTCCCAACTCTCCGGAATCTCAAACGGCACTTCATCGGCAATGCAAACGGGGTCATTTTTGCCGATCTTCTCATAAGGCAAATTATCGGCTCCACGGAAAATCACAGAGGGGTTCTTCTCTTTCTTGATTTTTCCCTCTTTGATGAGTTTTTCTTTCTCTGCGCGGATGCGTTCCAGCAGGACGGAAGCCGGTTCATCGTTCGGGTCTTGCGGAACAAGCTTGCCCTGCACCGCCATCTGCAAGATTGAATTTTTCAGTTGCTGCCCGGTCATAACTTCTCCTTACACATTTTTCAGTCGGTTCAAAAGGTCGGCTATCAGCTGCAGTTCTTCCAGCAGTGTGATACCAAAGCACTTTTTACCGGCATCTTTCAGCGAGGCTCCAATGTGGTACGCTGTCGTTCCGTCCAAAATCAAGAAGCGGTCATGGAACACCTGCGTTCTTGTCACTTCCAGTGTCGGATACTGCGCATTAAACTGGGCAACGTCCTGATTTGTCAGCCGCGCACTTGCATAGGTATAACATTTTACGCGCACATTGGGCTGCTTCTTGGCAAGCAAATTCAGCGTATTGACGTCCACATAACCGTCTATCAGAACGATTTCTCTTTCTGCCTTTTGAATCAACGAAACCAGCAGACTGAACGCATCATAAATCTGCCCATCAAAGAAAATTTTCTGCTGCGACTCGGCATGGTTGTCGATACATTGGAACACTTTGTCAAAGCGCTCGTCCGTGCTTTTTTGATATTCAAGCTGTTTCAGTTCAATACTGCTGATACGCTCAAACAGCAGCGCATTGTTGGCAATAAAGCGGCGCATCTCCACAAAGGTGTTCATAATGCGAATCGACATTTGCACCGCGACATCGCTGCGCAGTACGCCGGACAGCATGGCAATCCCCTGCTCCGTAAAGGCATAGGGCAGATACCGACGACCACCGCGCCCATTTGAGGTCACAAATTGTGACCTCAAAGATGTGTATTCTTCCGCTGTCAGTTGAAAGCGAAAGTTTTCCGGGAAACGCTCAATGTTTCTGCTGACCGCCTGATTGAACACTTTCGTTTCCACCTGATACAAAGCCGCCAAATCACTGTCCAGCATGACTTGTTGACCGCGAATCACATAGACGAGGCTTCGCAAGTCGGTTTCATTCATAACCGCAGGAATCAGCGATTTTTCTGCTTTTGCCTGTATCTCGCTCATGTTTTGTACTCCTATTTTGAGGTTCCAAATTGGAACCTCAAATCAATCTTGTGCGTCCAAATCAATGCCGAGGATTTCCGTAATCTGCGCAAGAATCCTGTCAATATCAGCATTCAGGCTGGCTCGCTTTTCCTGATACTGCTGAATCAATTCTTTCGGCGGGAGGATTTCTTCTTCCTCATGCGGGTAGCCGCAAAGGTCAATGTTATAGTTGCGGTCTTTGATTTCCTGCAACGTATATTTTTTTGCCTTGTCAAAGCCGTCCTGCTGAATCGGCGCACGGTCATGCCACCATGCAACCGCCGGGGCAAAATGCTCCAGCTTCATGGGTTTGGTTTTGCTGAAATGCTTGTACCCCTCCGGCATATCCAAGCGGTAAAACCATGTTTCCGCTGTCGGGCCGGTGCGGTCAAAGAACAAAATATTGGTCGTGATGGATGTATACGGAGAGAACACGCTGCCCGGCATACGAATAATTGTGTGAACATTAAACTCCGAGAACAGCTTTGTCTTAATGGCAACCTTTGCATTGTCCGTGCCGAACAGGAAACCGTCCGGCAGAATCACGGCAGCACGTCCATTTTCTTTCAGGCGGTACATAATGACCGACATAAAGAGGTCTGCCGTTTCACTGCTGGCAAGGTCAGACGGAAAATGGTTCTTTACTTCCGCCTTTTCCGATCCTCCATAGGGCGGGTTCATCAGAATCACATCGACCCGATCATCCTCGGTATAGTCCAGCACGTCACGCAGCAGGGTATTGTCATGGAACACCTGCGGCACGTCCAAGTCATGCAGCAACATATTCGTGATGCAAAGCATATAGGGGAACTGCTTTTTCTCAATACCGTAAATGGAGTTGGCATACTTTTCCTCGTCCTCGGTGGTTTTGACCTTTTTCTTCAGTTCTTTCAGCCAGCTTGTGATGAATCCGCCTGTGCCGCAGGCAAAGTCCGCCATCGTTTCACCGAGTTGCGGGTCTATCATCTGCGCCATAAAATCTGTTACAGCACGGGGCGTGTAAAATTCGCCAGCCGAGCCAGCGCTTTGCAACTCCTTTAGAATTGTCTCGTAAATTTCGCCAAAGGCGTGGCTTTCCTCATAATCGGTGAGGTCGAGTTCGTCAATTACACCAATGACCTGTCGCAGAAGCACCCCGTCTTTCATATAGTTGTTGGCATCTGCAAAAGTCGTCTGCACAATGGCTTTTTTGATGGGTGTGGACGCATCGACTGGTAGATTTTTCAGCGTCGGAAACAGCGTATTATTGACAAAATCCAACAGCGTATCGCCAGTCATACTCTGTCCATTTTCATCATGCGCCCATTTGCGCCAACGGCAAGGCTCCGGAATAATTGACTGATAGTTATCGTCCGACCATTCCCAGTCCTGCTCCTTTGCGTCATACACTTTCAAGAAGAGCATCCACGCGATTTGCTCAATGCGTTGCGCATCGCCGTTGATACCGGCATCATTGCGCATGATGTCGCGCACTCTCTTTACAAAGTTAGACATATTTCCCATTTGTTATGCTGCTCCTCCATCGTAGATTGCCTGTTCCAACTCCTTGACCGCTTTCAGGTAGCCATCCTTGCCGCCAAAGTAAGAGGCTATCTTCTGCGGTTTGCCCATCTGCATAAAGGGGTCAAGCCGCAGTATTTCTGTCTTTTCTATTTCGTAGATGCCGGTATTCATGTACTTATCCAGCAGGGCTTCCAAAACCGTTCTTGCCGCGCCGCTGTACTTGTTGAGGAAATCTTTTTTCTTCACATTTTCGGCTCGTTCGCGGCGGGTCAAGGGCTTCTTGTCAAAAGCGACATGGCAGATAAAGTCAAAATCATCCACATCGGACATACCTTGGTCGGCCTTTATCGCTTCAAGGTCGATGCCCTGATTGCGCAAAAGTTCCCGGATGGTTTCCTTTTTATCCTCTGCCGACCACCGGCGAATAAAGTTATCCAGCGAAGCGTATGCGCCACGGATATTTTCCTTTGTGTAGTCGATGATGCTTTCCTGTTTCAGCAGTTTGCCGCTTGCATCGTATACGGAGACAGTCTTGTAAATCACTTCCACGCGGCAGCCGTTTTTATCCACAATCGGCTTCGGATTTTTCGGGCCAACCGGCGGGTTAGGGGTGTCCGGGCCGGGCTTAGGCGGCGTCTGTGGGGTATCTTTGTTGGGGTCGTAGTCATCGTTCATTTCGATAGGGCCATCCCATTCCGGGTCAGCAAACAGGCGGCTGACATTGCGGAAGTCCATGACAACGAAATGCGTTTTTCCCTCTTTCTCTCTTAAACGAGTACCACGACCAATAATCTGCTTGAACTCCGTCATCGAGCCGATCATTTCATCCAAAACAATCAGCTTTGTCATTTTGCAGTCCGAGCCTGTGGAGAGCAACTTCGAGGTGGTCGCAATCACAGGATACTTTGCGGAAACGGAAATAAAGTAGTCCAGCTTGCTCTTGCCGTAGGTGTCGCTGCCGGTGATGCGCACCACATAATCAGGGTTCTGCTTTACCATATCGGTGTTCTGATTCACCAGTGCAACGCGCATTCGCTCTGCTGCGTCCTCTGTTGCGCAGAACACGATGGTCTTTGCCATGCGGTCTGTGCTTTTCAGGTAGCGCGTGATTTCAGCGGCAACCTGTTCAATGCGGTCTTGTATGATAATGTTGTAGTCGTAGTCGCTGTTGGTGTAGATTCTGTCCTCAATTTCGTTGCCGTAAATATCGCGCTGCCCCTTGCGCGGACGCCAGCCCTCACCGATGTCTGTCATAATATTGATGACCTTGAACGGCGCAAGGAAACCGTCCTCGATGCCCTCTTTCAGGCTGTATGTATAAATCGGCTCACCGAAATAATCTATATTGGAAATGTACTTTGTTTCTTTGGGCGTCGCGGTCATGCCGATTTGCGTTGCCGAGGAAAAGTATTCCAAAATTTTGCGCCAGTTGCTCTCCTTTTTCGCAGAACCACGGTGACATTCATCAACAATAATCAGGTCGAAGAAATTCGGGCGGAACAACTGCGACAGCTTTGCAAGTGCATTTTCATTTTCTTCTTCCTGATCGTCGTTGTTGCCCGCAAGCTGCTGATACAGCGAGAAATAGACCTGATACGAGGTAATCGTGCTAGGGTCATCTTTGGCAAAGTTCACCTTATGAATGACTTTCTCCAGCGGGGCAAAGTCCTGCTGAATCGACTGGTCAACAAGGTTGTTGCGGTCAGCCAAGTACAGGATTTTCTTCTTCATGCCGCTTTTCAGTAGGCGGTATACGATTTGGAAGGCCGTGTAGGTTTTGCCTGTACCGGTGGCCATAACCAACAGAATGCGGTCTTTCCCTCTTGCGATGGCATCCACTGTGCGGTTGATGGCAATGCGCTGATAGTAGCGGGGCGGGTAGGTGCTTTGGCTGCTGTAATACGGCTGCGCTATGATTTTCTCTTGTTCGGGGGTCAGTCCTGCACCGCCGTTTGCGCCAGCCTTGTAGCGCTGAATCAATTCCTGCTCAGTGGGGAATTCGTCAAGGCCAAACTCGCGCTCTTTGCCCGTCAGGAAGTCATGCTCCATAAAGCCGTCACCGTTTGAGCTGTACGCAAACGGCACATCCAGCATTTGGGCATACGTCATAGCCTGCTGTAAGCCATATGAAACTGCGTGATTGTTGTCTTTGGCTTCCACAATGGCAATCGGGTTATTAGCGCTCACATAAAGTACATAATCCGCACGCTTCGGCTTTTCACGAATGACAAGATTGCCTTTGAGGTTGATGCGGCCATCTGTCACTTTGGTTTCCATTGTGATGTGCTGAATATTCCACTGTGCTGTAATGGCAGGGGTGATGTAGTGGAGTTTGATATCTTCCTCCGACATCTGCTTTTTTGAGATCACATCCATACAGACAGCCTCCTTCATGCGGATTTTGCGGCAACTTCCCGATAGCAAATATTATCGGAAGTTACAGACAAAAAGTTTTAACTTCTTGTGTTAGGGTATACTTTCTCTAAATATCACTATATCATAAATCCGGCAGCACATCAACCGCAGGTTGCTGCGCTGTGAAAGTTTTTAGGTGATTTTTCTTTGATAATTGAAGTCTTAGGGTACACCCTAACAAGGACATTTTGCTGGCATGACAGCAAAATGACATGCCTGCTCATACTGTGCCACCCTGTTGTGGCACAGTACGCAGCCACCTAAAGTTTGCATACATTTTCTTTTCAAATCGCTTATCAGCAGCCAAACAATTTGCAGTAAAAGGGTCTTAGGGTTCACCCTAACAAGGGCATTTTGATATTGTGATATCACAATGCCGTGCTTGCTCGTACTATGCCGCTTTGCTGCAACACAGTACGAAGCCATCTGAAAAAGCAACTTCCAACCAAGAAGGCAAGATGCCCTGTTCCTAAAGATAGGGGCATCTTGCCTTCTTCCTTTATGCTTCGGGCAGCGCCCATACCCACTGTTTGCTGATTTTGGTTGAGGTCACACCTAATTCATATCGCGCATTGCGCAAGGTCTTGGGGCGTATCCCTGCCTGTTGTGCGGCTGCTTCAATCTCTGTTTGCGGCAGCGGGCCATCCGCCAGTACTTCTTTCAGAAAGCTCTGCGCCTCGCGCAGCTTATGCCCTCGGCTGCTGCCGGAAAGCAGTTCGTCCACACTGATGTCATACGGTCCTGCCCATTGAAAGCCCTGCTCTGGGTCAAGACGAAAGGCAACAGCCCCGCCCTCCGGGGCCAGTGAGCTTTTTGCCGGGCAGACAACACGCAATGTGGGGTCATCTTTGATACGCCCTACTACCAGCACACTCCTTGCAGCCGCCTGAAAATCAATAGACCCTAACCCGCGATAGCTGGATTTCTCGCCGCTGTTCTTGTTCATGTGCCCAATCAGAAGAATGGCACATCCATACTTTTCAGCCAGCTTTGCAATTCTGTACATCAGTGGTCTGATTTCATTTGCGCGGTGCATATCCACGCTTGCACCGATGTATCCTTGAATCGGATCCAGCACCACCAACCGTGCGCCGGTTTGTTCTATTGCCTGTTCCAGCCGGTCATCGTCCAGTGTCAGCACCCTGTCGAAATCGTCAATTACCATCACCCTTGCACAATCTGCGCCCGCTGCCACAAGGCGCGGCTTGATTGTATCGGATAGACCGTCCTCTGCCGTCTGATAAATGACATTGACCGGCTCCATTGGCGGCGCTCCCTCCCACACAGGCTTGCCGGTTGTCAGCGCTGCGATGATTTGCAGCACCAGTGTGGTTTTTCCCTCGCCGGGGTCGCCCTGTAAAATTGTGATTTTCCCCAGCGGGATAAACGGATACAGCAGCCATTTTACTGCCTCTATCGGAATTGTATCCATAGAGATCAGCTTTACATGATTTCTTTGCATAAGCCCCACTTTCTTCTTCAAAAATGGCGGCTGCTGTGGTAGAATATCAGTGGTGCCTGATAGTTACACACAGCAGCCGCTGTTGGTACTGTCTTTCATCGGGAGCGTTTACCCCTGCACGGGTAAACGCTCTTTTTGTTGTTCAACTTTTTCCCTCGGCATTGAAATAGCCGATTTCTTCCCAAACCTTGCGGTCAGGGCAGTAATAGTTATACTCATTTGATCCGTCCAGCTTGATTGCATAGCCAAACTTGAATGCGCCCTGCTGTAAGCCAACTCTTACATACTGCGCGTCCTTGTGCATAGCTTTTGCAATTTCCGTTACAGGCACATTTCTGCCGGTAAAAGCCGGCATTGCCGTATAGGTCTGCCTCTCAACCATTTCTTACACCTCCCTCTGCTTGTGATTGCCTTTCAGCAATTTCATTATACGCAGCATTATTGCATATGTCAATATTGTATGCGCAAATTATTTGCGTATAAATTTTCAAACATGCTTGATTTCTTCGCATGTATATGGTAGTATTAAGGCGAGGTGAGAAGCCATGAATCTTACAAATGAACAAATCGGGCAGCGAATCAAGGCTGTCCGCTCAGAAAAGAATCTGACACAAACCCAGCTTGCACAGCTTTTAGGGAAAAGTCTGCGCACCGTGCAAAGCTACGAAAGCGGCGAAAGCCGGATTTTACTGGATACTGTAACCACTATCGCATACGCTTTAGGCGTAACGCCCGCATATCTGCTGGGCGTAAGCGAGCCGCAAATCAAGCTGAATACCCTTGCCGATGTGGTTACTGTACTTTATGAGTTAAACAAGAAGCAAGAACTTCACTTCGATATTGACATTACCCACGAGCGCTGTGATGACGGCAATTTTACCGCTTCACTGAAATTCCGCGCCACAGACCCGGATGCCACTCTGAACGAAACGCTCTGCTTTTTGCTGGAACAGTTTTCTTTTGAACGCTCTTGGAGCGAGGAGTACTGGCATGACCCCAGCCGTCTTACCGGCTTCACAAATGAAAAAATCGCACAATATGCCAACAAACCATTGACCGACAAACCCTTGTACACTGCCGATTTAAGCAAATACGACATGGCAGAATTAAAGAATATGACCAAGAAACAGTTGGACAGTCTGAAATAATGTTGATAAGAGGTCATTCCTCTTTATCATAGAATGTGCCTGAGCGAAAGGAAGTTTGATAATAACATGAGATTACCCAATGGCTACGGCAGCGTAGTCAAAATGTCCGGAAAACGCAGAAAACCTTACATGGTACGCAAAACCATCGGCTGGCATTTAGACGAGACCAAAGGCAGGCAGATTCAGGATTTTCAGATTATCGGCTATGCCGAAACCCGCGCCGAGGGGCTGAGAATGCTGGCTGAATACAATCAGAATCCCTATGATGTTAATGTTGCTAAAGTCACCTTTTCCGAGGTCTACGAGCGCTGGTCAAAGTATAAGTATCCCATCATATCCGACTCCAATGCAAAGGGCTACACGGCTTCCTACAAGGTCTGTGGTATCTTGTATGACAAGCCTTTCCGCGAGATCAAACTCTGTGATTTGCAGCTTGTAGTTGACACCTGTGGCAAAAATTATCCCACACTCAAAAAGTTAAAGGGCTTATTCAATCAAGTGTACGAATACGCCATGAAGAACGACATCTGCAACAAAGATTATTCGCAGTATGTTGATCTGACAGGCTACCGTAACAAGAACCCCAACAAGCGCGACCGTAACATCTTCAGCAAAGACGAGTTGGCAAGACTTTGGGCGCACGAGGCTAATCCTTACTGCCAAATCATTTTGATGCTGAATTACAATGCCTGCCGCATCTCGGAATTTCTCGATTTGAAGAAAGAGAATGTCCATCTGAAAGAACAGTACTTTGATGTAGTTGCTGCCAAAACCGAAAACGGCGTCCGCAAAGTGCCGATTGCCGACAAACTGCTGCCATTCTACGAAGCGTGGTTCGAGCGCTCTCCTTGCGAATATCTGCTCTGCACTACCGAGGGGCAGCACCTTGACTACTTCAACTACTGCGACACCTATTGGGATCCGCTGATGGAAGAATACGACATGAAGCACACGCCCCACGACACACGCCATACCTGCATTTCCATGATGGCCGATGCCGGGGTTGCTCCTACCATTCAAAAGAAGATTGCCGGTCATTCCGGCGCTATGAGCCTGACAGAGCGCGTGTACACCCACTTGGACATTCAGACACTCATTGATGGCATCAACATGATTTGTCCAGTGTAAGGCTTTCTTTTTTACAAATAAAAAGCAGGAGACATTCTCCTTGCGGAAAACATCTCCTGCGATAAGACTTATGGCGCTGTGGAAGTCTGCTGCATATTCGCTTATTGTGTGCTGCTTTTTCAGCAAGCTCCAAAGCGATTTGCTGCATTCCACGGCTTCAGACGATTCCAACTTTCTGCACACAGTCGTGCAAAAAAGCTGTGAAGCGTTCCGAAAGGTTCGCAAACAGTGCTGATAATCAGCGCTTGCTGAACTGCGGAGCGCGACGAGCTGCTTTGAGACCGTACTTCACGAAACCGAAGCTCGATTTTGCTTGATTTTACGCGGTTTTTCAAGCTTTTTGCTCTTCGTCCACCAGTTCTTAAACCCACGATTTTGTAGGCTTTTGTCGGATTTTAACCCTAATCTTTTTTTGATGTGTCGATTGCTCTGTTGATCACCCCATGTAATTGGGCAGGTTTATTATACTTGACTTTGGCGTAAATGTCCATAGTCACCTTGCTGTTTTCGTGTCCGGCAAGATACTGTACGGTTTTAGGATCAACCGAAGCATAAATCAGATTCGTGATATAAGTGTGACGCAATTGATGCGGTGTCACTTGAAAATCCATCGTATATACCAACTTCGGATTGTTCGGCTGATGCTCACCAAGCTTCGGCTTTACCACATGCTTAATCTTCTGCTCATTCACATAGGTGTAATAGCAGCGTTCTTCCGTAGAACGAACTGCTATGTACTTCCACACCCTCACGAACTGGGATTCAGCCAGAGCGTTACCATTCCTGTCAGAGATCACATATTCCGATTTTGACTTTTCTTTTGCCTCTTTCAAACATTCCACCAGCTTGCCCGGAATAGGAATGTCCCTTTTAGCTGCTGGCGTTTTTAATTCTGTTGAAATTACCGGACGATTATTCACAGAACGCCATGCTCGCCGTACCGAAATATATGGAGTGGCTTCATCCAGGAAAACACAATCCCATCGCAGTGCAAGAATTTCTTCCCGCCGCAACCCTGCGTACAACCCAATCATTACGAAGACATACGGTGGTAATCCCCTGATTGTATCCAGAAGAATTTTCACCTGCTCATCCGTCAATGCCTTCTTTTCCTGCTTTGGTGTTCCGCCTTTTGCGGAAAGCGACGCAGCCGGATTATAACTGATGATTTTGCTTTCTTCTGCTGAATAGAAAACACATTTGATCAGCATATTCATTTTGCTGTACAGGGAAGCTGATTGCTTGGAGATTGGCACCAGCAGCAAGCGAAGGTCATCGGTCGTCACTTCGTCCATATACATATCTCCAATAGCGCCAATAATATATTTTCTTATCGTGCGCTCATATCCACTCAATGTGTTTTCTCGCACACTCGCCGAGCGCATCTTCAACCATTTTTCGCAATACTCAGCTACTGTCGGGTTATTCTTCCGGAATATTTCATCCTCAATACTGCGCTTCATCTCAATGGATTTATCGTACAGCTCTTCAGGAGTCTGTGCATATAGCGAAATCCATTTTCCATCCGCATCCTGCATTCGTGTTCTGTAATATTGAACGCCCCTCTTCATAATTGTTCCATATTCCGGCACTACTTTTTTTCTTGCCATTATTGCTTCCTCCATTTTCTTGATATATCCAAATTGATCTTTGCTCTTTAATTATCCAGAATGCTGCTCCGGTTCTCAAGGATGTCGGCTATATGTAAAAAGAGCAGGGATTATCCCTACTCTTTTTGATCTCATTCATGAAACTGTCTGGCCTATTCTGCATCCCACAGTGTAAAGGTATCCTCTAATATACCCGCCAGTTCATCCGGTCGGTTATACTTTGCCTTTGCATAAATGTCCATCGTTATCTTGCTGTTCTCATGACCGGCAAGATATTGAACTGTTTTAGGATCAACCGATGCGTGAATAAGATTTGTAATATAAGTATGCCGCAGCAAATGTGGTGTCACTTCAAAGTCTAAGCTATAAACCACCTTTCCATTATGCGCAGCTCTTTCGCCCAGCACTGGTTTCACCGTATGCTTCACTCGTTTTCCATTCTCATAACGGTAGTAGCTCCGTTCCTTTACAGTTCTGGTCACAATATACTGCCAGAGCCTCTTAAACTGCGTATATGAAAGCGGTTCGCCCTCGTTGTTCGCAACAACATAGTCTGATGTGGAATTCTCCTTTGCTTCTCTCAGGCATTTCGCCAGGCAATCAGGAAGCGGTACATCTCGATGAGCAGCCTTTGTTTTCAGTTCAGACATTATTATCGGTCGATTGTGCTCTGTATGCCAAGCTCTGCACACTGTCAAATACGGTGCTACTTCATCCAGAAAAACTGAATCCCACTGCAATGCAAGAATTTCTTCTCGCCGAAGCCCCGCATACAAACCAAGCATCACAAATACATACGGTGGTAATCCTCTTATCGCATCCAGCAATCTCTCCACCTGATCATCAGTCAAAGGGTTTTTCTCTTTTTGAGGAACGCCCCCGTTCTTTCCAGACAAATAAATTGTAGGATTGTCCTGAATCACTTTGCTTTCCTTTGCCGCCGCAAAGATGCTCTTATAAAGTATATTGACCGATTTGTACACAGACGCTGATTTTTTGGATACCGGAACCAGTGCCAGACGAATATCATCCGCTGTAACATCTGCTATATTCATATGACCCAGAGGCTTTATAATATGCCGGTTTACTTTCGATGTGTAATCCGTCAACGTAGTGGCTCTTACCTGTGCGGATTGTAACAACAGCCACTTTTCGCAATACTCCTTTACTGTGGGGGATGATCTACGAAAAGTATTATCCTCAATCTGCTCTCTCGCTTCGAGCACTTTATCATATAATTCTTCACGGGTTCTGCCATACAACGCCACCCGCTTTCCATCAGCATCCTCAATTCGAGTCCGGTAATATTCCTTACCCGCCATGATGACGGTTCCGTACTGAGGAATCGCATATCTTTTTCTTGCCATCTTCGACACCTCCAAACTTTTAGCTGATATATTCATTATTGCGAATAACCTGCCAATACTCAACGATGTCGAATTCCGCTCCTGGCTGTTCTCTTCTTTCGGAAAGTCGGATTGTTATCCTTCGGCCTTGCACGATGTGTAGACCTTGCAATATACTCCTGAAGTCCAACTTCAGTAAAATAAACACAGCCATTCTCAACATACTGAACGTAAGTGATCAGCCCTTCCATTCTTGCATGATCCAAGGTGTCCAGGCTAATCCCCAACATCTCAGCGGCTTCTTTACGCTTAATCAATTTATCCACCATCAAAATTCACTTCCTTTCGGCATTTGCCTTGTCTTTTTTTCTCCGCCTGTTCCGGAATATAATATCCAAGCTGCACTTTCACAGCTTCATCAATTCCGCGCATCTGTCCCTTACTTACCTTGCCGAGATACCGAATCACACAGGTCTTATCACATGTATCAAGCTGCTCCGCCAATACCATCGAAGATCTTGCCAGCCCTTTTGCCTTCCGAAGGAAATAATGTGTTGGCTGGCTTCTTTTCTTTTGAATCTTCGTTGTCAGAGGAGCAACCGTAATCGTCGGCGAATAAAAGTTGCCGACATCGTTCTGAAGAACCACTACCGGACGAACACCGCCCTGCTTTGATCCTATCGGAACACCAAGATTGGCAAGGTAAATATCTCCTCGCCGGTAAACCCAGTTTTCTTTCATCTGGTTGCCTCCAATCCCATAATCATCTATGGATAAAAGCTGACAAAAAATAATACAACTGCTTTATTCTGACAGCTTTTCTTAAAATATGGTTTCTCTGTACTTTTTCTTGGTACCCCAGAGATCGGGGATTTCTCACAAGCGGCAGTGTGCTTCACTGCTCCATTGGAATTTAACCATCCCGCCTTCTTTATGGCCGGACCGCGAATTACGGAAGTATCATTGTCCCTGACAGGCTTTTACACCACCGTCGGTTGCAATCCGACATTTGCTGCTGCGATTCCGCTTCGCCCCTGTTGGGCATCATGGCGTGCAGTCGAAGGCTCGTTCTGTCAGTAATGTACTTGGAGAATGAGTATTCAATTTTCATAGTTCATCAGCCTTGTTGCCTTAGCTGTAAAGTAAGTATAAAAGAATGCGGTTTTACATAACACGCCGGAAACTGCGACTTTGCCCACCTAATTTTGCGAGTTCACATCAGTGCTTCCTGAAGCTGCGTAATGGCATCCTGCACTCTCTTTTTCAACGCATCCACATCCTGTCTCTTGCCAATAATCAGATAATCCAGCGTTACTCCAAAGAATTCCGAAAACAGAATCATGTCGTTATAAGATGCCGATATTACTCCGCGCTCAATTTTTGAAATGCGTTTTGCATCAATATCAATCGCCTCAGCCAGAGCCTCCTGCGTATACCCTTTTGATTTGCGCAGCTCTTGAATTCTTGCTCCACATACATGCTGATCGTAATACATACTTTCTCCTTCCGCACAGCCGGTACAGAACCGGACCAACGGAAGGTCAAAAAAGGAGCCGCATGACGGTGAAGAAAAAATCCTGTGCCGATAAAACAGAACATGGGTATTCCATAATTCTGTCTCATGCGGCATTCGGAAGACTTCGCCTGTCAGCGGCTCCACAGCACAGCTATGACTTATAAAATTGTGTTAATAGGGTTATTTATTGTCATCTCAACCATTCAGAGACGAATAGTAGAGCTGCAATCTCCGTAATCTTCTCATCTCCAAAACATTGAAGACGGTCTCACGTCCGCAGGCCTTGCATTTGGTCTGCACATGTCCTCTGGTATCCTCAAAGACGATGATTGAATTATGTCGGCAATAAGGACACCTGACAATCCTGGGCTTTTGCGAAGCAATCGCATCCTTTGCCCGGATGATTTTAATCTGCATTTCCGCAGATGGTTCCGATACTCTGATATTCCTGCTCATGGCCACACCTCCAATGGATCACGATATTCATAATCCTTTTTCCGGTTCAGATAGCCCAGTTGTTCCAAGCGGATAGCAGCTGCCGATCTCGAAACGCCAAAGACACCACAGAAAGTATCTATCTTCACCTGGTCTTTGTTATAAAAACGCCATCCATAACATGTCAGAGGCTTTCTGCTGTTGATGAACCACATCGCCCGATCCACTTCTAACTGGGGCATCAGGATGGCAGCTCCCAGCGAATTGGCCTGCCACTCGTTCCAATCTTCCTGCGTTCTCAGAACGCGGGAACCTTTTTTCCTCACTTCCGGTCTCTTATGGCAGGCTATCTTTCGGTCATCGGCATCCAGCTGAAACAATATCTGGTGAGCGCACTCATGTGCCAGCGTAAATCTGCGTTTTCCGCAGAGTTTCCGAATATTCTCTGGTTCAATGAAACTCTTGTCCAGAACCACATCATTAGTTTTCAGGAAGATGCTCCTCTGACTTCCATCAACCTCTATCTGATATTCTGTATCCACATACGCGGTCAGACCATAGATGCTTCCGTCCGAGGACAACTTTTGAAATGACACCTTCAGGTTCAGATAATCGGATGCAAACTGGTCAATGGGTGTCGGAAGCGCAAATCTTGCCGGATCATCTGCTTCGCTGCCGAAAAAGGACTTTTGAAAATCTCTTATCACTGCAACAGCGATTTCTTCTATTTTTTTCTGTGAAAGGATCATAGGCACTGCTCCTTTGCCTCAACGAACCATTTTTCATCTTCGTTGAACAGAAAACTCTCATGCCCACCGATCATGACCGTATAACGAATTCCGCAGCCGCCCACTTTCGTGGAAGAAGCTCGGCACTTATGCTTCAATCGGTCGATCTCATACACCCGTCCGTCAATCCATCGAATTAGGCGCGGGCGAATATTTCCCTCTGCATCCACATCTAAGTTCACAGGTACATATACTTTTCTACATTTCTGTTCCGACATATTCTACGCTCCTCCTCTGTAAACCGGCGAATGTGTTGACTTCTTTTAGCAAAGAACTCACCAGATTCTACCGGTGCTGTATTAACCAATCATTCCTGTCGGCATAACCAAATCCACTTTTCGCTCTGTCGGCATCTTGCTTTTCTGAAAAAGTACCCCATTTTTAATCGCATCTTTCCCAAATCGGAATCGAATCTGCTCAATCGCTGCGTCCAGCCGTTCCTGGCGATCCAGTGATTTCACGTCGGTGAATAGGTCGTATTGTATCGGACAATCCTCTTCAAACAGGTTGATTGCCCGAACCGTCACTGAACGAATCGGATGCTCCCACTGATAGTTCTTTGCAAACAGTGCAAATGCGGTTTTCGCCAGATAGGTAGGGCTTTGTGTCGGAATACCAATCCGGCACTGCCACTCTTTCGTGTAAAGCTCGTTGTTGCGGATGGAAATCGCTATTCCGCCAGCTTTCTTTTTATGTGCTCGCAGCTTGGTTCCGATCTCCTGCACCAGTTCCAGCATGACACACCAGACTTCGGCGTTATTCTCCAAATCCTGCATGGTCGTTATTCCGTGCCCAATGCTCTTTACTGGGGAGACATAATCGGAACGCATAACCGGCGAATCATCCAGTCCATTGGCATATTTCTTAATCGCCAGTCCATTCTTTCCAAGGCGGCACTTCAAGAAATCATCCGATGTTGCAGCAAGCTCTCCAATGGTATGAATCCCATAACCGGACAGAACCTTCTCGGTCGCTCTGCCGACTCCAAGCAAGTCAGAGGCGGGAAGACACCAAATCTTCTCCTGGAACGAATCTGCTTCGATGCAGGTAATCGCATCCGGCTTTTTCATATCCGACCCAAGCTTGGCAAAAATCTTATTGAAGCTCACTCCTGCGGAAATCGTAAGTCCCAATTCAAACTTAACCGTTCTGCGAATCTCATCTGCGATTTCAAATCCGGTTCCCATGCAGCCGCTTCCGGTCACATCCAGCCAGCATTCGTCCATCCCATACGGCTCGATCTGATCGGTATAGCGACCGTATATCCCACGAGCCAGCTTTGAAAACTTCATATATTGCTCATAGTGCGGCTCCACGATCACAAGATCCTGGCACTTCTGCTTTGCTTGCCAGATTGCCTCTCCCGTGGAAACGCCAAACGCCTTTGCTGCGTAGTTCTTCGCAAGTACGATACCATGCCGTTCCTCCACAGAACCACACACTGCCACCGGCTTGTTCTTCAGTTCCGGATTCAGCATACACTCGACAGAGGCATAGAAATTATTCATATCACAGTGAAGAATCACTCTTTGCATCCTGTATTCCTCCTCTCCGTTCGTGAAAGCACGAACAACTTTTCACGAACGCATTGACACACAGCATTTCTTGTGATACTATAATTACACGAATTGTATTTCGTGTTTTCATCGTCATTATAGCAAGCACAGTTTTTCGTGTCAATAGGTTTTTATGAAAAAGTGTTCGTGTTCGTTATCAAAAAAGAAAGAGGTATTTCTATGGTCTTCAAAGAAAGGTTGAAAGAAAAAAGAACAGAAGCCAATTTAACTCAGGTAGAACTTGCAGAGAAGGCCGGTGTAACCGCCCGCACAATTCAGAATTATGAGCTTGGCAGCCGCAAACCATCCAATATGGTTACGATCCAGAAGATTGCGGATGCGCTGAATACTACTACTGAGTACCTGCTGGGAAGCAGCGGCACCTATGTCGTAGAAGCTCATGAAAAAGGCGGCGCAAAAGCAGCGAAAGATATTGAAGAACTGGTCAGCGAAGTGACCGGTATGTTCGCTGGCGGCGAATTAAGCGAAGATGCCATCGAAGGAGCTTATAAAGCTCTGACCGATGCCTACTGGATTGCCAAAGAGAACAATAAAAAATACGCCCCGAAAACGAGGCGTAAAAAATCCGATCAGTGATATGTATCGTACACACTTTTCGCTATACTGTAAACTGGAGGTGGTATGATGAATGCGGAACAGCTTTCACGGGTCGGTGAGAAACTGGTAAAACGCTGCGGTTCCAGAGACCCTTTTGAAATTGCAAGGCAGCTTGGTATCAATGTCATGCTTTGCGAAAATTTCGGTTCCCTGAAGGGAATGTACCGGGTGATTAAGCGAAATCGCTTTATTTTCCTGAATAACAGTCTGGATGAAAATATGCTGCGCATCGTGTGCGCACATGAATTAGGGCATGATCAGCTTCACCGGAATATGGCGAAAACCACCCCGATTCATGAGTTCATGCTCTACGATATGAAATCCAAACCGGAATATGAAGCGAACATCGTAGCAGCAGAGATTCTGATGGACAGCGATGAAGTCCTTCGTTACATCTATGAGTATGGATACACAGCCGAGCAGATCGCCAGTGCGATGTCCACCGACATCAATCTGGTTGCGCTGAAGGTAGCGCACCTGGCTACACTTGGCTATAATCTGCACGCGCTGGAACACAAGAGCAACTTTTTGAAATAACGTACCTTTGAGGAGTCTGGACTGGCTCCTCTTTTTTGTTGCACAAATTGTGCAGGCGGTGCTTGCACAATTATCAACCTAACATCTGCATTCCATACAATCTCGATATTGTCCTCCTGTTGTTCTGCGTTATGCTTTCTCCGTGCATTTTCGTATTATTTATTCTGCCATCTGACTTCGCCCTTGGACAGAAGCGGATAACAGATCAGCTGATCTGAATCCAGATTTTCCGCATGCATGTCAACCGCTGTGATCTGATGATTATCATAAGTCGTATAATAGTAAATACCTTTTGCTGTATTACAACAGGACGTGTATATCGTGATCTCATATTTGCCTTCTGTCACCTCACAGCATCCACGCTGCTGATCTACGGATCCTAAGATATGGAAGAACTGACTTACACTCTCATCCTCTTCTTCACCGGAGATCGAATTTAATTTTGTAAAGGCAACTTTCACAAATCTTGACTGGCTGGAAAGATCTCCAGGTATTCCCATTCCACCCATTCCTCTGCTATATGCATCAAGCTGTAATACTCCTGCAAAAGTACTCTCCGGCTGTTTTCTGGATACTCCGGCATAATTATTCAGTGCAAACATCTGACTCGGGAATGGTGGATTATTGGTAAGCACTCCTACCGGATTATCATATACATGCAGCCCATCTTTCATAGACTCAACAACGATACAGGAGTCTTTGTCTGCAATGATCCAGTGAAGCTGTGCTGTCGGCAGCTGTTCACTGAATGCTGTACCTGTCAGTCTCATTGCTGCCAGCTTCTCTCTCGCCTCTGCTACAGTAGCACACTGTGTAAGGATCCATGGGATGAACTCGAACTGTGCCACCTGGCTGACTTCTGTTTCATCTTCCGGCAAAGCCTCTTCATATGCCGCATTGCCGACAAAATTAAGACCTGCCATTCCAAGGCCTTTTTCATTAACAGCATCATAATAAAGCGGATAACCTCCTGCAACAAATGCCATTCCGATCAAAGCATAATGGCTTTTTATCTTCCCGGCAAACCGGAAATCAAATTCGTAATTTCTTGGCGTTATCGTGATCTGTTCCCCATAGGAAAATTCATAATCAAGCGTTCTGCCCATATAAAAATCTTTTGTTTTGTAAGTTGCTGCTGTACACATATCGAACACCTCTTCTTTCTGCTATAATAGTCCTGCAAACAATCTCATAAACAACTGTCCGAGCCATAAATATGCACTCCGTCCTGTGCGGTACTTTTCGGTCACTTCCCTGCATTCATTCGAGGATTTTTCTTTACACAATAACTCCATATAATTACCGGAATCAGACAAAGCCGAAAAAAAGAAAGAAGATTAGGAACCGTAATAATTCTATTCAAATTTTCTTCCTGATTCACTTCACTCTGCATGTACGGTCACCTCACTTTCCTTTTTTTTAGGCAT